>Ga0209692_10000091_pt1 | contig 310353 bp, 268 predicted proteins | sample tdDd472_FD_187129 | JGI IMG/M metagenome (GOLD analysis project Ga0209692, IMG submission 187129) | Marine sediment microbial communities from the Atlantic coast under amendment with organic carbon and nitrate - tdDd47.2 (SPAdes)... | ecosystem: Environmental > Aquatic > Marine > Coastal >... | reverse complement strand
AATCCACATACCCATCAGGCCAAGTCACTCCTTATGAGATTAACCTAAAGGTCTCTCCAGTCGGACAGACCTGTGGATATGTGGATTAAAGTACTTTAAAAATCCTTTATTTTTAATATACAAGGTTAAATAATCGAACGTAAATGATAAACGGCTTGATTACCGAATTTTTTGGGTAGTTCCAAAATTCCGATATATTCCGGCGAATATTTCTCTTGAAATTCACTCTGGGTTGCCTCTGCCATGTGCCGAGCAGCATTTTCCTCAGCTTTCAATACTGCAACAAAATGTTCTGAAGTATATATTTCTCCCGGTACGGTAATAGGCTCAATGCGTGCGGCTCGACTAACATGTTGACCAAAGATTATTTTCCGACCGGTTAATGGATGCTCCCCTTCATAGACAGGGCCAACATGCAGTCCAATGCGTAATTCCGGTTTTACCGTTAAACCGAATGATTTGTGATCAACCACTTCCAAAGCCTGGCATAAAGCAACAGCATAATCCGCCATTTCACGGGTACTGGACATTGCAACATAAAGTGCGTCTCCCCAACTTTCTACCAAATCGATATTTTCCATATGACTTTGTATATACTCTTTGACCGCTCCTAGAAATTCGAAAATTGCCGGTAATTGCTCTTCCCTCATTTTGCTATAATGCACAATATCGGCAAAGAGCATTGATTTTACCACTCGCGGTTTAGTAATTTTTGGAACTTGGGTGTGATTATTGATAGTGGATCCAATTTTTAAATTTTCCTGATCAAGATTTTGAAATTGCTCGCTTGTTTCAGCATTTTCCCTTAACTCATCCAGGTCAATCATATGCAGCGATGCAATATCCGCCCATTGATCCATAAAATCAGCAGCACTTCCTGCTAGAGCAGGTGCCAAATAGTCCATTACGACCATTAATTGAGGAATAGTAAAAAGGGATTCAGCTCGTAATCTCGCTCCTCCTTCAATGAGCAAATTGTTATAACGGAAAAGTTCATCATCGTTTAGATAAGGATCTTTAGTTGACCACGTAACACTACTGGCTAATTTTAAGGCATTTTTAAATCGTCTTTCCCATTTATGTCCTGCATAACGAAGACGCGCACTAATAAAATCTTCTTCGGCAAAAGGTAAAATAATATTAACCTCTGCACCTCTATCCAACATCGCTTCAATAAAGATCAGATCAGATCCGCAAGCGGCAGAGCAATATCCGATTTCCGCATCAATCTCATCCAGTTTGGACACAATAGCTCTAGACACTTCATGTTCAATCTGTTGAGGAAAAAACACTTCTTCACTGTCGGATGGGTCAATCGGCTGTCCTGCAAATATGACAATTACGGGTGCTTTTAAGACCTCCAGAATGGATTCCGGGCATTGCAACTCATGTTTAGTCAATAGGTTCAACATATTACGCATATTGACTACTTGCATATGACGGGCATTCAGATGTAGCATGGCCATCTGACATGAATTCAGAGCTGCTTCAATATCACCTAATAACAGTTGCGATAAAGACAAGGTAAAATAAAACTGACTGAGATCTTCAAGGTTTGTTTCATCTTCTAATTGTAACAAACACAATTGATGGATTTTATTGGCTAAGTCAATAGCCATATCCTTATCACCACTAATCCAACTGAGTAACGCGGCTCGAATACCATCGGATACCGAATTGTCTAGCGTAAAACATTCTAAAGATAAGTTTTTACTAAGATTTAAAAATCGCTGTTCCTGCTGATTTTCCCATATTTTGTAATAGACTTCTGCTGCAACTTTTAAATTTTTAATATCTTTATTTTTATTTTGATTAACGGTAAAACTTTGGACAGTTTTTGCGAAATCAGAAAACAATTCGATATCTTGATGCGCTAAATTAACAGACTGTCCTTTTTTCTTTGGCACTGCCTTTTTAATACATTGCTGAAATAGCTCAAACAATTTATAAGCTTTGAGGTCAGAAGTTTCCAGCTGCTCTTGTATGGGCTCTAAGAGTTTGCAGGCCCTTGATACCGCACCACTATTAATTAGGGCCAAAGCCCCCAATAACACTAAAATTAAATTGTCCGGATACTTTTCCAATGCTTTTACTGAGACATCGTAAGCGTAAAAGAACTGACCTTCATTGATCAGAAATCGAATTTCTCGTTCACAGTCAGATGCAGTTTTGCTTTCAAGGTTAATCATTTTTATTCAGACTTTTGATTAAGGTAAGGATATTATTATCCTCTTTACGTTCATATATCACATCATCCATCATCTGCTTGGTCAAGAAAACACCTAAACCTCCGATACCGCGATCATCGATGCTCGCATTTATATCGGGTTCGGCCCGAGTAAGTGGATTATAAGCTAGGCCATCGTCTGTAATAATGACGACTAATTCTTGCTGCTTATTAATATTACAAGATATTTGGATTTTTCCCGATTGCTCGGCGGGATAGGCATAGTTGATAACATTAACGGCAGTTTCCTCTACTGCCAACTCAATTGCCATTAATTGCTCTGAATTAGCAGAGTGGGACAGGCTGAAATCCCTGACAAAGTCCATTATTTCAGGTAGGTTATCCAATGTTGCATTTACAGATAAGGTATCCATAGCTGTCAAATAGGATGTTGCAATGCTATTGTTTAGAAAGTTGCTAACGCTTCTTCTTCGGTATCGAAGATATTAAAAATGGCCGTAAATCCGGAGATTTTTAGTACTTCAAAAATACTACCTGACATACCGGCTAAGACTAATTTACCTTGTTTGGATTTCAATAATTTAACGGTGGTAATTAGAACCCGAAGCCCGGCACTACTAATATAATCAAGTTTTTCAAAATTGATCAATAATTTTTCTTCACCGCCGTTTACCAGTGTATTAATCTCCTGTTGTAACCCTCCAGCAGTACTGGCATCAAGACGGCCATTCAAATAGATGACTAAAACATTATCACCCTTTTTTTCCGTTGTTGTTTCCATTTTTCCCCGCCTTTTATTTTATTGTTAACTGTAAAAGATCATTATTGGCTATTGTCATCTGATTCATTTTATTAATATGGCCATATGTTACCAAGGAATACATCGCTCTCGACCAGGAACCGTGCCCAAAAACCAAAACACGTTGACAATGGCGATAGTTGTTAATAAATTGCTTTAACCGCTCCACTAGATTGGTTAACGGCTCACCCAAAATGATTTGTTCCGGATTATTTTCCCAAAGCTCAAGATGATCGGCTATTAATTCAGCTTTAGTACGACCCTCGTAAATTCCGAAATTAAGTTCATTTAGAAGCTTTTCGACCTTTAGTTCACTATTAAAGCCGTAACATTCTGCTGTCATTCGTGTTCTTTGATATTCACTTATTAGAATAGCATCAAATGGCGCTAAATCACTGAGTCTTTTTTTGTTATGCTCAATTTGATCCATAACCTCTGTAGCAGGTTTTAGTATCGGTAAATCCTGACTCCCCTGTAAAATCCCCTGGCGATTATATTCTGTCTGTAAATGACGAATGAGAAATAGTTCCATAAAGTCCTTCAAAAGCTAACCAGCATGATCTCTGTTATTCTATATAATGTTCAGTTGCCCGACCAAATGCTTCGTATATAGTTGGTAATGCTATATTTCGTTTTTGCAATGCTTCCCGTCGTAGCGCAATGATATACATTTTATTTTTTTGAAACGGTATTCGATCGGCGGAAATTTTTTGTTCCAATATTTTTTCAGCCATTTTAGCCACTACTTCGCCCTGTTCATAAGGAGAAACACCAACCGATAACATAGCACCGTCTTCAACATTAAAGGAATTAATTCCAATAACCGGCACTGGCGAATTCGCTTCTGTCCAAGACATTACTTCCGTAGGGTTCATAAAGGCTTTTTCTTTAGGCCCCTTGGGAAGCTTCCGATAATTCGAAACAATAATATAATCAACTTCTTTAGCTTTACTTACAATCAATTCTTTCCAATGTTCAAAGTCTTGGGCTATCACTGAACCCTCATATTGGATCGGTTTCCAGGCAAAATTATCGATTTTGGCCCTTCCTCGCTTGATAGAAGCGGAAGGATCCATCAAATACAGTAGTTTTGGATGACTAGACGCATTTGCCACGCCTCGTTCTATGGTCAATATGGTTTCTTTAATAGGTTGTAACTGCTTATGTTCAAATATTCCAGTTACATTCTTGGCACCATTATAGTTATAAGCATCAACCGTACCATTTACTCCACCAAAGATAATGTTTATACCGGGTTTATTAACATAGTATTTAGCAGCCAAGGATTGAGCAAAATCGTCAATGGCAATTAGCACTTTCGGATCGGCTCGATCAATAGCCCGACGGGCAATAATACCGGCTCGATTTAACCAACCTTTGTCCTTATGTTTCTTGGTATCCATATAATGCCAGGAAACTGTGTAATCCAACCAGGAATCAGTTACCCTACGGAGTCCTACGTCAATTTCACGAGTCCAAGCATAGTCAGGATGGTAACTGTGTAAGATCATGATTCGCGGCTTAGTGGAATTTACAATAACCGCTGTTACAAAAATAGCGAGTAAAAATAACAGGCTTAGGACCTTACTAATCGTCTGCTTGTTCATAACACACCTATTTTTGTCCAGAATGGAATGGATGCATAAATAGCCGCCAATTTAACAAAGACCAATAAAATCTGGAAAATCTGATATTTTAAGTCAACAAAGGGAACCTCACCTTTTAACAGACTCCTAAAATACAATATGTAGGGTGATTGATATCCAAAGAAAGCAGTGCCACACATAATTAAAATAATAAACCCGACAACCCAGGCACTAACACCAGCTCCAGTGGCCAAAGGTAATAATGCAGCCGCAAAAATTAATATCGCTGAGTTTAAAGGTATGAAAATTCGAACCAATAGAATCATACCGGTTAAAACCAAGACAAACATATGGAAATCATTACGCATATACTCGCCTAACCAACTAAATTGGGTGACTAAGGTTTTTTCAATTCCCAGATAACTCATTGTGGCCAAAATTCCGATCATGCTAGCCAACAGTACTAAAAACGACCAATCAATCTGTTTAATAAATTGATCGCGACTTAAAACACCGATAACCAACACGGCACACAAGACTCCAAATGTGATTAGTGGAATAGGAACCTTGTGAATAGAACTGGTGGCAATGCCAACCGCCATCAAAATAATACCCGTCAAGGCTATCCATTCACACCATGTGAAACTGCCTAAATTTCGCCACTCCGCTTCGACATCTTCTTTAGAAACTTGAACACTGGTAAAGGATCGAAAAAATAAAGCACTCACCAAAAAATATAATAGAAACATAACCAAGCCGACGATAGAAGCGGCATAAATCCAAAACATAAATTCAAATGATTGCTGTTCCTGAGAGGGCAAAAGACCATATATCATTAAATTAGCGGGAGCGGCGGTAAGGAAAATAGGTGACAAAAAGTTAATTCCATCCAAACCACTGGCATATAGCGGAGTCGCTGATTGCTTTTTAGCCTTTTCATCCCATCCACCGACAATATTTCGCAAAATCGGAGCAACGATCATAGCTCGACCATTAATGGTAGGTACAATCGGATTGAAAACTAATCCGGTTAAAAATATAGCAAATTGATTAGCAAACAAATTGGAAGGAATACTTTTGATTAGCCATAACGTATAACGTTTAGTTAAACCTGAACTGGTTATCACGGCCCCTAATCCCATTACACTAAATAACAATAAAAATCCCGGAGAAGAGAAACCGGATAGCACAATATCATTGGGAGCCAGACCAAACAGGAGAACTAATAATAAACCGATTAAGGCCGGAATAAACTCCGGTAATAAGGATGACATCCACATAATCAAAGTAATGGCAACAATCCCTGAATAAATGGCAACTTCTTTATGCACACCAACTTCAATCATATAAAAATAAAGTAGTAAAGGGATGGCGATTATAGTTATCCAAATCAGAGGTTTATTCGCCACTACATTGTTGTGCGGTCTAGCCGCTCGTCGATCCATGATCTTTTGACCATCAACTTCAACTACCTGCACAACCGGAGGAGCACTTTCGCAACCAAATTCAGTCTTGTTGTCCGCACGACGACGTCCATCTCCTTCTCGATTATCTCCTACATAATCTTTTTCTTGTTCAGGGGGAAGCTGTGATAGTTTTTGTTTTTTACGACTACGAAGCAGGAATAAAAACGGTAGGAAAAATAAAATCAAGACGGCTATTAAATAATACCCGTGGGATCCTCCAAAATACTTATCAATTAAATTTTCTACCTTAGTCAGCCAGTGCTCTTCTATTTTTTTTAATTTTTCTTCGGTTTGTTTTTCTTTTACAGCCAGATTTTCAGCTTTAGTTTGCAGCAAATTTTGCTGTTGCTGAATTTTTTGCTCGTTGGCCAAATGGACAGCATCCAATTGTTTTTTCTTTTTTTCGTTTGATTTCTGTTGTTTATCTAAAATCTGTTTCTGCTGATTAAGCTCGGTAATTTGGCTATTCAGTGTCTTAGTTTGTTGTTCCGCATTTCTCTGTTGTTCAATCAAGGCTATGCGTTGTTGCTCCAAAACCAACTTTTCTTCAGCTAATAAGTTTTTTTGTTGTTGTAGTTTTTCTTCCAATACATTTTTTTCGTCTACGATATGTTGTAAATTTGCAATGGTTTGTTGTTGTTTTTCTAATAATCTTTCTAGCTGCTGTAGTTGTTCTTTAGCTAACTGAGTTTCTTTTTCTACTTGAACATTATTTTCTGCATCAAGGGTTTTAGCATCCGAATTAATCTCTTCAGAGGCTATGATAAGTTCAGGATTATCTATAGAGGACTGATTTTTCTCTGCTAAATTACTGTTCAAGCCATCAATATCATGGCCTTTCTGTGGAGATGAGGGGGGCGCGTCTACCTCCGTGGTTTTATTTAATTTATCTTGTTTCGCAAACCCTAGTGGTTGGAACAGGAATAAGGCACTAACTATTAATAAGAAAAAAAACGAATTTTTTTTATCCATAAAATTATTATTTTTATTGTTCCAGCTTATCCAGCCATTTTTATATTTAATCATTAACGTGTTGCTAACTATTGCTTATTTTTTAAATACAATAAAGTTATATCGTCAGATTGTTGGGCATTGCCAACAAACTTCCTTACATCAGCAATAATATTTTCCGTAGTATTCATGGCATTAGCACCGACTGAACGCGCTAAAGCAGTTTCCAATCTGGATTCTTCGAATAGTTCAAAATCTGAATTCATCGCTTCTGTTACCCCATCAGAGTATAATAATATACCCTGCTCTTTTCCTAACTCCAACTCTTCGGTTTTAAATTCAACATCTTCAAAAACCCCAAGAGGCATAGCCGTCTCCGCTTGAACCTGCTCTATGCTACCACCATCTGATAATAAATAACATGGTGTATGTCCAGCATTAGCATAACGAAGTTTTCCAGTTGTTAAATCAAACACTCCTAGGACTAGGGTAACAAACATGGATTCTTCGTTATTTTTACATAATTCATTGTTTACCTTAAATAAAATTTCTGCAGGATCTGTTGTTCTTTCTGCCCCGGAACGAATCAATGTTTTTGCTACGGCCATAAATAATGCCGCAGGAACCCCTTTGTCTGACACATCTCCAACGGTAATAAAGAGTTGATCCGTATCCTTTACGAAAAAATCATATAAATCCCCACCAACTTCTTTAGCCGGACTGAGAAAAGCGTAAATATCAATAGGATATTGATGATTAAATTGTTCAAAACCCTTAGGTAACATGCTCATTTGGATTTTCCGAGCAGTTTCCAGAGATTCTTCAATTTTATGCTTTTCCAAGTTATCTAAAGCCATGGATAAATTAGAAGTAAACATTTCCAGCAGGTTGTTATCAATATCATCGAATTTTCGATTTCCTTCTGCATAGATCATATTTACGGGTAAACTCGTATTATTAAAAATAGCGACCGAATGACGCTTATCGGTTAAACTCCGTTTGCACTTCAAAGCTTTGTTGGCAAGGTTTCGCATACCTGAGGAAAAGTTTAACGGGGAATTATGATCTTTATCAATCTTATACTTGCCTGATCCTTCTATCGCATTTAAATCATCTTCGTTTTCGACCTCTTTTATTTCAGGAACCTTAAAAAAGGCAACATTACTGGTAATAGGAATAATTTTATTGATACTTTTTACGATACCATCTTTAAATCCATCCATGGTATGAACATCGATTAAAGCTGTCGACGACTCCAGAATCGCCTGCAATCCTTTTTGTGCTCTAATTCTTTTGCGAATATTTAGGAGTAATATAAAGATATAAATCAACAGAACAATAAAAACAGCTAAAACTGTAAATATAGCCTGCTTGTATTTGTAATAAAAAGTTTCCGGTTCATTAATTATTATACTTCCTTTGGGTAAATTTGATTTTGACAAACCGTAACGTTGCATTTCCGTATAGTCGAACATGTATTGATTGGGACTATCGATAACGACGGGAATATCGTTAACATTTTCACCGCTTAAAACGCGTTTAGCCAAACGTGCTGCCGTTTCGCCCTGATAATAACTGTTTTTTAGCATTCCGCCGACAATTCCATAACCCAACATGTAATCGACCGAACCATATACGGGAACGCTAGAGGCCGATGAAATTTGCGGGATAGCTTCGATTGGCGTATAAGTTTGACCACTTTTATCACGGAAAAAAGAGAGATAAAACACCACGCTATCCTGTCCAAGTGTGGCTAATTTCTGTTTAATCTGAGCCATACTCAAATTGCCTAGATAGACATCCTGAAATTTATCCTGATATTGTTGTAACGTTGCTTCAAAAGCTTTTTGCAGCGATTTTCCGGTGGTTAAGCGATCATTAATGATATATAGTTTTTTTACCTCAGGATGCAACTTTAGTATCAGATCCATATTGGCTACAAAATCGGCCTCTTCGTTAACACCCGTGTAATTGTCAAATCCTTCAACTTTTTTATCCGTGAAGTTATTGATCCCACAAAAAATGACCGGTACCGAACCGAATAATTCGTCGCGATATTTTCGTAAAAACTTTAAGGCATCATCATCCGTTGAAATTATGGCATCGAATTTAAAGGTACTGTATTTATTTTTGTACAGGTCACGAAGCAAAGCAAAGTGTTTTTCATCATTAATAACTTTAGTATCCATATATTCAATATGTAAAATGATGTTTCGCTCATCAGCAAAGGCATCCTCGATTCCCTGTACTTCATTGTCAGTCCATTTGTAACCCTTGTTATAAGCGTTTAATACCAATACGTGCTTTTTTTGTGGCTTTTTTATCGATTCGATGGTCGAGAAAGCCACTACGTTAGTAGAATAAAATAAAACAAAAAGCATGGTCAAAATGCTGATTGCTTTCCAAGGGTAAAAACTTCGGTCTTTAAACTTATTCACTGCAATAAATTTTCCTAAACAATAAAGAACGTTTCGTTTCTTAATGCCTGACGTTGACTTTCCAAAATCAGAATATCGCGTAATTTAACATTTCCCAAATTAACGTTAGCACCAAACTGTCGAATAAAATGATTCTGTGTTTTAGGAGTAGGCGCCTCGAAAATAAGTTTTTCCTGATCGACTTCGCTGATAATATCGGCAACCAAGCCTTCCCGCAACTCTCCAGTCTGTCGGTACATTCCGGCTGTAGCCGATTCCCGACCTTCTAAAATTATATAGTTACAGTCTAGGGCTAGTAAATCTTTAATTTCATGAACCCATTGACTGGGAGGCATAATTTTACTTAAGTCTTTGGAGCCAACTTCTGCCACCACATTAAATTCTTTTTTTAATACTTCAACGCATTTTAAAAGACTTTCCGGATCTTGATCCAAGGTGCCGCTGGAAACTTCAACCCAACTTACTTGCTGTTCATGCAAAAAGTCTATATAAGCATTAAGCTGGTTTTGAGAATAAAACTTTTCGAATAGAGTCCCTCCAAACCAAACATCAACATTATACTCTTTTGCCAATTTAATTTTTTCTCGTAAATTGGGAGTAATAATTGCCGATCCAATTCCAAATTTAATAAAATCGATATAAGCATTAAAATCGTTAAGATAATCTCTCAATAGACCGGTCGGAGTTCCGACATCCATGATTTCAGTAATTCCTGATTTTCTCGGCTTATTGTTACGTTCCGGAAGTTTTAAAAATGTTTTTGGGTCCATAGTACTTCTGCGCTTGTTTATATATTTTTATAAGTTACGGAAATTTTCCGTGTTGAGCTTGAAAATTCCAATATTGCTCTACTCTTCTTATTTGTTATCATACTTATTATAGAAATATCGTATATCCCTGACGCACTTTGCTACTGGATTATAAAATAAATATCCATTCAAATCGATAATAATAAATAATATACTATGGTTAAATTGACAATTATAAGCGTTAAAAAACAAAAGTTAACTACCTGTTTAAAAAAGGGGGATAAATGTTTAACCCAACAAATATAATTATTGAAGCATTTATTGAACAATTAAAAGATTCTTACCTACAGACCTATGGATTGCTAGAGCCTGAATATCCCCATATCATAGCCTTTGTTGCCCGATTGTCTCTGGAAAAAATTGCTAATAGTGATGCGCCTTACCATGATCTCAATCACACTATATTAGTTACTGAGGTGGGTCAAGAAATTTTAAGGGGTAAACATATTCATGGCGGCGGAGTGACTCCGACTGATTGGCTGCATTTTACCATTTCCCTGCTTTGTCACGATATCGGTTATATTCGAGGTATATGTGAAAATGACAATAGTGGTGAATATCAGATCGATGCTCAAGGAAATACGGTCAATTTACCTCGTGGTGCAACCGATGCATCCTTAACACCCTATCATGTCGATCGTTCCAAGCTTTTTGTAGAACAACGCTTTGGACATGTTAGATTAATCAATATCGAAACCATTAAAGACAATATCGAACATACTCGCTTTCCTGTTCCCGATAAAGACAATTATAAAAGTATTAGTGATTATCCGGGTCTCATTCGCGCATCCGATTTAATCGGCCAGATGGCTGATATTAACTATCCAAGAAAAGTGGGGGCATTATTTAGTGAGTTTGTTGAAACCGGAACAGCAAAAGTTTTAGGCTATGAATCGGCGTCCGATTTAAAAGATGCTTATCCAAAATTTTTCTGGCTGAGTGTCAGTCCTTTGATCCAGACAGCATTACTTTATCTCAGAGAGACTCAAGATGGTAAACAATGGGTTTCCAATCTCTATGCAAATGTTTTTGCTGAAGAACATCATATTAGAACGTTTGGTTCGGAAAACTAATAGGAAATATCGCCCATGGAAAATAATCAACTCAGTCAATTTGAAATTTTTGTTGATGTGGATCCAAAGACTATCGCTAGTATTCTGTCTACCCATCCTATTACTACTTATCAACCGGGTGAATACCTTATCACTCGATTTGAACCCAATAACCACATTATCTTGTTATTGACAGGTAGTGCCGAAGTATATCTTAGCGAAAATGATGAGCCGCTTAATATCATGAACTCGGGAGAAAGCATTGGCGAGATTTCCGTTCTTGATGGCCATCCTGCTTCGGCCTTCGTTATCGCATTAACAGAATGCCACACTATCTGTATTGATAAAGATGAAATTTGGAACTTAGCCAAACAAAGTCATGCCTTTACCTTCAATCTTTTGAATTTACTGGTAAGCCGTCTGCGTAGCTTAAACGATCAAGTGGATACCTCAATCCAGTTACAACATCAAATGGAAAGAAAAGCCACTATAGATGCACTGACCGGACTATATAATCGACGCTGGTTTGACGATCACTTTGACGATATATTAAACCGATGTAAGGAAAATAATCAGCCCTTTTCGTTCGTTATGGTCGATATCGACCACTTTAAACAGGTTAATGATGTATATGGACATGCGGTGGGAGACATTGTACTTCATCAAACTGGTGCGATATTAAAAAAACATGCTCGGGAAAGAGACGCTGCCGTAAGATATGGTGGTGAAGAGATGTCACTTATCTTGCCTAATACAACTTTAGAGCAAAGTCTGGATATTGCCGAAAGGTTACGTAAAGCGATACAGCAAAGTTCCTTTCAGTACGCCAAGGATAAAAGCCTAAATATTACCATTTCCCTTGGTGTTTCCAGCTTTACAGGTAAAGAAGATAAGCAGTTGTTAATGAAACGTGCTGACGATGCCCTTTATCAAGCCAAAGAAAGCGGTCGCAATCAAATTCGATATTAAAATCCAAATTTCTTCAGTTAAATTAAAAAATAAGATATTAATTGATCATTAAAAAATCAATAGCTATCATATTAAACGATTGTTCACATTTTCTGTATAATTTTAAGAACTTTAATTTTTGAAAAGGTTTAACTATGACTAAGTTTATCATTTTATCCGTTATATTGACCGCGATTTTTTTTTCTAATGTTGCTGTAGCAAACGAAGACAGTGACTATTTTTGCAACATGAAAGATATAAAAAATGAAAAGTGTAAAAAAGGAGATGTTGCTAATATTCCCCTTAAACAAGCAATTAAACAATGTAACTTTTCTTATCCAGTAACTATTTTTTCAGCAAAAAAAGGTAAAAAGAAAGTGTTCTGTTATTATAGAGGTGCACAAAGAACAAAAAGAAAATAGGTAGAAATACTTTCAGGCTATATCTACCATTACGCTTTTCAGATTGCTTTTACATAACAATTGTTTATTTGTGGATTTAAAAATAAGGGAAACTAGGCACCGCAATTCTTTTTATACTAAAATAGGGTTTCGTTTGCCATTAACTCCCTTATTTCCAAATTTATTTAGATCTAAAAACCATCACATCGTCAAAATCATTCCAGTTAGTCATTTTTTTATTTTTATCAACTTTTTTAGCTTTTCCCTTTTTACTCGCTTTTCCAGGTAACATGGGAGGTGCAGACATTTTTATGACATCCACCTTAATACCCGTTAAAAACTCATCTGAATGCAAAGCTTTTATTTCCTCATCAATTCCTATCCTTTGTTGAACACCCGACTCTGAAAAAGATGCCTGTACTTTAATAGTATATCCAGCCGCTTTTTTACCGCTAATTCCAACCTGTATAGCAGTTATTGGTAATGCTCTTTGTACTGTACCTACCATTTCACCAGATTTAACGGAGGGAAATGTCCCTAAATGCTTTACACTACAGCTGTATTTTAAGTTGACACCTTTGGGTTTACCAGGCCAATTAATACTAAATGCCTCAATGCGTTTTGAACCTTTAACTCCTCCTAACCATTTACCTGCTTTTTTTTCTACATTACCTTTCAACTCCACATGTCCAGACAAAGCCATTGGTAATATTTTTTCTTTAAGAGTTTGTTTTTCCTTAGCCTTAGCAATTTCTCTTTTTAAATCATCAATAGATTCCAATTTTTTTTGATTGGTTGGCATTTTTGTCTGAATTGGTTTGCTAACAATGGCTTTTTGCTGGTAAATGGTATCGATTTTAAATTCGACATCGGGATTCGAATGCTGATCGTCATATATCGAAACCTGTAATTGAATGGAATTTTGACCTACCCTGACCACAACGCACTCACCTGGATTAGATAATTGACCGTCCGATTTCTCATTGCTGTATAAACTACTCATGGTCCCAGACCCAAAATGAGGCCGCTTCGAGAAAACAACGACAGGAGTTGAGTTGGGGGTCAACGAACGTACATAATTAAAGATATACATGCCGGGTTGTAAAGAAATATGTTTAACACTAGTGGTATTATTCTTCATCGTTTTTTCTTCTTTGTCACAGTTTCAAGGAGATTTAAATGTTGTTGTATAGATTGTTCCAAATTATAATTTTTTTGTATAGTATTTCGGGCCTGTTTACCTAATCTATTTCGTAATTTTTTATTATCCAATAATTTACTGATTTGCTTGATCATCTTTTTTTGATCAAAAAAATCGAATAATAAGCCATTGTGGTTATCTTGAATAAATTCTTTCACCGGATCTACATCAGATGCAGCTACAGCACATCCACATGACATAGCTTCCAATAATGACCAGGATGCCACAAACGGATAGGTCGCATAATAATGAACAGTCGATATTTGTAAGACTTGTATATAGGCGGAATACGGTATACGGCCGAGAAAATGAATTCTTGAAGGATCAAGCTTGTCTCCAAGCTCTTCTAACATTAGCTTTTTATGTGTTTCGCCCTTGGGTAGTTGAGCACCATATCCCCTCTCGCTATTCCCCACAATTAAAATGTGCAATTTTGGATACTTATCTAATAGGTCAGGCAGCACCCGCATAAATTGATAAAAACCACGTAGCGGCTCTAAGTAACGTGAAACATAAGTAATCACCAGATCATCGTGAGAAAGGCGTAACTTACTTTTACCCAGAGTTACTGATTTTTCTCGATTGGGTATGCAAATATTAGTATCAATCCCCTCATGTATTATGGAGATCTTATTGTGAGCCCACTTGGGGTAAGTTGAATATTGCCATTTTGTGGGAGAGATCCCGGCATCGAATGCTTCCAGAGCCTGTAAATTAGGATTGTTTTTTAACCTTAATAAGAATTTTTGTTTATCCGAGATAGGAAATTCAGGATTAAACCCTAAATCCTGCCCTTCCAATCGATAATAATATTCATAATAGCCAATAATAAATGCATTTGGCCAAATCTCCTTTAAAAACAACCCTTCTCCCCATCCCGGGTGAACATATATAACATCAGGATAAAACCCTTTCTCAATTAATTTTTTTGCTGTATTTAAAACACCTTCAGCTCTTAATATTTTGGCTTGCTCTTCTTTTAAATAGGGATGAGGTTTAAAGTTAGCAGGGTTTTTAATGTAATAACTATAATGTTTAATACCTTTGAAATTAAGTTTTTCCCTATGAGATATGGCTACTACACGATTGTCAGGGTTTTCTGCTAAAACAGGTGCCAACCCTTTAAATTGTGCCGGAAAATTTTGATGGATAAATAAGATGTTCATAAGTTGATGTTCTGTTGAGAAAACCAATCAAAAAAACCAAAGTCATCTTTTTCTTTTAGTGCCACAGCCCATAAATCAAAATTATTACCTTTTTTTACTCTGATATCTTTAAAGCCACATGCCAACAATAGTTGTCCTAACGATGTCGCAGTATAACCACTATTATGGGCCATATAGGTATTTCCCTGCAGCAACGACTGTTTATGTCCATATAACATATCGAATGCAGTGATAGCCCCCATATTTGAGGTATAAGCAGTATTATCCAAGTCCCCGTCTACAATTTTTTGAGCAATCGCTTGTAAATCGGGTAAGGTAATTAAAACAAACCCCTGTGGTTTTAAAACACGAACAAACTCTCCCAAAGCTGTTTCTACATCGTGAATATACAAATGTTCCAAATTATGTGATGAATACACTGCGTCTATAGAATTAGCCTGGAAATGACTTAAATCGGTAGTTGAAGTTACAACATCAGGTTTTACCTGTGGGTCGATATCAACCCGAATTTCCTGCCATTTCGCGCTTCTGAATAGCATAGGTAACTTTTCCGGGTTATGAAAACCACATCCCGAATTTAAAACTAGTTTTTTATTGGTATTATTTTTTTTTTTCATTCTAAATTATGAACTTTTAGTCATCTATTGGTTTCTGGGAGGTATTGCCAAGCCATTAAAGGGGCCAGTTAAGTGATCAAGGTTTAAATTAGGATTATAAAAAGGATCGTGCATTAACTCATATCCCCATTTTAATTTTAAATTATTCATCTCCTTTTGGGCCCTTGCGGCTTTTTCCGGTGAGTTATCCGTACCCCGACTGGCAGATTCAGCATGAATAATATCGACAAACGGTGTCCAGACTATCCGTTTACCTTGCTTTCGCAGTTTTAAACAATAATCGACATCATTAAATGCAACGGGAAAATCAATCTCATTAAGACCTTCTACTGACAAATAATCTTCTTTACGAGTCAGTAAACAAGCTGCTGTTACAGCACTATATTGTTGAGTTATCATGGCACGATAGTGGTAACCGGGTTCATCCATCGCGATTGTATTAAAGGCATGATCAGCAAGTCCATTAACACCCAAAACAACGCCTCCATGTTGTACCATGCCATTAGGCCAAGCCAATTTACATCCAACTGCTCCTACGTTATTACGCAACAATAGACCGAGCATTTCATCTAACCAATGGCCGCTTTTAAATTCGATATCATTGTTTACCAATGCAACAACTTCGCCTTTGGCCTCATTAACTGCATAGTTATTTATAGCGGAATAATTAAATTGACGGGGATACTCCAAAACTCTGATATTACTTGTTTTATCTAATTTATCGAAATATTTTAACGTTTTTTTCTCTAGAGATTGGTTATCAATAATTAATATTTCGTAATTTTTATAGGAGGTTTTATTTAATAACGTTTTAATACAACACTTAAGAAGTTTAACCTGATCCTTGGTTGGAATAATTATAGAAACCAGGGGTTGGGAATTAAGCTTTCGCTTTATTCTTCTTAAAGACGGTTCGGAGTTATGTTCTTCAACAAGACTTCCATATTCTTGATGATCTAAAATATTTTGAATAACTTTACGGGATTGCCGGAACAGTACAGATACATTTTTGGACTTCTTATCATGTTGTTTATGATACAAAACTTCTGAAATATGACGTACCGAACTGGTGTTGGCTGTGTCATCTTCCAGTAATTTTTTTATACAATAAAGAGGTAATAAATCGATACTATCTTTATAGTTTTTGGGTATGTTTTTACTTTTTACCGCAAAAAACTCATTAAGATAATTTTGTGATAAAAATAGTTCATAATCCCAATCGGGTTTAAACCAAGGGTTACTTCTTTCACCTAATTTATTATCAAAATCAATATCAGTATAAACGACCTTTACTTCATCTTTTCTTAGCTCTTTCGCGACACGGCACAAGGCATTAGAAGACAAATGATCTCCAGCTTTCAATAATCCTAAATAAGCGATATCATTTTTATTCATATAAGAATAAATATCAAAGTTAGAGTCTTTACAACTGATAATATTTTTAGAAGGATTTTCGACTATAGCCGAATTTAAAACAACTGCCTGCCAGCTTTTACCATATTGTTTTTTTAAACTATTGATAGAAACGTTGATATCACCATCACCATAGATAACAATCAAAAAATTTCTATAATTTTCTACTAATTTGACATATTTTTCAGAATACAAGTTGTACCAATATGGGTAATTTTCAAAGCTAAAACTCACGGGTAAATATTTGTTATACTGCTCTACTAAGTTTCCTAATAATTTACTTTGGCTCTCAACAATCGACACGTTACCGGAACTCTGAGCCTTTATAATAGAGTCGATAAGACTTTTAGCCCCGTCAGGAAACACATTTATAATTAAAGGGCTCCCCTTAAGTTCACGTTTTTTATCATCAATAATTTTAATAGAATGTTTATTCCCATCGGCAAGTTCTACGGGCAAATCCACTTCGACTTTATAAACATGATTTTTTTTATTCTGTAAAGTTTTACTGAATAAAAAATTATTGTTATCGTAAAAGTGCAACACAGGTGAAATATCCGGGCTACCGGGATCAAAATAATGACCGCCGATTTTTAACCCACCGGCATTAATAAGTAGTGAATCTACGAGATTATTGTAGTTATTTTTTTGTTGTTTAAGGGCCTTTGATGATAAGTTTTGTTTGCCGATCAACACGGCTCCCTCGAGAAGTATATTTGAGTTAGCTATCCGAATACTGATACGATGACTGATCTTTAACAAATCAGGGGGAATTTGCGATATAAATCCATAGCAGTTATCCCCAAATAGATCACTTAGATACTCTTTACATTGCAAATTTGCAATAGTTAAATTAGCCAGATATCCATCTAATAAAACTTCAAGAATTAACTTACCATTAGGGCTATTCGCATCATAAGCCCAGCCGTAAATCACGTTATTTTTAATTCCCAGAAGTCTTCCTTTATAATCTGGTTGAGGTAATTTCAATTCCGTTTATCCTTCAATTTCTTCGCAAAACACCTTATCAAGCCCGTATTCGTCCTGACCATGTTTACAAAACCATTTAAAAAAACGTTTTCTATCCGTACCTAAATAATCGGGAAAAATCTTTTGCACATCAGGCCTGATATTAAAAATATAATTGGCAATATGATTAATTAAGGGAAATTTTTCAAATCCCTCTTTATTTTCCTCAACAGGATTTTTTAACCATTCAAAAAAAGTATTCTGACCTTCTACTTCAAATGGTTTAGGCCACATTTCCTGGAATTGCAGAGAAGAAAAATAATATTGGGTAACAATACCCGGAATTGTCACCCCATTACTAAATCTATCAACACCATGAAAAGGATTAACGTGACTATAATTAAAGTAGCTTAATGATGGCTCATTGGAATCACTATCAAAACTATACCCCAGATAATTTAATATGGTTTGGTATTTTTTATCTGACTTCAAAAAGTCTAATATCTCTTCAGGTACTTCATCTTGCCATTGACCTTTAATTCCCGCCCGAAAGTGTCGTTTATCATTGGTTTTTTTTAACACCCCCAGCTCGCACGAAGCCACTGCGGCCTGTATCCGTTTTAAATCGACCGGTTGGACTTTTTGGGTAAAATTATATATGGCTGTTACAGGATCATGTAATAACTCTTCATAACGCATCACATAACTACCATGTTTTAACCACTTAATCGAAAGCTGCAAAAACTTAGCAAAGCGATACGATGTGACAAAATTAAGTGTATGCTCGCCCATTTCATCTTTATCTTCCGCTAGAACATCTAAATGACCATTGGTTTTTTTCCATTTGGTATAATGAAACAAGGAAACGAGCACATCTCCCGGATGTCTAATTGTGGTAATAACAGGGATATTATTATCATTGAACCAGTTAATGCTTTCAGAAGTTGCTGAAATATGTTGATGCACAACCCAATCCTCTCCTAGCGCATCCCATTGCTCTTGTTCAAAACCATTAGGAGCAATTAAAACAGGGAGGTCATAGACCCTCGACAAAATCAATTTAACCCAAGTATTCCCACTTTTAGGTGTACTGGCTATCATTAATTTGTTTATGGGGGGATTAAATTGTTCGTTTAAAACTTCAGGAATCATTCAAGCTCCATTTTATTAAGCGACTGCAAATCGTATCTATATTAGCATCAAGTGGCAATAATAAAAACCTAGCGTCCTGATTAAACTGTTCGGCAAATAAACCCACATTATAGGCAGCGACATTCAAATTATTTTCAAGACAAAAAATCAATTCATTCATTAATGGTGTAGGCCAGCGAAATAAAAACAGACTAGTAACGCAGTCATATCGTTGTTCAAGATGTTTATAATCTTCAGCTTTTAGGCTTTTATTCACCAAAACTTTACCGGTACTCTGCAAACTCGAATCATTAATGGTATGTCCAAATACCAGAAACTCAATATTTAAATTATTCAAACTAACATGTTTTGCTAATTTAAGTAATAACCCAAATCCGGAGAATGCTCCAACATCGTGGGGAATGGCCACTTTAAGCACATCTCCTCTTGATTTTTTTCTCCTCCAATCGATAGTTTTTTTGTGTAAAAACGTTAAGTTATTTATACAAATATTTACTTTTGGAAATGATTGCCTAAAAATACTTGCACTTAAGTCGGAATCCACTTTTAAATACTGTGCTTTATCAATAAAACTATCAATTCTCATATGTGTTAAATCAGAAGTGAGATTATTATTTAACGGTAAGTTACAATCCTTATCAGCTGGTAATGTTTTTTTGATATTATTAAATGAATATTCGAAAAGCGTCCCTTCCCTTTCTAAACAGGACATACAATTATTAAATTTGGGTCCCGAACAAATTTGTTCTCCCCCTTTGGTTAAATAAATTCGAGGACAAACGAGTGCGTAATCGTTTGGGTAAATACTATACGGACACTTTAGCTGTCCAGGCAAATCAGTTAAAAACGGTATATAATGGAGCACATCACGATATTCGAGAAAAGGGATATGGAGATTTTTTAAATCATCAACTAATCGATCCTTCTCTTCTGGTAAACGATAGATAAAATTTGCCGGAGTTAGTTCCCTATCTCTTCCAAGTCGAAATAATAACTCATTTCTATAGTATTCTGGCTTAAACCAATATATGGAACGATTTTTATTTATAGCTTCAAATAGCTCCTGATCCGAAATCGATTGCTCCATACCTAAAAGTAGTAACTTATCGCATTTAGGGTACTTGGATAGTAGCTGTTTTTCAATTACATAGCGAAATTTACGTAGCGGATCGTATTGTATAAATTGAAGGTAGTTTGCTTTGTAGTCGGGATATCGTTTCTCCAGAAACCCCATATTTTCTAACGCTAATTTTCGTTTTTCATGATTAAAGGATTTTCCACCTAAGTGTGCGACATAGAGATTAGTAGAACAAACACTTTTCCAGCCTTTTTCAGCAATCCGAGAACAAAACTCAGCTTCATCACCATAGCCTCTTAAAATATCATATTCATTTAAACCACCGCACTCTGTTAGACAAGCTCGTTTAATATAAAAACAAAAACCAACACCGGATGGAATTTCAACATACCTTTTATTGTTAATTTGTGCCGCTATATTATCTATTTTTTGCCAAGGATAACTTTCTGGCAATGAGTTGTTATGATGGATAATGGGAAAACTGGTTAACTCGGAATTGTTGCTTAAAGGAGTAACCGTTGCAATATCATCTTCAGAATATGCTGCATTATATAAGCGATCAAGCCAATAATGATTAACTTCCGTATCTGAGTTTAACAACACACAATCGCTGTTACCATGATAAAACAATCCTTTATTAGCAGACTTGACGAACCCTAGGTTAATAGAATTGGTTAAGACAGTGACTAACTCACTTGCAGACCATTTCCTTAAATATTGATTTATTTTTGGTTCTGGTGAAGCATCATTAATCAAAACAAGTTTATATTTAATATTTGTTTTGGATTTAAAAATGGAATCAATACATTTCTTAAGTGAAGAAATATCTTTGTAAATTGGTATGACAATAGAGACTAAAGTTTCTTTTTTTAATCCCGCAGCTTTTTCCTTCATATCTCTATTTACGATTTCAATGCTATCAGCTGTATTCGGTACTTTTATTGGAGATCCAGGAATAAAATTACCGGAAGGAAAATAAAACAGACTGTTCGATGATACCCCCTTTAACGGTAATTTAAATAAATTGTGTTTATTACCAAATCCTAGATCAAATAAATCAGGAGACAACTGATCAGCCTTGATTCTTTTAATAGTTCCCTGAAATTCATATCGAATTTCTACCGGCTGGTTTTTTTTACTAAGATTTACTGCCCATCCAACAATATGTTTTTTGTTTTTCCAAACAGCACCAATAAAGTTTAGTGATTCAGAATTAAGTAAGGTTTGGCTGGCTAGAATGAAATTATTTTTATCCTTAAATTGTGATTTAACAAGTAACTCTTGTGCTCTATACGTTTTAATTGGGTTGGTAGGTATTTTTAATTGAGCTGATAATTTCAAATAAGCAATCAAAGCATTTTTGTGTTCAGGTTCTTTTTTTAGTGCTAGGTCATAACTGAAAATAGCCTCTTTTAAATCCCCCATTTTCTCTAATATAAATCCTTTTAGAAAAAATATTTCTGAAGAGCTTTTTATTTGACTAGCTCGGTTAACATATTTCCAAGCAGTGGATAGTTGGTTTATTTTTAGCGCAGATAACGATAAGTCAATAAGATTACGTATATACGATGGAGAGTTAGGATTCAGGGAATTGTTCAATTCGTTCGTTCTTTTTTAACGGACAAAAAAAAGGTCGGGTAAAACCCGACCTTTTATCATAGCAGTTTAGATTAGGTTAAACTAAATCATCACCTAAGTTATTGATATAGTCGTACTCTTCACGAGCCTCATCACTATTAACGATACGAGCCATCACTTCAGCTTTGCTCATGCCTTCATTCATCTGCTTAACCCACCAATTCTCACTCTTCTCGTCAATTTGACGATTTAGTACTTTGGCATACACGGTGCTAACGAATAGAGGGCTACCCATATCCGGTGCATAAATGCTTTGACCTTCTGCAGTGTTTAAGAAGCTACCTGCTAAGTGAGTCAAATCGGAATTTCCACTTGCCACTTCATTAGCCCAGTATTCCATTCCATCTTTATCAGCAAAACGACCGAATGCTTCGTACATACGCGCAACAGATGATTCAATTTCGGAATGCGTATTAACCACGACACTCTGAACAGTTCCATCAGCTTTTTGGAAGGATATATATTCGGCGTTGCTAATGGTTTTGGTTGCGCCATCAGCTTTAGATGTTAAGGTTAATTCACCCGATGAAGAAATAACCGTATCGAAGTTGGCCGCTGCTTCATTGATCACCACTTCGTCATAGCCCGATCCAGTATTAACCGTATCATTACCAGCTTCGGCATTATTAACCGTTACTTTATCGTTTCCAGCGCCTGAGGAAACACTATCGTTACCCTTGCCGGCCGTAATAACATCATCGCCAGAACCTGTCGTCACGGTATCATCACCAGCACCTGCATCGATATTGGCTGCAGTCTTAGTAACCGATAAACTATCATCTAAGCTTGTACCAATAATCACTTTGGTTTGAGCGTCTCCAGCGGCAGTTGTACTAAGGGCACCATCATTTAAAAATAAGGCAGCCAAACTAGAGCTTGCATCAACAAAGAATGTAACATCGCCAAGCGTTATTTGTACATTACCCGATTCAGTGACACTTGCCTGAATATAAACAACTTCTGTTTCTACATCAATTATATCCCCTGTAGTTGGGTCTACAGTTTCAATAACAACGTCGTCACCTATATCTTCTAAGTATTCATCAATGATAGATTTTACTTCATCATCTAGCGTCGAAGCGTCAAGCGCTTCCACAAAATCTTCTTCCGTGACCGTATAATCTGCCATTACATTCCTTCCCCATTCCTGTGAATTTTAAAATTAAACAAATGTTAGTTTTAAATGTGACGGATGTCAACAAAAAATTAAATTAAATCATCTCCTAGATTATTTATATAGTCATAGGCTGAATCAGCTTCATCACTGCTGACAATTTTTGCTAAGACTTCAGCTTTGCTCATACCTTCATTCATCTGTTTGACCCACCAATTCATACTTGTGTCATCCACTTCTCGATTGAGTGCTTTAGCATACACCGTACTAACAAAAAGGGGATTACCCATATCAGGAGAATATACACTTTCTCCTTCAGCAGTGTTTAAAAAGCTACCAGCCAAATGCGTTAGATCGGTATTACCACTGGCAACTTCATCGGTCCACCATTTGACACCTTCTTTTTCACCAGTTCGCCCAAACGCTTCATAAAGTCGTACCACGAAGGATTCCACTTCTGAGTTGGTATTTACGACCACACTCTGAACCGTCCCATCGGCCTTCTGGAAAGAAATGTATTCAGCATTACTAATAGTTTTGGTGAAACCATCCGCTTTCGAAGTCAGAGTCAGCTCACCTGAAGCGGATATTACGGTATCAAAATTGGCCGCGGCTTCATTAATGACCACCTCATCAAAACCTGAACCGGTATTAACTGTGTCGTTTCCGGCTTCAGCATTATTGAGTATTACTTTATCGTCACCGGCACCCGAGGAAATACTATCGTTCCCCAAACCAGCAGTAATAACATCAGCACCCGAACCGGTAGTCACGGTATCATTCCCCGCGCCGGCATCAATATTGGCTGCCGTTTGTGAAATACTTAAATTGTCGTCCAGTCCGGTACCAATGATAACCTTAGTGGTATCCATTCCAGATGCAGTAGTAGTTAATCCACCATCATTTAAAAACAGAGCCGCTAAACTTGAACTCGCATCTACGAAGAATGTGGTTTCGCCAATAGTAACCTCTACGTTGCCACTTTCGGTAACACTGGCGGAAATAAAGACAACTTCGGTTGTAACGTCAATCTCTTCTCCCGTGCTCGGGTCGATTGTTTCTATGACAACTTCGTCTTCAGACAACGCAAGGAAATCATCAATAATATCTTTTATTGCCTCATCTAAAGGTGTATCGTCGAGTGCCGCTGCAAAATCTTCTTCAGTTACCGTATAGTCAGCCATGGTTAGCTCCCCGCCACTAAAATGATTTAATTACAAACATAAATCTAGCTATTCGCTTTTACTATATACTATATCCCCAAAAATTAAAGGTTTTTAAACGTTTTTTTTCGTTTTAAAAATATCATTTATAAAACGTCGAAACCACCTTCATATGGAGGGTAAGCATTATGTTTATATCACTCTTCATTAAATGCTTTTGCCAACATATCAGTAAAAGGCTTAAAGATATAACTAATGAGAGTTCTATCCCCAATTTTCAACATAGTTTCGACCGGCATTCCTGGTAAAATATCAAACGCATATTCTGCTATCGTTTCTTTACCGGCATCGTCGACTAATACTTTCGCCTCGTAATAAAAATTGCCCTGATTATCTTCCAGTGAATCGGCAGAAACCCGTAATACATTACCGGTTATTACCTTTGTGAATCGTGTGGCGAAAGATGAAAAGCGAATATCAACCGGTTGCCCCGGATAAACTTTATCAATATCATTCAGTTTTACTTGTGCTTTAATGGCAAATTTTTTATCTTGCGGTACTATTTCACAAATTTCTGCTCCAGGAGCTAGCACAGCACCGATGGTATCCAATTCAAAACCTACCACAATCCCTGTTTCGGGTGACTTTATTAAAGTTCTTTTTAAAGTGTCATCTAAAGCCAACCAACGAACTTTCAAATCTATTTGTTCAGCTTGCGCTTTCTGCAAATCACTAACGACTTGATTAAGATAGGTTTGATTTTCTAATACTATCTGATTTTCAATTTCAGCGATATGTACAGATAATCGGGAAATTTCTGATTGAGCATCATATAACTGCCCCTCAATCTCTAAACGGTCCCTTTCCATCTCTTTAAGACGAACCTTACTATCGAGCTTGAGCTTATATAATCTTTCTCGTTCTTTAATTTCTGTATTAAACGAAGCAATATGTTTTTTATCCACGCTAACCCGTTTTTTAAAACCTTCTATTTGTTTTTCTGTCTGCACAATGGTGTGCTGTAAGATTTGATTTTTTTTCAGGTGGGCTTCAGTTAATGCGCTAAACATCTTGATTTGATTATCCATGATGCGCTGTTTCTGTTCTGTATTCGCCATTTGATTAAGCTCACTAGGAAAAATCACTTGAGCTCGTTCATTGAGTTGAGCATCCAAACGAGCTATATTCCCAATAATTTCATAATATTGAGTTTTTATTATATCCAATTGTGCTCGATCCTGTGTATCGTTTAATTTAAGAATCGGCTCACCTTTTTTTACATAATCACCTTCACTGACAAATAATTTTTCAACAATTCCACCCTTTAAATGTTGAACTTCTTTAGATTCTGATGCTGCAACGACAAAACCATTGGCAACGATGGCACCACTTAGCGGAGCCATTCCTCCCCAAACTCCCAGTATTCCGAAAGTAAATATGAGTACGATAAGTCCAAATCGCTGATAGGTGACTGCGTTAATTTTTACATTGTTATCTTCATTTTTTTCAATTTCTGATAGAACTTCCAATTCGGCAGATGTTACATCTTCGGGCGCAACAGTTGCTAAAACATTAGCAGGAACGGGATCATCTTTACGAATAGAGACTTGTTTAGACTGATTAGTTTCTGTCATTTTTTTTGACCATTTTATCTTCTATAGCCACAACTTTTGCTTTCTTTTCAGTCTTAGAAACAGGACCTTCACCCTCTTCCTCTCTGTTATTCTCTGAATATTGATCAAAAGAAGAAGGATTATTGATAATATCCATCACTTTATCACGAGGCCCAAATAATTGTAGCATCCCTGAATTAAGTAAAAGCACCTTGTCAACTACTTCTAAAATATTGGGTCGATGAGTAACAATTACGACCGTAGAGCCCTGTTCTTTGAGAGACTCCAAACATTTTAAAAGAGCAGCCTCACCTTGTTCGTCAAGGTTTGAGTTAGGCTCATCAAGAACAATAAAAACAGGTTTGTTGTATAGAGCCCTTGCCAGTCCGATCCGTTGTTTTTCTCCGCCAGATAATGGGTAAGCTTTATAATCAGAGCCAATCACAGTATCATATCCATTAGGCAGTCCCAGTATCATATGATGAATACCGGCCTGTACTGCGGCTTCGATCACCTTTTCCGGTTCTTGCATACCAAAACGACAAATATTATCACTCACCGTTCCATCAAATAATTCAATATCTTGTGGTAAATAACCGATATATTTCCCTAAATTATCCCGATCCCACATGGCAATATCTGCGCCATCCAATCTCACCGTTCCGTGAGTTGCGGGCCAAAATCCCATCAAGACTTTAGCTAAGGTCGACTTTCCTGCTGCACTTTGCCCTATTACCGCTAAGGATTCACCTTTAAACAAAATAAAACTAATCTCCTTCAAAATTGCGTTAGTATTATTTTTAGGAACATAAAATATTTTATCGACAAGAAGATTACCTTGAGGGGCCATTAATGGCATTGGTTTTTGCTTAGGGGGATAATATTCCAGCAAGCCGTCCAAACGACGGTAGGCCATCCTTACTGAGCCAACTTGATTCCAGCTTCCTATTAACATATTTAAGGGACCTAAGGCCTTTCCCATAAGAATCCTTGCGGCTATGATCATACCTGCAGAGATAGAGCCTGTTATCGCTAAATATCCCCCCAATCCCAATACCAACATCTGAGCATAATTTTTAATCGATGACGAAATATTGGATATTCTACTTGAAACATCATCTGCTTTAGTTTGCGCAGTTAAATAGGCAAAATGTTTTTCTTTCCATAATGCTTTAATTTGCTGGCGCATTCCCAAAGCTGACACAATTTCAGCATTTTTTATATTAGCGCTGACAAACTTGTTTGATTCGATTCTACGAGTGCCAGACTCTACGATCAGTTCTTTGGTGTATATATGCTGTGCAACCGCTAATAATATAGAGATAATGGATACACAAACGCCAAAAATTGCAAACCAGGGATGAATAATATATAGAATCAGCAAATATATAGGCAACCAGGGTGAATCAAAAAAAGCAGTTAAAGTACTACCAGTAAGAAAATTACGTAACTGATTTAAGTCATTAAGTGGCTGGGTAGCACCTTCACCTGGTCTTTCCAGTCCATTTTCAAACATGGCATAAAACAATCGCTCATGTAAGGCTACATCAAATCGATTAGCCAATCGATTTAATAATCGGGAACGAGCAAACTCTAATAGTCCCCAGGTGATCACCAAAACCGTTATCACAAGCGTTAACATAATTAATGTTTCAACACTGCGACTGGAAATTACCCGGTCCAGAACCTGTAACATATATAGAATCTGGGTCAATCCCAGTAAATTGATAAAAATACTAAATAAACCAACATAAAGTAGTGCTTGTTTAAATTGGCGTAATATTCGCTTTAAATCACCGATCGATTCTTTCTGGTGCATAGATAAAAAAATAATAATAAATTAAATTGTTGTGATATATTAATATACATTCTAAGATTTACCAAACTAACTTATTGTTATTTTCGACTAATCAATTAATTGATTAGTCAGCAATTGCTCTTAAACATACTATTAACAAGAATAGTATCGAAAACGCTTAGGAAAAAAAATTGGCAAGTCCAAAGCTATTAGAACAAAAAGAAAAAAGACCAAATTTCGATAAGCAATACTACACTAATAAGGCCTTGAAGCATTTTAGTAATAAATTTATCGGTCAAATGGAAATTAATACTTTTGCCGAAATTATCATTGGTTTAAAAGGGTCAGGCAAATCTACCTTTATAGAAAAAATTCGAAACAACCACCCTCATCATTGGAGGATTGGAGTAATTAATTTAAGTCATATTACGGAAAATATAACTTTTTGCTTATTAGAACAATTTGAAATCAATGATGTTGAACAATTCTCGAATCCAGAAGAAATACAGCAACATATTATTAAACGATTTCATCAAGCCATCTTTCTTGGCCTAAAAATTTTTATTTTTATAGATGCTGCTGAAAACCTCAAACCTTCCGATATTAAGCAGTTATTACCTTTCCATAAAATTGCCAAATTGGTGTTTTTTGCCTCACCTGAATTCCACCGAATCATTCCACAATATCAGGACTCCGGCGTGTTTTATCGCAGCAATATATTGTCGCTAGGCTTGTTTGAACCGGAAGATACGGAAAAACTGATTAAACGTCGCTTAGCCAATATTGAATTTAAGGGTCGTTTTCCCTTTAGTTCTGAAGAGATTTCTAACATATCCGTTTTGTCTCATGGAAATCCTTACTTAATCAAAACATTATGCAACCAATACTTAAAAAATAAAAACCTTTCGCTTCCATCTTTAGCAAAAACAAAGAAAACCTATAATGAGATAGAAGGTTTAATCGATTTAACAGCATACACTAATCTAAATAAACTTAATGACTCAGTTAAAGCTCATGAAATAGCAAGAGAAATATCAGATATCAATAAAAGTCAACCAACAAAAAGTATCAAGATAGCAAAGAAAAACCTAATATTGGTATCCATCGCTTTGCTCAGCATAGGATTAGTGGGCTTCTTTAGCGTCGAAAAGCTCCAAACTCAATCTGGTCAAGTTAATTTAAATCAGTCCTCTAAAGATAGTGGGATTATTGAAACAGCTCCACTCACTGAATTAGTGCCAACAACGAACCAAACAGATGAACTACAAAATCCAGCATTATCTTTAGAGCAGACTAAAAACAAATCAAAGATTGAAACAAACACTCAACCACACATTGAAAACTACTTAAATAGTGAAGACCCAGACAAAGTACCCTTCGCGCAAAAACAGTCAAGTCATCAGTCAAGTCATAATAACGTTGCAATAATACCGAATCCTCAAACGGAAAACTTAAGCGTACCCCAAATTCAAGATTCCATTGAAGAAAAACGTTTTGATGCTCCCATAATCAAAGAGCAGTCAGCACTTAGTGATTTGGGTAATTCAAATCCTGAAATCAAAAACCTTTCAAAGCAATCTATCCCAACAATCGATATTATCGAAACCCCAGGACCTACATCTTCTCCAAAAATACCAGATGACAAAACACTAACGACTGCCCCTAAGCTATTTGGTTATCAATGGATAGAAAGACAGCCCGATCTAAACTATACCATTCAAATGTTAGGCAGCACCGATTATCAAAAACTTTTAACAGAAATCAAACAATATCAATTTACACTTCCCGTCGGCATCGTTGGAATAGAGCGAATAGACAAACCGACCTGGTATAGCGCGATAGCCGGGAGTTTTAAAAGCAAAAAAGCGGCAAGCGCAGCTATTAAAAAATTACCCAGAAAATTGAGAAAATATAAACCTTGGTCACGTTACTTTAAGACAATCAGGAAAAATATGATCAAGGATGGAGATCAAAAATCGTCTCAAAGTCATTAACACTGTGGATTTAATGACTTGTGTATTGGATTAATTTTTGTCTTTTAAAGGTTGATAATTTAGATTAGGTATTATTATGAAAAAAAAGCGACTTTTCCTTCATATTGGCACAGATAAAACAGGCTCAACAGCCATCCAAAACTTTCTGCAAAATAACGAATCAGTATTGCTCAGCCAAGGTTTAAAAATAATCGCCGCCGGAAGATTAAATGACCACCACGGGGAGTTATTTAACCAATTAAAACAAGAAAATGAAAATTTAATTTATACTCTAGCCGAAGAAATCAATAACAGTCAACTATCCAATTTTATCATTTCTCACGAAGGCTTATATCACATTAACGAGAAGATTATAATTAAATTGTATAAGACTCTGGGAAATATAGAAATTATTCCAATACTCTACTTAAGAAGACGCTCAGATAAATTAGCATCAGGGATGGCACAAAGGCTGAAAAAACCAGAATGCAAAGACGATATTCGTTTGTACAACGACAACTATCAAGTATTTTATAAGCAAGCAGGCTTAAACTATAAAAGTATCGTCCAAAAATGGGAAAATGCCATTAATTACCAAAACCCTAATGAGCTAATGGTTAAAATATATGAACGAAGTGAGTTCTATAAGGCCGATATTACTCATGATTTTTTAAAAACAATAACAAATTACCTGATAAACACCCAACTAGATATTTCAACATTACGTTTTGAAAAAAACGAAGTTAACAAATCAATTGGCCCTTCAGCACAATACATTTTATCCATACTCAGAAGCGTTGATTTAGAAAAGGAAAAAATAAATTTCGCACACAAGATACTCAACAACCATCAAAGCGAAAAAGAAAGAAGGTGCACTTTTATTCCCGATACTTTTCTTGACCAATTTGATAAACATTTTCTCGATGATGACCAATGGATAGCCAAGCGATACTTAAACAAAAATATATTATTTTCAGAACCCAGGAAATTTTATTATCACAAACCAACTTCAGACGAATTGCACCGTCTGTTCAAACTATTATTTAAACGGACTGATTCATTCAAAGCATTATCAAAATAAACAATCAATAATCTTTTTAACCGTCGCAAAATATCAATATGAATTCCACAGATAAAGCTAAATCCTATTCTATGAAGCAAATAAAAGATTATCCCTTGTGTTTTACCCCCTCTATGAAACTCTGTTTTATTTTAAGAGAGGATTTTTACCCCACCCATTTAAAAAACAAATCTATTTTAGCCAAACAGAAATACTTTGCAATGTGGTGGGTGGCACATGCTGCAAATGAATACCCTCAACATTTTGTTTTGACTGAAGATTTAAAAGCATTTGCTTCGGAAGTTATCAATATAAGATTTAAATATCCCATCAACCGATTTATGGACTTTATTCTTCAATCCAGGCAGGATCTACGTGATTTGTATTCAACAGAAAACGAGAAAGAAACCGAAAAATTTATAGCCTGGTATTATATCTATGGATTAAAAGAATACAATCTTATCTCTTTATTATCAGAACAGGAAATAAACCGACTGGCTGCTCCCTACTCAGATAACAATCAAGATATTGAAGAAAATTCTGGTTTTTATATTAGCCATTTGATGCACTTAATCTGGTCGCAAAGAGAAGATTTAAAAAGCATTACTTCGCTTCAAACTCAAGAAGAAATAAACTGGTTTATTAAATGGTTTTATATTCAAGGCTGCAAAGAACTCGACCTCTTCCGCTATATCGATAAACAAACCTTAAAGAAGCTAACTCAGGCTGTCACAAATACGGAGCAGAGCCCGAATCACCCTATAAGCTATTTAATGTACATTTATCATAGCTACGATCCTCATATCAATAAAAAATATGATTTAAACAACCCTCAGCATCGAACTGAATTTTACGTCTGGTTTACTAAAAAAGGTGCCAAGGACAACAGTTTAGACAAGTTTCTCGATTCACCGGAAACTTCTTTAAAGTCTACTGACAAGGTTAGCCAAACAAATGCCGGCAAACCTAAAAAAAAGGGTCGCTTTGGAATCAATTTAGTTGGATATGCTACCGGAGATCTAGGAATTGGGGAAGATGTCCGAATGATGGTAAAGTCCCTAAAGAATACGGATGTTCCATTTTGTGTTATCAACCACAAGCCCAGTGATAAAATTAGCCAATCTGATAAATCAATTCTTCAATACGTCACTAAAAAACCAATTTTCGGTATCACAATTCTCTGCATGACCGGTCTTGAAACGATAAACTTATGGCTAAAGCAACCCAAGTTATTTGAAGGCCAACATGTTATCGGTTATTGGCCGTGGGAGCTTCCCCAGTGGCCGACGGCCTGGGAACCTGCATACCACGTAGTCAATGAAATTTGGGCATCCAGTAAATATACCCAAAATGCCTATTCTAAAGCCCCGGTTCCTGTTGAATATATGCCAATGGCGGTGTCGATCGATCGTTTAATGAAACAATTTACAAGAGGTTATTTTAATTTACCTGAAAATCGTTTTCTGTTTTTATTTGCTTTTGATTTTATGTCTTATCCCGACAGAAAAAACCCCTATGCCTGCATAAAAGCATTCACTAAAGCTTTCCCCCAAGGAAATGAAAAAACCAATCTGGTATTAAAAATATCTAATTTAGATAAATCCGATAAACATTGGAGAAAAATCAAAAAACTTTGTCAGCAGGACCCAAGGATTATTATCATTAAACAAACGTTTAGCAGAGAAGAGATCCTAGGCTTATTTGACGTTTGTAATGCTTATGTTTCGTTACATTGTTCTGAGGGATTTGGGAGAACCCTGGCCGAAGCCTTACTTTTGGGCAAACCGGTAATCGCCACAAATTTTTCCGGCAACGCCGATTTTATTAGTGAAAAAAATGCTTATCCGGTTAGTTATAAACTAAAAGAAATTAAAGAGGGAGAATATCCAGGCTGTTATGGTCAAAGTTGGGCCAAAGTAAATATAAAAGACGCAGCCCTTCAATTTTCGAAAGTTTATCGGGATGCAGGAACCCTATCTAAATCCAAATTTAAATTACCCAAAAAATATAACGCAAAAGTGTGTGGCAGCAAATATAGCTCGCATTTAAAGGACATCTGGAAAAAAATAGCGAATGAATAATTTAGTCTCGATTGTAATGCCTTCTTTTAACCAAGCTGAATATATTAAAGAAGCCATAAATAGTGTTTTATTACAAAATTATGAACAAATCGAGTTAATCGTCGCTGATGGCGGCTCAAACGATGGGACGATAGAAATTCTAAAAGAAATGCAAACAAATGATCCGAGACTTAAATGGTTTTCCCAACAGGATAATGGGCCTGCAGACGCCGTAAATAAGGCGTTAGTCAAATCAAAAGGGACCATTATCGGTTGGTTAAACTCCGATGACAAATACAAACCGGACATCATCAAAAAAATTGTTACATCATTTAATTCGAATAAAAAAATAGTCATGCTGTATGGCCATGCTGAACACATTGACAGCTTTGGAAATTTAATAAACCGTTACCCTACTCTTCCCCCGAATACCCCTATTAACGAATTTGCCAATGGTTGTTTTATCTGTCAACCAAGTGTATTTTTTAAACGAACCGTTTACCTACTGGAAGGAAAACTCGATCAATCCCTTAAAACATCATTTGATTTTGACTACTGGTTACGGGTTTTTTTAAAGTTCCCAGGGCGTATCGGCTTTATAGATAGCGTTTTAGCACAATCACGGCTGCATAAAAACTGTATTACCTTAAAAATGCGCCGTTTAGTTACCATCGAGGGAATGAAAGTGGTAGCCAAATATTTAGATTATGCACCGGGACATTGGTTGGAAAGCTACCTAAATGAGTTATTATTATCCTCCGAAAAAAATAACGACGGGTGGTGTAAACATATTAATGAACTGCTAAAAGACACGGCTGATTATATGTGTGAAAAAGAATATCAAATGACTAAAAAACAATTGTATAATGCCATAAAATAACTAGAACCAAACAGTAATATATTTGAGGACACAATGAAACAATTTGAAGGAAGCATCAATCAAATTAATATCCAAAATAATCAAACCATCGTTTTAGGTTGGTTATGGGATAGCTCTCACCCGGATGAAGTATGCCAAGGAACTCTATCCCTAAATGATAAAGTATTGGCATCGTTTGAGTGTTCCCAATACCGGGAAGACCTTCAACAGAACGGTATTGGTGATGGCAAGCACGCCTACGAAATTATTTTAAACCACCCTCTTGCTCCCGAAAATATCGACCAGCTCAAATTACATCCTCAAGGTAAAAAAGAAAAGCTTTATAAGGCCGTCAGCCATGAGCCAGCCAATATCATCGACAATCGTAGCGATGAACAGTCCCCTATTGAGGAACAAGAACAACCCCAACAACATGACTTTAGTGAAGAAATTGACAAGGAACTGGAAGAAATTTACGCCCAAGAAGGTAGTCGTAACGAGGTATTGGAATACTTTGAAACACTAAAAACAAAGCATCCGGAAAACTATTCTATTCATCATAAACTCGGCGACTTTTATTTCAATCAAGATCAATTTGACGAATCAATAAAAAATTACAATTTAGCGATTCAATTTAATCCTCATGCTTTATGGAGCTATCATAACCTAAGCGTTATATGTATAAAACGTGACGATTGGCCAAAATCTGATGAGTATATTGAGAAAATTAATGCGATACACCCTGAATTTTGGAATGACAACCGGGACAACTTTCTTGTCCAGCTCCATCTAGGCGAGCGTTTAACTCATCAAAACAAAATTCCCGAAGCACTAAACACCTATAAAAATGCGTTTTTTTTAAATCCCAATTCAATTGAATGCCTTTATCAATTAATCCAGCTCCATTTTATCCAAAACAGTTTTATAGAACTTTTATTTTTGTTAGATGAAAAACAACCTAGTGAGCAAAACATTATTGATGAGGCTGTAGAAAAATGGATAGAAAACTCGACAGTCAATAACAACGATTCTCAGGGCTATTTAAGCAAACTTGAAAATTTATTGCTCCTATCCCCGAATTGCCAGGCTATACATCAGGAAATAAAAACCTGTAAAGGTGTTGATGATAGCTCAAACGACTTAATAGAAAACGATCTCAACGATGGTATCCAATCCTATGAGAATAATTTAGTAAGTATTGAACAGTTTTTGAATTTTATGGATAGTCACTTACAAAACGAAAGAATAACATAGCCAGAATCTAATTCTTTTTAAGATTTTTAGGCTAGGTTTTCTTATTCAATCGTTTATGAAGATTTTCCCAATGATGACGAAATCGAGATTTTTGGTTATCTAAACGAATGGCTTTTTCTATCTGTTCCAATGCGTCATCAAAATTTTTCTTTTTAGTATGGATATGACTTAATAAAGCATGGGCCTCGGCTAATTTATCCGAAGTCGACGATGTTTTTATAAAATGATTCAAGACTCTTTCCGAGGCCATATAATCGTTATTTTGAAATAAAAGGTGAGCGAGCCTATATTTGTAGTCTAAATTATCATTTTCGAAAATTATTGCTTCTTTTATATTTTCTATGGCTTTATCAAGTTTTTTTTGTTTTGAATAAAGCCTACTGAGCAAGGCATATGTTAAAGCAATTTCTTTTCCCACGGTTAATGATTTTTTTAATACAATTTTAGCTTCTTCAAGCTCATCATTCTCTATCAAAAACCGAGCCATTTGATTTAAATATTGATAATTTCCCTCATCCAAATGAGAACCTTTATTAAAATAATATTTGGCGCTATCAATTCGATTTTGCTTTACACATAAAAACCCAAGCTCAAAATAGGAATCAGCTTGCTTCGGCATAATATCAATTGCTTTTTTAAGACAAACTTCAGCCTCATAGAAACTATTTTTTTTTATGAGTAGTTTGGCTAAACGTAAGTGCCATTGATAATTGGAGTCATCTAGGGAAATCGCTTGTTGAATATATTCAATTGCTTTGTCACTATTTTTTAATTTTAAATAAACAAGCCCTAAGTCGTAATGAGATTGCCCAATTTGAGGCATAATATTTACAATTTCCAATAACCTGTATTTTTCGGCTATAAGTGTTTTTTTGGGGTTACCCTGTACAGGAAAGTGAAAAAATGCTTTAGTTATTTTATTGGGATTTGATTTACTAACCTGAGGTAAGAAATTTAAGACATCGCTATGGGAAAAGCCTTCAATAATATTTTTGTTTATTACGTATAGTTGCTCGGGTGCCTTTATTACCTCATTAGAGCGAATGACTACCTCAAATAATTCATCTCGATTACTATTTATAAAATGGCCATAATTTCTAACTATATTTAGACATTCCTTAGTTTTAGCATTAAAAAAGTCATTTTCAAATTTTATAAGGCTTAAATTCTCGGCAATGTCATCATATTTATTTTTATCATCAGTCTTAATAAATTTTCTTTTTTTGGAAAAAAACTTATTCCTAAATTCATCATATGGAAAATCTTGATCGGATAAACCAATTGAATGAAAAATCTGGGCTAACTCCTTTTTATAATCACCAAAAAATAGATGCTCATAATTAACCACTATTACATTTTTTAAGTTTGAAATAACTTGAAAAAAAATAAGTAGTTCGATAAAAAAATAGATCCCGACTTTCTGAGCTGGCCAATTACTATCAGTATGACTACCTGCCACTTTATCCCAGGAGTCACTAACATCTTTATAGGAGCGATATAACAAAAAATTATACTTAACCTTATTTAGATGATAAGGGTAATAGAATTTTTGCGTGTTTTTATCTCCAATGAGTCTGAACTTGTTCGGCCCATTCGTGCAAAGATCGATTGGTTTCTTTTTATTACCTAGAGCAACAGCTCTTGATGAAAACAGTGAATCTCTGTCTGAAACAGAAAAATCGAGCAACTCCGGATCGGTTTTAATTGGAAACCTTTGATGACCACAATAGATATTAGGATGTAAGTTAAGTATATTACTAAAAACGGTAGTTCCGGATCTCGCTAGGCCTAACAAGTAAAAATCCAACATAAATCAATTAAAAAGTTTCGCTTGGACAGATTTTTCTAGCTTTAATGGTAGAAATCTACACTTAATGTTTCTCAGTAGACTGCCTAGCATAACCAACGATAAGTTTCTGAGCACGATGCATTTTAACGGCATAGCCATCCAAAAGTTTTTGCGTATCCTGTTGCAATAAGAAATAATACTCTAATTCTTCCTGAACTTGGTGAAGCTGTAATAAAGTGAGCTCTTCTTCTTGCTGATAATTTTCAATTTCCTGTTTGTTTTTTTCCAATTCAGCATTTAACGTTTTCAATTGTTCATTCAATTTACTAATTTGTTGTTGAAGTTTATTTGCAAGCTTGGTCTGTTTATTTTTATCGTCAGCTAACTGTTTATTTTGTTTGGTTAATTGTTCAACTTGTTCTTTAGAAATCTTAACTTGCTTATTTTCAAGCTCTTTCAAACGGGATCGAGATTGTTTTAATTCGCTCTCCCGTTGCTTAATCTGATCTTCTTTTTGAATAATAATGCCTTGCAACTTTTTATGGGCCACTATTTCATCATTAAGTTTTTGTTTTATGTTATTTAGATCCACTTCCAAATAACTATTATTTTCCTGACTTTTCTTAAGATGTTGATTTAACTCATCTGTTGTATTTTGATAATCGCCAATACGTTTTTTCAGGCTATTAACTTCACTTTCATGCTCTTTATTTTTAAGAAAATAACTTTCTAGTTCTTCCTGAACTTGGTGAAGTTGAAGTAGGCTTAACTCCTCTTCTTGCTGCCGCATTTCAATCGATTGTTTTAGTTCTTTTACCTCATTTTTTGCACTTTTTAAAGAATTATTTAGCTGTTCATTAATCTGTTTTTGATCCGCCAGGTTTTTCTCCGATAATTCAGTGTTTGACTTTAATTGATCTAAATTAACATTAAGAGTTTTATTCTCCTCATTAACATGAAAAAGTTCATTCTCCAACTGTTTTGAGTTATGTTTATAAGACTGAAGTTCATCTGATATCGATTCTATTTTTTTGGTACCATTGTCTACTTCCATCCCTAAATCTTGATTTTCTTTTTCAAGAAGGTCTAACTGCTCCCTTAACCTTTCACTAGATTCAGTTTTTTGTTGCAAAAGACTTTTTGTAGCCGACAGATTAAAATTCAAATTCTTTTCACGATTGACTAAAACTGAATTTTTATACCAACTAGCGAGTATCTCTTTTTTAACTGGAAGTTTTTGCAACTCCTCCTGCCAAGTGATATCAGGTTCTCTCTCCAATAGATCAGCCTGAGCTTCAATCTGCATATATAAATCGAGCAGCTCAGGATCATTTTGAATGAGTAAATAAATAAAACTACTATCAGGCTGAGTATTATTTTTTGAAATTTGCTCGCCGCTATTGACCAAAAGCTCAATACCAAATTTTTCTTTCATTAAAACATTTAACTGTCCAAAACTTTCTGCCAAAAAAGAACTATTAAATAAAACACAGTTTTCTTTATTGTTGTTATAAAATTGCAATAACCTTTTATTGTAGGTTTTCCACATGATTACCGCCATTTCCGGGTTTTCCTCAAACTTTTCCGGAAATTGACGATATAAATAATTTATTGCAATCCAAGGAGGCTGATATAACAAAAGAAACTTAGTTTGAGGCTCCATTTTTTTCCAAAAACCCAACATTGATACCGTCAGAGGGTTATTCCAATAAAGCACAGGAGACTCGGAGTATTCTAATAAAATTTGAGCAGCCTGTTGAACCCTCATTTCACCTAATTGAAGCGTTTGCGGTTTTGAAAAGCCATCAAAATCCATTTCAAAACTTTCATAGACCTGGCGATGGAACTTAGCAACTTTCTGGTTAAAATTGATATTAGTTTCTTTATTAGATGTTTTAATATGCGAAAACATAGAATTAAGATTATCGTTATGGAGTCCACTAATAGCTAATACTTTCATTATTCTTTTACTTTTAAATTTAGGGTTAAGGGTTAAGGGTTAAGGGTTAAGGGTTAAGGGTTAAGAGTTAAGGGTTAAGGGTTAAGGGTTAAGGGTTAAGGGTTAAGGGTTAAGGGTTAAGGGTTAAGGATTAAGGGTTAAGGGTTAAGGGTTAAGGGTTAAGGGTTAAGGGTTAAGGGTTAAGGGTTAAGGGTTAAGGGTTAAGACAATTATGAAAAATGTCGAGAAATGCAAGTTTTTTCTCACTTCTCAACTTTTTTATTTTCTTTTCGCTTTTCGCTCAACTCTCTTAGCGCTTAACTCTTAGCGCTTAACTCTTAGCGCTCAACTCTCTTAGCGCTTAACGCTCATCACTTAACGCTCATCACTTAACTCTTAGCGCTTAACTCTTAGCGCTCAACTCTCTTAGCGCTCAACTCTTAGCGCTCAACTCTTAGCGCTTAACTCTTAACTCTTAACTCTTAACTCTTAACGCTTAACTCTTAACTCTTAACTCTTAACTCTTAACTCTTAACGCCCCTCTCGCCGGTATCTTCTCTTCAACCCACTGAGCATTTTAAGAATCTCATCAAGTTCATTAATCCAGTCCATACCTATCCTTTTCTTTATGTAATCTATTTCGATACCGATATAAATTTGGGTGGTTAGCTCAGCAGCAGAACCTTTTGCTATTTCTAGAAATCTAAGTTTTTCTTTATCAGATTCTTTTTCCAATCCTTCAGCGATATTGCTAGGAATAGAAAGCGAACTACGGGTTAATTGATCTTTAAAGCCAAAATCATTCGCTGATTTAAAATATTTATATATTTCAACACTGAGCCGACAGCTTCGCTTCCAAACATCCAATCGCTCACACTTCACTTAAATCCCCCCGTATAGCGCTGAGCGTTAAGCGCTGAGCGTTAAGCTCTAAGCTCTAAGCTCTAAGCTCTAAGCTCTAAGCTCTAAGCTCTAAGCTCTTAATACTTAACACTTAATACTTAACGCTTAACACTCATCACTATCTCGCCCTTTCCATTTCATCATATTATAACTAGAATTAGAACCAAAATGTTATCTTTATATAAAGTCTAAATGCTTAACACTTAACACTTAACACTTAACACTTAACACTTAACACTAAAACCTTAAACCTTAAACCTTAAACCTTAAACCTTAAACCTCAAAATTGGAGCAATCAAAATGTCCTTGTTAAACAATTCTGACGGCCACATTACAGAAGAAGAATATTTACAAGGCGAATTGCTAACAGATATTAGACATGAATATATTGATGGTCAAATTTATGCCATGGCTGGAGCCAGTACAAAACACAACCTGATTTCAAAGAATGTCTTATTTGGGTTAGAACAATCGTTACGAAAGCAAAACTCTCCGTGTGATGTATTTTCTTCGGATATGAAAGTTAAAATCAGGGACAAAATTACAAATTATTTTTATCCCGACGTAATGCTTGTATGCGAAAAAAATACTGACAATGACTATTTTCAAAACAGCCCTCTAATTATTTTTGAAGTAATCTCGGATACGACCCGTAAAACAGACCTGGTTACAAAAAAACTTTATTATTTCAATCTTCCATCTCTTCAAGAGTACGTAGTAATAGAGCAAGACATCTACCAGGTCATTGTTTTCAGAAAAGATGAAGGATGGAAATCAAGTTTTTATTTCCCCGGAGACGAGATTAAATTTGACTCTATAAATATTACACTTTCTGTTGAAGATATGTATTATCACGTTCATAATAGCGAAATAAGCAGCTAGGGTTAAGTTTTAAGCGCTAAGCGTTAAGTGATGAGCGTTAAGTACTAAGAAGTAATCAGTAAGAATTAAGTGAAAAGAAATTAAGAAGGGATTGTAGTTAAGAGTTTGGATATTTCTTAACCCTTAACTCTTAACCCTTAACTCTTAACCCTTAACCCTTAACGCTTAACTCTTAACCCTTAACGCTTAACTCTTAACCCATAACCCTTATAAACCAATGCGAACCTTAACAGACAAATATATTAACCCTTTTACTGATTTTGGTTTTAAAAAACTTTTTGGTACCGAATTTAATAAGCCACTGTTAATTGATTTTTTAAATGAAGTCATCGGTCCTGAAACTGGAAAAATCAAAGAGCTGACATATTTGCCCACCGAACAACTAGGCCCCGGCATCAATGAACGCAAAGCCATTTTTGATATTTATTGCGAAAACGAAGCCGGCGAAAAATTTATCGTCGAATTACAAAAAGCCAAACAAAACTATTTTAAAGACCGTAGTGTCTATTATTCAACTTTTCCCATTCAGCAGCAGGCCTTACAGGGAGACTGGAACTTTAAACTTAAGGCGGTTTACACTATAGGCATTTTAGATTTTGTTTTTAATGAAGACAAAAAAGACAATCAAGTCTTTCACCATGAAGTGAAACTGATCGATACCAAAACGGGCAAACTCTTTTTTGACAAACTAACCTATATCTACCTCGAACTGCCCAAATTTAACAAAACAGAAAACGAACTCGAAACACATTTTGATCAATGGCTCTACGTTTTAAAAAACCTTGAAAATTTGACATCACGTCCGAAAAAACTACAAGAGAAAATATTTAGCCAGCTGTTTGAGCAAGCCGAAATTGCCCAATATGACAACAATGAATATAAACAGTATGAAGAAAGCCTTAAATATTATCGAGACTTAAAAAATTCACTCGATACCGCTTATGATGATGGAAAATTAGAAGGAAGGTTAGAAGGTAAATTAGAAGGTAGATTAGAAGGTAGATTAGAAGAAAAAAACCAAATGGTGATTAACATGCACAACAATAATATCGATACTGAATTGATTTGCCAAGTCACAGGATTAACGATTGAAACCATTAAAGCCTTAATCGATAATTTACCGGACAACGAATGATTTAGCAGTTAGCATTGAGAGCTAAGCACTAAGTGTTAAGTGATGAGCGTTAAGTACTAAGAAGTAAGCAGTAAGAATTAAGTGAAAAGAAATTAAGAAGGGATTGTAGTTAAGAGTTTGGATATTTCTTAACCCTTAACTCTTAACCCTTAACCCTTAACCCTTAACCCTTAACCCTTATCTCTTATCTCTTATCTCTTATCTCTTAACTCTTAACTCTTAACCCTTAACCCTTAACCCTTAACCCTTAACCCTTAACTCTTAACCCTTAACTCTTAACCCTTAACCCTTAACCCTTAACCCCAAATGCTAAACAATTTAAAAAACAAAAAAATCGATCATATTCTCCACATTGGTGCTGGCCACTGTACCGAACTTGATGATTACATAGAACTTGACCCGAAAAACATTACATTAGTGGAAGCTGATCCCAATTTAGCCTCGACTTTAAAAAATAGAATCAAAGGTCATAAAAATGTTCAATTAATTCAATCTGCAGTAACAGATAATCCCGAGCTAACCAGTTTATATAGAAATAGCTTACCTTTTACCAATAGTTTACATCCCGCAAAAGGTTTACAAAGCATATACCCTAATATAAAAAGCACTGATGCAATTGCGATTAAAACCATTAAGCCAAAGGCACTTGTAGATTCAGTTTCTATTAATGATCAAACCCGCAATACTCTAGTTATTGATGCACCTGCTGAAGAATATCCCCTTTTAAAAGCTTTATTTCAATCGAAACAACTCTATCTTTTTCAATATATTCAACTCCATTGTATGGAATCAATGGTTTATGAAAATGCTAAAGTAGCAAAAGAAATAATAAATTGGTTAGATAACATTGGTTATCAATTACTGGATAAAAATGATATCGATACCCCTGAACGACCAGTTTGGACATTTATACTAGACAAAAATAAATTAGATAATTATCACCAAGTGGAGAATAATAAGAGTCAAATTGACAGATTGAATCAAAAAATTACGGAAATAACCAAGCAAAAAAAACAACTCGCAGCTCAGAAAAATAATCAAGCTAAATTAGCGACTGAACGCCAGCAGCAAATCGATAAGCTCAATAACGAAAAAGCCGAACTCACCAAACAAAAAGAACAACTCGCGACTCAGAAAAATAACCAAGCTAAAATAGCGACTGAACGACAACAGCAAATCCAAAAACTCAATCAAGAAAAAACTGAACTGGCCAAACAAAAAGAACAACTCGCGACTCAGAAAAACAATCAGACTAAATTAGCCACCAAAAAACAACAGCAAATCGATAAGCTTAATAACGAAAAAGCCGAACTCACCAAACAAAAAGAACAACTCGCGACTCAGAAAAATAACCAAGCTAAAATAGCGACTGAACGACAACAGCAAATCGATAAGCTTAATAACGAAAAAGCTGAACTCACCAAGCAAAAAGAACAACTCGTGGCTGAGAAAAACAATCAGACTAAATTAGCAACCGAAAAACAACAGCAAATCGATAAGCTTAATAACGAAAAAGCCGAACTCACCAAACAAAAAGAACAACTCGCGACTCAGAAAAATAACCAAGCTAAAATAGCGACTGAACGACAACAGCAAATCCAAAAACTCAATCAAGAAAAAACTGAACTGGCCAAACAAAAAGAACAACTTACGGCTGAAAAAAATAATCAAACTAAATTAGCCACCGAAAAACAACAGCAAATCGATAAGCTCAATCAAGAAAAAACGGAACTCACCAAACAAAATGGACAATTAAAAGAAGAACTGGAAAAAACAAAACAATCCATCCATCTCAACCTCAATCTTTTAGCATCAAAGGAAGCCGATCTTAAAGATTTACAAAGCCGTTACAAAGAATCTATTGAAACTCAGGAAAGTCAAAATGAGTTATTACAGCAATTAAGTGAGCGCTTAACTCAAGCTTCCCACTATTTTCATCAAATGCCTAATACGGATCAGATCGAACAACAACCCGATGAGTAAGATAGAAAAGTTAACGGATATTATCGATGGAAGCTTAGAGCTTTTAAACCAATATCACGTTCAAAAGCCAATATCATTAACAAGTGAAAACGATGCTCCCAGCCTTCTCGATCAATGCTTAGAGCTTTGCGAGCACCATAAAAAATCTTTGCAAGAGTCAATTCGAGTCATATTCCATTTTGGTTTGCCTTCTAACTCAACAATACCAGATATCTTGATCTCAATACCTAATACAGAGATTTTATTTGATTGTTATGATGAAAATAATATCATGGAAAAGCTGAAAACTGGCCAAAAAACTGGAAAACGAGTTTTAATATTTAATAATTTAATTTTATCTAAATTAAAGCCTTACTTAACGCCAAATTTAATAGACCAAAATAGCATCAATTCCTTATTGATTATAAACAACCCAAAAGATTCCTACGCAAATCTAGACAAGAGTATAGGACTCGAATTTGATCACTATTGTAAAGCAATTTATGAAATGGCCAATGATTTTCAAGAATTACCTGTAATCAGGTATGAAGATATTCTAGAAAGTTACCAAGAAAATATTAAAACTATTTTTGAAATATTAGATTTACCATTTGATATATTTTGGTCTTTTCACAAGAGCCCCTACACACTATCAAAGCACTCAAATAAAACAAATGCAAGTTTACCTACTAGTTCAATTTTTTATGAAAAAATATGTGAAAAATTTGGCTACTTCGATGAAACAGATATCGATAACTTTTTTACTGAAGATGAAAGTTACCCCAAACAATTTTCTAAAATCGCTTATAAATATTACTTAAACTCTTCATTTAAATTAAAAAAAACCGATCACCAATTCATATTGATTGATTCTAAAAGTTTACCTCGCTCAGGAATTCATTATTTAAAAAACACTTTGGAAAAAAAACTTGGCAGTTGTTTTTCATTTTGTGAATGGTACCAAGAAGTAGGTTGTTGCAGAAAAAACCCATGCGAAATTTTAGCTTACGTAAAACAAAACAAATTCCCTCATGTCCGCCTGTGCAAATCACATGATTTTGAACTGACTGACCCCATATTTCCTACAGCTTTTAGTATGAGAAGAGTTATCCTAATTAGAGATCCTTTATATATCCTAAGCTCATGGTATTTACTTAGTCAGATAGAAAAATACAAAAGTATTTTAGAAAAAAATGGGATTTTTATAAAAAAAATAAATTACATGCATGAAAAACCCATATTAACAGAAGCATATGAAATCATGGATAATAATTTTATAGAGCCTGAAGAAGAAGAATATGCAAAGTGGCTAAACGAAAAAAGCATTTACATTACTAATTTTTTAATTAAATGGACAGAAAGTAATAAAGCCCAAGGAAAATATTATGAAGTTTTAAAATATGACAGAATTGATGATTTTATCAACAGATTATTAAACGAAATTGCAGTTTTCAATAATAAAGCGATAAAATTTAGCTCTGCAACTAACTCCGCATCTGAGGTATTTAGCCCCAGAACAGATCCCTTCGAATTACCATCCAAGGAAATGACAAATTTTGTGAAAAACAATAAGCAACTTATAATCGACACAGCCAATTTAATCAGTAATCGTATAAGTTAATAGATTAAAGTTTTATTAAATGATTGATTGTATCTTGATCCCAACTGTTCGAAATGAATGGTCCGCCTTGATCCAACTGTTGTCTGATCTTCCCAGGCCGGGTCTATTATTCGGAAAAGTAACTCTAGTCCTATCATTAGATGATAAATGGCTTGACGAAGAAAAGGGATTTCTAACACAGATAATTGAGAATTCATCATCTTCAAACTTTTTTAAAAAAATAGTCTTCATATCTTGCGACATCCCTCCCCATGAATCTGTATACCTACGTGAACCTTCTAAGAATAGCCCTCTATTAAAATATGGACAAAAATCAGGTCCTAATATACTATTTTTCCGTTCCATTCAGAAAATTATTGAACTTAAGTTATGTGGTTATTCCGTTTTGCTAATGGAAACTGACATAATTCCCCTTTCAAAAAACTGGCTGGACAAACTAAATGAAGAATTAAATTTAGCGCAAAATTTCTTAATTGCAGGTAGCAGATATAGAGGTAAAGGGAAATTAAGTAAAGATATAGTTAACCATATTAATGGTAATGCAATATACAATATTAGCAACATAGACTTTTTAAGATTTTTTAAACTGTGGGAATATTTGTTAATCAAATTTATTACGTATGATAACAACATTGCATATGATATTGCCATTGAATATATATTGGCAAATAAAGATTATTTTAGTACAGAAAAATTAATACAGGTAAAAATTACCGAGTTAGAGTCTTTATACAATACAAGAAGAATCTACCTTAAAAGTTTAGTTAATTACAGTGGAGCCTACGAAAATTCTGACGATTACTCATTTTCTGCAAATAACTTCTATAATGAGTTTCCTGATTGTGTTTTATTACATTGCAAAGCAAGCCTACCATTTAAAACACAATTGCGAACAAAATACATACCTGAATATTATAATATCAGCGATAACCTCATCCCCCTAAAAGAATACGTAGAAATTGACGTTAGGCAGTTAAAAATAGTCGAAAACATTATCGAAAGCAAAGGAAAAAGTCGTCAAAAAAACAAGTTTTTTATTTTAACCTGTAACACTCGCTTAAAATTAAATGAAAAAAATTTTAAGTTACAATATGCTCAAAAACCTGAAATTTTCAATGCAGTACATATTGCTTTAAGTAATATAGAACTTCATTTAAAACATCTCTTCTTAAAGAAATTCTCCTAATGATGAAATCAGATAAAACCACAGCAAATGTTAGATATTCTTATTGAGTTACCTCCAAATGGAGGGTTTCTTTAATTACTATTTATTGATATCCTAATCACGTTATCTCTAATGTTAATTTAAATTCTTATAAAACAGTTATAAATAAATGAAAAAAGCACTAATTACAGGAATCACAGGGCAGGATGGAGCATATTTATCCGAGTTTCTTCTTTCTAAAAACTATGAAGTTCATGGCATTAAAAGACGCACATCACTTTTTAATACTGATAGAATTGATCACTTATACCATGATCCTCATGACAATCAACAAAATTTCGTTCTGCATCATGGTGACATGACAGATTCATCAAGTCTTATCAGGATCATCCAACAAATACAGCCAGATGAAATATATAATCTAGCAGCCCAAAGCCATGTGGCGGTTTCTTTTGAAGAACCCGAATACACGGCAAATAGTGATGCACTTGGAGCACTTAGAATTTTAGAAGCGATTCGTATCCTCGGCTTGGAAAATAAAACCAAATATTACCAAGCATCCACTTCAGAGCTTTTTGGAAAAGTACAAGAAATACCACAAACAGAAAAAACTCCTTTTTATCCCCGTTCGCCATATGCTTGTGCAAAACTTTATGCATACTGGATTGCTGTAAACTATCGTGAGGCCTATAATATTTATGCTTGTAACGGCATCTTATTTAATCATGAATCACCTATTAGAGGTGAAACCTTTGTTACACGTAAAATAACTCGGGCTTTGGCAAGAATAAAACTCGGACTTCAAGATTGTTTATATTTAGGTAACTTGGATGCAAAGAGGGATTGGGGACATGCTAAAGACTACGTTGAAATGCAATGGCTGATGCTACAACAGGAAAAGCCAGAAGATTTTGTTATAGCAACAGGTAGGCAGTTTTCGGTACGTGAATTCGTCGAGATCGCAGCCAAGGAAATCGGAATAAATATTAAATGGGAGGATAAAGGTGTTGATGAAAAGGGTATAGATACTAAAAAAAATAAACCCATAGTAAAAGTTGATTCCAGATATTTTCGACCGACAGAAGTAGAAACTCTATTAGGTAATCCGGATAATGCTAAAACCAAATTGGGATGGGTTCCTAAAATTAGTTTTGAAGATATGGTAAAAGAAATGATTAACCACGATCTAGAAGAAGCTAAACGGGATGACTTAGTTAAAAATTCAGGCTACAAAGTTTTTAATTATCATGAATAAAAATAGTAAAATTTATGTGGCAGGACATGCAGGGCTGGTTGGTTCAGCTATTGTAAGAAAGTTACAAAATAACGGATTTAAAAATTTACTCCTTAGGTCTCGTAGTGAATTAGACCTGGGAAGCCAATCAAAAGTAAGAAGTTTCTTTAAACAAGAAAGACCAGACTTTGTCTTTTTAGCAGCCGCTAAGGTAGGTGGAATTCATGCAAATAATACCTACCCCGCAGAGTTTATTTATGACAATTTGATGATTGAGGCTAATGTCATCGATGCATCATATAAAAACGAGGTACAGCGTTTATTATTTCTTGGAAGCTCCTGTATATATCCAAGAGCAGTAGAACAACCTATGCGAGAAGACGCACTATTGACAGGGGGCCTGGAACCCACCAATGAGCCATATGCAATAGCTAAAATTGCCGGAATCAAACTTTGTGAATCTTATAATCGGCAATATGGAACCGATTATCGCTCCGTGATGCCTACCAATCTTTATGGTCCTGGAGACAATTTTCACCCAGAAAACTCTCATGTCATTCCAGCTTTGATAAGGCGATTTCATGAAGCTAAAATAAAAGGGGAAGCTCAAGTGACCGTCTGGGGTAGTGGAAAACCCATGCGCGAATTTTTACATGTCGATGATATGGCCTCAGGATGTCTGCACATTATGCAATTAGAAAAAACTACTTATCAAGCCAATACAAATCACATGTTATCGCATATTAATATTGGAACTGGTAAAGATTGTACTATAGGTGAAATGGCGGAAACCATTAAAAATGTCGTCGGATTTGAAGGTAAATTGATTTTTGATACAAGTAAACCCGATGGAACAAGACGAAAATTGATGGATGTTTCCAGAATTAATTCAATGGGCTGGAAAGCGGTTATTACACTCGAGAAAGGGCTAAAGTCAACGTATAATTGGTTTCTAGAAACACACGAAAAACGCTTATAGTTTATGATAAATAACTTGGCTATGTTCCTGAGAAGTGTTGCTATACTTAAAGTATAAAGATAGCACCGTTCAGGAGATGATAATGACTCCAGTAGAATTTGGCAAATTGATATCCGGATTAGCCCATTTAACCGATAAGCAGCGGCTTGAGTTACAACGGCTATTATCTGAAAGTAGTCTAGATTTTGAAATGATAAAGGGGATTGAAAGTCGGTTGGTCGATTCCCCTGAATGTCCCCATTGTCATAGTCACGTTATCAATAGACATGGTAAAAAAGGTGGGGTGCAGCGATATCGTTGTAAAAATTGTTTGAAAACCTTTATGGCAACCACCAACACGCCTTTTGCCCGGTTGCATTACAAAGATAAATGGTTGAAATATTTTAAAGGTATGCTATCTGGAAAAGCTTTACGCCCTTTGGCAAAAATGTGTGGCATTAACTTAGAAACCGCATTTCGATGGCGCCATCGTTTTCTGCAGATTCCCGCTCAACAAAAGGGAATCCTATTAGAAGGAATCATTGAGGCTGACGAAGTCTTTTTTCCACAGTCAGAAAAAGGTAATAAACATTTAAAACGTAAAGCTCGCAAACGAGGAAAATTAGTGGGTAAGAGAGGCCGAAAATCAGAGGATTGGGTAACCGTTCTTACGGCCAGAGACAGAGGGGCTAACGTTTTTGAATCACTTTTATCGGAAGTGTCTGCTAAGGAACTGTCAAAGCAATTAAGTACCAAAGTCGGAAAAGACAGTGTTTTTTGTAGTGATGGGTTTAAATCCTATATTCGTTTTACACGAGAGCACGATCTTATCCATAAACGATTAAATTTATCGGACGGAATTCGAGTTATCGATAAAGTGTTTCATATTCAAAATGTGAATGCTTATCACAGCAGATTAAAAGAATGGATGATTCGATTTCATGGTGTGGCGACTAAATATTTAGAGAACTACTTGGGGTGGTTCCGCATGATCGACGCCACTGAAAATTTAAATGAAATCAAGTTGTTTCGAGTTCAGCAACACTTGATAGGAACATAGCTAATAACTTAATTAATTAACCTTACTAAATCACTCATATCATAGTTTACATGGGTGAGGTAACATAACGTATTTTGACTATTAGATAACTATCTCATTGTTAAAACTATTTTATTGACTTGCTCTAAAAGATTAACCTTTTTTACACCCTAGAACATGAATTAACAAATACACAGGTTATGAAAAGTCACGAATCTACTGAGTCAAAATTGGAATTCAATGTCCTGCTTTTGTTAATTTAGTCGGTTAAAATTAAAAATCAAGACAATTTTAGTTTTATAAAATAAAATTTAACAAAAGCAAATAATAAAAAGGTTTTAGTATATGACTTTTATTCGAAAAAAGAATACGTTTTTTTATAAACCACATCAAAAACTATTCTGGAATCTTGTTTAAAAGATCAATTTATTTCAAATACTTTAATTATTCGAACCATATCCTACGTAAAAATGAAAGAAACTATAGTATTAACTTCTATAAATCCTTATTCAAAAGTCGATTATCAAAAAAAGTGTTTTGAGAGATGGAATAATCTAGGATTCTTAGTAAGAACATTTAATAATTCAGAAGAAAAAAAAAATCTTATCTCAAAAGGTTTCAATACTGAAAATATTATAGAAATTCATCCAGAAGAAACTGCTCTTGGTCTTTGGGGGAAAGCTTGTCCAAGAATTGTTCCTATTCTTCATAGAGCACTACATACTGAACATAAAAATTTTATTTTAGTTAACTCGGATATCTATCCAGCAATAAGAAAATGTCCGATAGAAATTTTCCGGTCTATAAGTGAACAAATTGCTTTTACTAGAAATCAATTAACTTACATTGAATATTTTGGTTTAAATACGAATTCTCCATACCGCGGTGGTTTAGATATTTTCTTTTTTACTAAAGAGGCTTTATTAAAAGTATACAAGCTGCTTAGAAAATCAAGTGTTTCAGAAAGAATGACGTTTGGTATTCCTGGCTGGGACTTTTATCTTGCTGAAAGAATGCTTACTAGTGGGAATCTTGAAATTATGGATAGCTTTGTTTTTTTACATGAATATCATAAAACTACATATGACAAAATAAATGAATTTGAAAATTATTCACGAACAATAGCTAAAACGTTAAATTGGGAAAACGGAGAAGACTGGCAATTAACTGCAGAAAAATTTTCCGAATTTATCACAACATGTTGTGGAGAAAATCAAAAGTATACTGAAGTAATAAGAAAAACCTATTCTAATAAAATAGGTTTATTTACGTATTATAATGAACTAGAACAAGAAAAAGCTTCAGCTATATATAATTTAATAATTAATAAGATAGATAAAGAAGATCTATCCTTATTTCAAATGACTGAAAAATTACAAATATTTATTTTAAGAAACATGCAAGACATTCGTTGGGATCAAGTTGTAGACTTTATTAATGATAATATGACAAGCTGCCAACCAAAATATCAAAGATTAATAAGTTTATATATTCTTTTATTAATTTTGGAATACAACGAAAATCTTTGTTTGTCAATGAATTATCCGAAGGAATCATTGCATGGGGTAACTCTTAAGGAAATTTTAAAAAACTTAGATGGACAAGAACAAAAAAGAGATCTTTATATTTTTGATTTATTTGCTAATGAACTTTTGGAATACGGAATACTAAATAATAATTTGTTGGATTTCTTATTCTATAGTTTTAGAACTGAACAATCTTTTAAATATCTAGTTAATATTAAAGAACTGGTAAAAAATTATGTTTATTAAAATTAAACCCATAAAAGATGAGTCTGTTTTGCCATGGGAAAACGACTTCCAGTTAGAAAAAAGTATACCTTTTCCTAGAAAGCTATCCATTGTTATACCGATTTATAATTCCGCTGAATTTTTAGAAAAAACACTTCGTAGCCTATTACTTAACGACTTAACTGATGTCGAGTTAATTTTAATGGATGGTGAAAGTGATGATAATACAATGGATATTGTCTATCACTATAAGGAGATGTTTTCAGTAATCGAGAGCAAAAAAGATAAGGGGCAGTCAGATGCGATTAATAAAGGATATAAGCATGCAAGTGGCGATATATTTTACTGGTTAAATGGAGACGACATAATTCTTCCAAATACCTTATCTAAAGTGAAGGAGTTTTTTTCCGACAACCCTAATTGTGACGTTATGGTTGGTAACGCATATATGACAGAAATTGACTTTAAACCTATCAACCATTTTGTTTTTTCAAAAGAAAAGTTACAGTTTGATCATCTAATTGATTATGCTAAGAACCACTTAGTTCAACCAAGTGTTTTTTTTACTCGTAAAGCATGGTTAAAAGTTGGGCCCTTAGATATACATGACCATTATGCGATGGATGCTGATTTATTTATAGGGATGTCAAAAGAATATACAATGTACCACCTTAATGTAGATATTGCCTACAGTGTTTACCATGAAGATTGTAAAACTCGAGGAGCTCGAGCAGAATCTATAATTGCATTAGCGTTGGTCCAGATAAAATATGGCGGATTAGAGAAAGCTAAAAATACTTTAAATATACTGGTTGATCTCTATCACCAGTTAGAAAATGATAACAGTCAAGGTAATACCAGCTTGGTTAAAGTTTTGCAGTCTAAATTGGCTCGTTGTGAGAAAGAATTTGAACGAAGACAAAATTATTTCATTAGAAATGATTTAGAGTGTAAACTATGAAAATAGCTATTTTATCTAGTGCATCAGCCGGTGGTGCTGGTATTGCCGCTTATAGAATTTATGAGGCTTTTAAAGAACATTCTGAAATAAAGGCAGATTTCTTCGATATCGATGCATTTATGGAAACAGTGGATCAGAAAATATCACCTCAAATATCAGCAACAAACCAAAGGTACACTAATACTCATTTTACAATAGATTATGCCACGGAAGTACGTGAATGGGTTATAGACTTGTTTTCTGATTATGATTTAATTAATATTCATTGGGCGAGTTATTTAGTATCTATTTCAGAAATTCTTAAACTTGCAGAAAAAGGGTTAAAAATTTTATTTACTTTACATGATTTTTATTATTTGACTGGTGGTTGTCATTATCCTGCTGGTTGTACAGGTTACTATGACAGGTGTATTAATTGTCCTCAGCTAAACTCATTAAATGAAACATTTACAGATGTGTTAAAAAATAAACGGATTAAACAAAAATTGTTTGGACATAAAAATGTATTTTTATCGGCGCCGAGTAAATTTATTGTTCAAAATGCTGTACATTCTAAAACAATACCTGCTGAACGTGCATTTGTGCTTAGAAATTCGTACCAATCAATTACTTCATTTCAATCCAAAGACATATCATTTCGTAGTATATTATTAATTGCTGATTCTTTTAATGAAAAACGAAAGGGGCTACAATTAGCCGTAGATTCTTTAAAACTTGCATCTGTTGAATATCAAAAGAAACAAAGTTCTTTACCACTTATTTTACATTTACTTGGTGGCGTTGAGCAAGAAATTGTCGATCAGTTGGATGATTATCCAATCAAAATTATAAAGCATGGGCATGTAAAGGAGCATTATAAATTAGTTGAAGTATTCCAAAACTGTCATTATATCTTAACATGTTCATATGAAGATAATTGGCCAAATGTATTGGTTGAATCTGGTTGTTATGGATGTCTTCCTATCGTAGGAAAGTGGCATGGATGTGAAGAGTTTGGGAAGGTCTTTAAAGTTACTGATTTTATTGCCGAGTCATACACACCAATACATTTTAGTAACGCAATTTTAAATGCACTTATTACAGATGATACTTCATTGCTTTCAAAAAACAAAGTCCATGCTAAAGAAGTAAGGAAGGTGCATGAGCCAAAAAAGGTTGTTGAAAATTATTTAAAAGTAGTTAATGAAAATTCTAAATGTCAATTTGAAGATTATAAAAAAGCTACTTCAGTTAATTATTTATTTGATGATAGGAAAGAGTATAATGTTAAAAGTTCGCCTTTTGGTATACAAGATATATCTAAATATAGAAAAAATCATACAGAAGGGGTTTCGAATTACCAATATGGCTTAATAAATCTTTATTCCAATTAATGAAAGTAATACAGTGAAAATATTTTTAGATCTTGAATATATTAGTAGTATTCCCGATTCCTATAAGTGTGATTCAGATAGAATCATGCAAATAACAGGTATTAATACAGGTAATTTCGCATTTAGGCACGCATTATTAAATTTAGTTCCTAATATTGAAGAATTTATACCAATGAACTGGGGTACTTTAAATAAATTACTTAATCAAGGCTCTAGGCCAGATAAAGTTATTGTTTCATGTGCAAATTGGTTGTGTGCTTCGGAAGAATATGAAAAATCTAATGGCTTTAGGGCATCAGTTATAGAAAAAATTGATTGCGACGTTGTGTCGTTTGGACTGGGAGCACAGGCAAGAACTAGTCAAGAGAAATTAGAGTTAGGTAAAAATACTATTAGATTAGCAAATGTTTTGTCATCTAAGTGCTCTTTTCTTAGTGTGAGGGATGAGTTTACACTTAATACATTGAAGGAAATAGGGATTAATAATGCCGTGATAACAGGTTGCCCTTCAAATTTTATTAATCTGGATATGAATTTAGGTGGAACTATTATCAAAAAACTTGAAGTTTTATTGGATTCAAATATGAATTGGCCAGATACTAAATGTTTTTTTAGTGAATTTAGTGGAGGCCACTCTTATTCTGGAAAGACCTTAAAAAGGATTTTAACCCTAATACATCTTTCTCAAAGCTTTTATATGATCCAAACTCCAATTATGTATCCATTTTACTTAGGTGAAACAGGTGAAATACATAATGCGTATTTAAGTAATATGCCAGATAAATTAGATAAAAATTTATTGAAAAAATTATTAAAAACTAGATTAGTTGGATTTAGCTCGATTGAGCATTGGTTGGATTTTTCAAGAACTTTTGACTTTGCATCAGGTATGAGAATTCATGGAAATATGGTTCCTCTCCAATCAGGCATACCTGCGATAGTAATTGGGCACGACTCAAGAACAAATGGTCTGTCGGCTACAATGAGTATTCCAGTAGTTAGCCCTGAAGCGTTTATAGAAATATCATATAAAAATCCTGGTTTTTTATTTGATAAAATGCTCGAGGGTTATCAATCCTATGATACTAGAAGGGCTGAACTTTTAGACATAATGTTGGAATTTATTAAAAATAATGGATTGAATTAATGAAAAAAACGGTAAAAGAGCCATTCTCTCATAACAATTCTATACTTTTAAGATGCGACCCTAGATTTATTTGTAATGAAAATACAGATGTTGTCATAGAAGGCTATCCAAGATCAGCTAATTCTTTTTTAGTTAATTTTTTAACCCACATACTAAAACTTAACAGCATTAAAATTAACATTGCTCATCATACACATTCTCCGGAAAATGTTCTTTTAGGAATAAAATACAACAAGCCTTGTTTAGTTCTTATAAGAGAACCAATTGACGCAATTTTATCATTTATAATTTATTCTAGTAAAGATGTTGAGTATTGTTACAATAGATATATTAATTTTTATACATCACTTATTGAACATAAAGAAAATATATTATTTGTAGATTTTAATGAACTAATAATTAGCCCAAATTCAATAATTTCTAGATTCAATAATAGATTTAATAAAAATTTACCTACGTCTGAAAATGAAAAAGACGATATTAAGTTGGTTCTTAAAAATGCAAAAGAAAGATCAATTAATAATAGCATGGGTAATCATAATGTGTTAAAAGCAGGCGTGCCAAGTATTGAAAGAGATGAACTAAAAAAGGAGCTTTTATCATCTGTAAGTGATTACTTAGAAAATAACTTAAAAGCTAAACTTATTTATAGCCAATTAACTAACATGTAATACTTAAATAATGAAGAAAAATTTATTTGTGTTAGGTAGTTGTCGTTTAATAGTCCCGATTAAAAGACTTCATAAAATGGGCCAGCTTAATATGATAAATGTTAACCAGTCATGGTATGCCCACAACTCAAAAGAAATTATACAAAGACTAAATTTTCATTCAGGTAAATTTAATCCAAATGAACCTATTAATAGATTGATCTTTGACCGAGATAGTTGTAATCAGGCACCTGAAAAACTTATCCCAATAGAGGGTTTTGATGAGTTAATTGGATTTTTTGAAATTTCGACTAGAGTTGTTAAAGGATATAATGGATTAATTCTTCATGGAACTTCAATTAATAAAAATGCATTTACTGATTTCGATAAAACAATAATTTCATTTTCTGAATTATCAAAAGATATACTTAAAATTAAAAGCTATTTTTATAAAATTGTAATTGTTTGTAATATTGAATATGATAAAGACTTAATTAATTTTAATAAGAACCGTAAAGCACTAAATAATTTTCTAATTGAATTTTGTAACAATCAAGAAAACATTTATTTGTTTAATATCAATGGGTTTAATTATATAGTTGATAATTTATCAGATAATAATCACTTTAAGTCTGATTTTATACCTAAACTATCACAATATTATTATAATTTCATCGAAGAGAATTGTAATTCCTTGTAAATAGCTCTAAAGTAGACCCCATTGTCTAGAGTGTGCCGTAGCGAAGCTACAAAAGAGATGGCGGTAGGCCCGCCGAAACCGGTTACCAAGAACTGGTTTCAAACCACCACAAGCGGCTATCGTAAAGAGCGGTGGTCGTGAGCGTTGTGTGAAAGCTAGAACATATTTTAGCAAGGTGTAGACTAAGAAGACGATCGAAAGAGAATCACTTTAAGCGTCGAAAAGGGGTACATAAATGCATCAAAACCAGTGGCTTCTTGATCTGCTGGGATAAGTTGATTGGGTACTTGGGTTCTGAATTGACGGTGTCCGGCGTAGAGGTGGCGTGATCTTGGTTTAGGCTCTTTTGTGGAACTACGGGAACCAGTCATTCTGATGTTAACGGAGAAATCCAAGCGGAGACCCCGTAAGGATGAGAGTACGAATGCAGAACACTGGGACGGATCAGTCTGTAGTAGTGTTGAAGCAGTTGTAATGATTGTGGAGTGAATTTATTTTAATAGAATTTTCTACTTATGTCTGTAATTCCCCCATTTTTAGGAGCGCACTAAAGTAGAATGTTTACTCATAACCCTTATCCACATATCCATAGGGTTGCCTGTAAATCTCAGTTCTAGGCAGGCTTGCCCTGTGGGTATGTGGATAAGGTTGTTTACATTTTAACTTGCCATGGACAAAATGGGACACCCCTTTTTTATTTTGACATTTCAGTCCTAATGAATGATAATTTCTTTAGTTAAAAGCGAAAGGAAATGTATAGATGTCAACAATGATATCAGAGGTATATGCAGCATTTAGGAAAGCAGGGGTTCCTGAAGAGGATGCACGAGCAGCTGCGGAAGCTTTGTCAGCTGAAAGTTTAGCGACTAAAGATGATATAAGAAAATTAGACAAAGAATTAACGATTATAAAATGGATGCTTGGGTTAATTCTTGTTGTTGAAATACTTCCAATATTGAAAAATATAATATGACTAAAGCCAGACAATCCATCATTAATGTTAACGACACGCCCTACTACCATTGTATGGGACGCTGCGTTCGTCGCGCTTATCTGTGTGGAGTCGATGAATTCTCCGGTAAAGATTATTCGCATCGCAAACAATGGATTGTAGACAAATTAGCCGAATTATCTGCCGTTTATACCATTGATGTATGTGCTTATGCAGTGATGAGCAACCACTATCACGTCGTACTAAAAATCAATCAGGAACAAGCGCAGCAATTATCTGAGGAAGAAGTCATGGAACGCTGGATGAAGCTGTTTCATGGGAATGTTTTGATTCAGCGTTTTCTCAAAGGTGAATGTCATTCACAAGGTGAGTTAGATAAGGTTAAGGAAACCATTGCCCTATGGCGTGAACGCTTGTCAGACATTAGTTGGTTTATGCGTTGTCTGAATGAATCGATTGCGCAAAAAGCTAATCAAGAAGACAATTGTAAGGGACGCTTTTGGGAAGGTCGTTTTAAAAGCCAGGCTTTATTGAATGAACAAGCCCTACTCTCTTGTATGGCTTATGTGGATTTAAATCCCATACGAGCTGGCATTGCCGACAACTTGGAAACTTCTGACTTTACATCGATTGAACAAAGAATAAAAGATAGTGTTAAGGGTAAAGAATTAAGTGTTAAGCATAAAGCGTTAAGCATTAAGTCAAACAAAAAAGAGCAGGAAACAGAAAATTCAACGCTGATTCAGTTATCTGATTTCGTGGGTTCTAAAGACAAATCCGGTATTCCCTATTTATTAATGGATTATTTGGAATTAGTGGATTGGACCGGTCGGGCCATACGAAATGACAAAAAGGGTTTTATTTCGGGTAATGAACCTAAGATTTTGGTTAAATTAGGTTTTTCAGCCGATATCTGGCTTAAATCGGTTAAGCTGTTTTCCGATCATTTTTATTCACACATTGGTTCCGATATTCAACTAAAAGCCGTTTGTAAGAATTCTAAGGTTAGTTGGCTGGCGGGGATGAAGAGTTGTCGGCAGTTGTATCAACCTCCTTCATAGATTGGGATTTATATTAAACTGACTATTTATTTTTCCAAGTGTATTCTTTTTTGTATTAATTTAAAAAATTGACACGTATATCATAGATAATGTAATCTTATGCTTGATATATAACTGAATTTTAAAACAAAAAAACCAAGTCATATGAAATTTACGCTAACCTCTCATGCTCAAAAAAGCGTTGTATAAGGCGGAAAATACAGAATGAATGGATAGAACATGCACTTGAGAATTATATACGTACCAATTATGATTCAGAAGACAGTAGTTTAGTGCATGTTTATTGGCCTGTTCCAGAGAAAGGTTATAGAGTTTTAAGGGTGATTTATAATGAAACTTTTGAACCTGTTACCATAATTACAGCTTTTTTTGAAAATGAGGTAATAATCCCATGAAATTAGAATTTGATCCTGTAGCAGACGCGGCCTATTTTGAGATTTCATCTGCAGATGTTGAAAACACAAAAGAAATTGAACCTGGTATTATTGCTGATTATGACAAAAATGGTCATATAATTGGTATTGAAGTACTGTCGGTTAGTAAACGAGGATTGCTTAATTCAATCAATAAAGCTGCATAAATTACTATTGTATGCAACCATTTTTTCGCTACGTTCTCTCAAGAAAAAATGATCATAAGGTTCTGAAGCAAGGCCTTTCTTTTTACATTTAAGCAAAAATTTAGTAAAGCATAACTGGGACATATATGGATGCCAGCCTAATGTCAATAGTTCTTTAAAAATTTTGTTGAAAAATGCGGAAATCTTTACTGATAGGCTTGTTCACTTATCCACAGTCCAGCCCGACAGGAGAGACCTTAAATTTATCTCGAATGTCGGGATAGGACTTGTGGGTAAGACAACAAATGGGACACCCCTTTTTTATTTTGACATTTCAGTCCTAATGAATGATAAATTCTTTAGTTAAAAGCGAAAGGAAATGTATAGATGTCAACAATGATATCAGAGGTATATGCAGCATTTAGGAAAGCAGCAACTAAATAGACTAAATAGGACACCCCTATTTTATATTGACTAAATCAATATTATGGAATAAAATCAAACTCAAGTTTTTATTAAATATGAGTTAAAATCATGAGCGCGATTGCCTTTGATACCTGATACCCTAGCCTATGCAAAAAAATTGAAATCAGCGGGTTTTACTGACGAACAAGCTGAATTAGTCAACGGACAATTAGCTACTAAAAAAGATTTAGCTGAACTAAAAACAGAAATTATTAAATGGAACACAGGAACGTTGTTGGCTGCAACTGGGTTATTTACGGTAATAGTTAAGCTTATGTAATCCAGTTTGGAAACTTTTCATGACATATTACAATTTCGAATGGGATCCTCATAAGGCAAAAAACAATTTAAAAAAGCACAGTGTTTCTTTTGAAGAAGCGACAGAAGTTTTTCTAGACCCTTTACAAATTAATTTACATGACGATGATAAAAACCCAGAAGAAAGATGGTTAGCATTAGGTCAGACAAAAACACATAACTTACTTGTAGTCGTGCATACATATGTCGAGTATCAAGATAATACTGTCACGATACGAATCATTTCAGCCAGAAAAGCAACAAACCATGAGAAGCGACAATATGAGGATTTATAATGAAGAATGAGTATGACTTTAGTAAAGGAGAACGTGGTCGCTTTTTTAAACCCGACGTTAAATTAAACCTCCCGATTTATCTCGATAAAGACATAGAAAGCTGGTTTACTGAAAAAGCCAAAGCAAAAGGTATAGAAGTACAACAACTTGTTAATCAACTTTTAAGAAAAGACATATCTCTATTTAATGAAATTATTGAGTAAATATATGACTAAAGCTAGAAACTCCATTATTAATGTTAACGACACGCCCTACTACCATTGTATGGGTCGCTGTGTTCGACGTGCTTACTTATGCGGCGTAGACGAATTTTCGGGCAAAGATTATTCGCATCGTAAGCAGTGGATCGTAGACAAATTAGCTGAATTATCTGCCGTTTATACCATTGATGTTTGCGCTTATGCCGTGATGAGTAACCACTATCACGTCGTACTAAAAATCAATCAGGAACAAGCACAGAAATTATCTGACAATGAAGTCATTGAACGCTGGATGCTCTTATTTCATGGCAATGTGTTAATTCAGCGATATATAAAAGGTGAATGCCATTCACAAGGTGAGTTAGATAAGGTTAAGGAAACCATTGCCCTATGGCGTGAACGCTTATCCGACATTAGTTGGTTTATGCGTTGTCTGAATGAATCGATTGCGCAAAAGGCCAATCAAGAAGACAATTGCAAGGGACGTTTTTGGGAAGGTCGTTTTAAAAGCCAGGCTTTATTGAATGAACAAGCCCTACTCTCTTGCATGGCTTATGTTGATCTAAACCCCGTACGTGCAGGTATTGCCGATAACTTGGAAACTTCTGACTTTACCTCAATAGAACAGAGGATAAAACATAGCGTTAAGGGTAAAGAATTAAGCATTAAGCGGGAAGAGTTAAGCGTTAAGCGGGAAGAAAGAAGCGTGAATTCAAACCAAGAAGGACAGAAAACCGAAGATTCAACATCGATTCTGTTGACTGATTTTGTGGGTTCTAAAGACAAATCCGGCATTCCCTATTTATTAATGGATTATTTGGAATTAGTAGATTGGACTGGCAGGGCCATACGAAATGACAAAAAGGGTTTTATTTCGGGTAATGAACCTAAGATTTTGCTTAAATTAGGTTTTTCAGCCGATATCTGGCTTAAATCGGTTAAGCAGTTTTCCGATCATTTTTATTCACACATTGGTTCCGATATTCAACTAAAAGCCGTTTGTAAGAATTCTAAGGTTAGTTGGCTGGCGGGGATGAAGAGTTGTCGGCAGTTGTATCAAAAACCGCCTTCGTAGATTGGTCGTTAGGTTACATTGACTTAATGAAAGTTCATTTGTAATATAAAAATATAGTTTCAACTTAAATTAAGGGGCAGACTATGGAATGGTCTGATGTTATTAGCAATCCACTATTGCAAAATTTGCCTTTTAAGATAGAACTCAATAAGTGGGGAAAAATTTTGATGAGCCCTGCTTCTAATTTACATGGTCGAATTCAGGGTTATATCACTGCTAATGTTTTGAGCAAAATACCATCAGGTGAAGTGATTACCGAATGCTCAATTCATACATCTGATGGTGTTAAAGTAGCTGATATTGCCTGGCTTTCTGATGAATTTATTGCTGAGTATCAATACACAACACCTTACCCCAAGGCACCTGAAATTTGCGTAGAAATAGTATTCCCTTCCAATTCAAAGATTGAGATTCAGGAGAAAGTGGAGCTTTACTTATCCAAAGGTGCAATTGAAGTATGGGTAGTATATGATTTAAAGAGTATTGAATATTATACACATACCGGTTTAATTGAAGTCAGCAAGTTTTTTTCGAGTCAGTCATAATCATCACCTATTTTGGATTTCTCAGTTTGGAATTTATGTTAAATTGTTTATACTTTTGTTAGGTGTATTCTCGATTTATTATTGGATCAAAAGAGTTTAGCTATGAGTGATAAGAAGATAACAAATGATTTACTTTTTGAAGTTTTAAAAAGAATTCAAAAGAGCATTTCAGATATTGAAGAGGATGGTAAAGAAATTAAGTCCCGCTTAATTAACCTTGAAACAGGCATGGCTGGCTTGCGTCGTGACAACTCTGGCTTATATGAAGATTCTGCTACGCAACACGCAAGGTATGATAGATTGCTTGAGCGAATTGTACAACTAGAAAAAAGGCTTGATATATCTGACTAGGCCTTCCAAGTATTTACCAATAGCAGGAAGAGCCTGAACAAGAATCTGTTTTGATGCTCGGTCCTAGTCTTATCAGAGGCTGTCAATTGCTTGGTAGGTGTAAGAATTTACCGGATTTTATTTCGTTTTTGTGAATAATACCAATTATTTACGATTCAACTTTAAAGATCCGATATTGCCCCTTCTTCATCACCGTTTTAAATTTTAAATTAAATATTAATGTCGATAATCCATTTTCTTTTAAGACCTGATTATCCAGAACAATATAATCAATTGCGTATTTTTTAATTAATTTTAGATCAGCCGATTTTAAAATTTTCTTGCTATCATTTAACGTCTGACTATAGTCATAACCATGCGACCATAGCCATCCGTCATAGGTTAGGACCGCCTGTCTTCCAGTCAGATTAAACAACCAGTGGTTATGTTTATTGGCAACCAGCCAAACGGAATCTATTTCGGTATTGTTTTTTACCCAATCAGCTAAATCTAGTTCGGTTTTACTATACATTTGGAAACGATGATTATCGAGTCCAATATTTCGATAAATATCTATGGCTCCGGATAGATTCACAAAAATTAAAATTAGCGTCACTAAATTTTTGTTAAAACAAGTATCCTTCCATTTGATGAATTTAAATAATAACCAGGCTGTTAAACCGGAAAAAACGACCGCAACCCACGCCAATAATTTGGTATTGTCCCAAATCCAAGGCTGTAAAATTAACAGATTAACCATAGCAAAAAGGATAAATGCCGGAATTAACAATCCAAATGGACGGACCATGGATTTAGTTTTAATGGCTTTAGCTAAAGTAAAAATAAAGCCTAATAGTGCTAATAAAGGTACCAAAGTCCAGTTTTTAAACCAGAATAAAAACCAGTCCATATTAAATTCTTTAGCATACCAGCCTGGGTACCATTTAATAAAAGCACCTCCGATGTGACCAACATAATAATGATATAGCAATGGTAAGGAAAACAATGTAGTTAATATGGCTAATAGACCCCAATGTTTAAACCGGTACAATCGTTGTTGTTTTTCGCCAGCAATTAAGTCACTAACGGACCAACAAGATAAAAATACAAAGGCGGCTAAAAATGAATGCATATGGATAATCGGCATCAATCCCAGAATGACCGCACTCCAATAATAATTTTTAGAAATACTGGAATTTTCATTCTTATTAGTTAGCTTGAAACTCTTTATTACAATTGCCAAGGCCAACAAAGTCAGCCCAAAGCCCATGGTAAAAGAGCGTTGAGGCAGAATTATACTATTGATTATCGACATCCATTTAATCTGCTGATCGGCTATATGGGTATATTCTCTATTTGGATTGAGTAAAACCTCCCAACTATTATTGGCTGCAAAAACATCTTGTATAAAATAGATAAATCCAATTCCACCATTAAAGAAGAATAAAAATGAACCTAATACCGCTATCGCTTTATTATTAAAAAGTGCATTTAAAAAATAATAGAGTGCAAAAACAATAAGAATGGAAAAAAGATAACTGGGAATAACAAAAGCCGGAATCATCGGCATTCCAGCTTTTAACAATAATGCTGAAATGAGATTAATGGCAAAGGGATAGGAAAACTCACTATTAATAAGCAGCGGGCTTTGTTCCAAAAACAGCTCTCGATAAGCCATGGCGTGGCCCATGGTAAAATGTAATGCCCAATCAGCCCACATATTGGCTTGACCAACGGTTAACCCGCCCTGTTGATTATATTCAAATACAAATAGCCAAAAGTAGGAAAAATAGCCAATCCAGAAAGTAAAATAAAAGATTACCCAAGGAGATTGGGTACGAAATCTCTGAATTAACGAATCCTTAATAATTGTTATCGCCATTTTGGAATAACTGAAAAAATAAAATCACTTATCGCAACACTTTGGGATAATCCGTAGCTTAAAGGACTCATTAATATAAACCCCGTAAATATTAATGCCAACACAAAATAGAAACTTGCTCGTTGCTGAAATAGATTAGAGGGTTTGATCCAGCCGATTTTATCCAACCACATGATTATCACCATAATGGAAAGTAGCAAGGGGGTAAAATAGTGGTATAAAAACAATGGCCGAGAAACTAACACTAAAGGTAAAAACGCAATGAAATAACCCATTAAAGGAAACCAGAGCATTGGAGCTACCTGACAGAGCTCTGCAACGTTTTTTTGCTTCTTTTTGTTTTTTGCTTCTTTTTGTTCAGGTTGATATGTCATTATCTGTAAATTAGACGCTTTCATTAATCCCAACGTCAGGACACATGAAATAAGCAATAAAATACTTCCCCACCAGATCACTGGATTACCGATTAAGTATATTTTTCGACCTAAACCGTTCCAATAATAGATGGGATTGTGCATAAACGGCCAACCAAACCACATACTGGCATCATGATGTGGAGTGGTCAAATTGGCATTGGCTTTAAACATGGTAATGTGGATTTGCTGTAATTTTTCAAAAAAACTGCCGTTTAAGATCCCCCAAATATCTCCCGGTCCCGGTTGATTGAGTTGGCTAAAGTGGATATACCAGCCCAAAAGATAAATTACTCCAAAACCAAAGAGAAATAGCATTGCCGCTATCAACCATTGTTTAGCTATCGTTATGTTTTTTCCTTTTACTATCTGGTAAGCAGCATAAAAAAACGGTAATGCCAATGCCACCAATCCAGTAAATTTTGTACCGACAGCAATCCCGGCAAGTCCACCGGCAATAATAAAACCAACATAGTTGGTAATACGTTTTCTTTGCTGAGAAGCCCAAATTGCCAAGGAAATGGAAGAAAATATGCAAGCCAGCAAAATACTATCTAAAAACACGAAGCGACTTTGGGTTAATAGAGCCGTATCAAATAGGACAATTAAAGCCGCTAACAAGGCTGCTGTTTGGGAAGCGTTCAATTGTATCATTAAGACAAACATTAAAGGGATTAGCAAAGCGCCCATCAAGGCAGGGAGAAAACGCAAAGGTCGATTATTTTTAGTCGGAAACAAATTTGAAATCTTACTAAAGTCCTGTTCCCCTTTATAGCCGGATAACCTGGCTGTATAAGCTATTAGGATTTTCCCGTGCGGGGGATGTATATCAAAAATCCGCTTTGAAGTACAACAGTAAGAGGTCACATATTTGCCGAAATGTACCTCGTCGAAAACAACCTGTTCCGGCTGTCCAAAAGCGTAAAAGTGTGTCATTAGGCTTAAAAAAAGTAATACCGCAAAATAAAAGCCGTTGCTATCTGTTTTTATTTTCATAAGCCTTTATAATATAGCAAATTTTATTACAAACCAATTAATTACGAATGATCAAATCAGGTGTTTAAAAATGGATAAAAAGTCACAAATGGAAAAAAGCTCAAATACGGTTTGGCATCATGCCACAGTATCTCGCCAGCGTCGCGAAGAACTGAACCAACACAAATCAATTATCATCTGGTTTACCGGTTTTTCCGGTTCAGGAAAATCCACTCTGGCACATGCCGTGGAAGAATATTTACACCAAAATAATTGCCGTACCTTTGTTTTGGATGGTGATAATGTACGCCACGGTCTTTGTGGTGACTTGGGATTTAGCGACGATGATCGTCGAGAAAATATCCGCCGCATTGGAGAAATTGCTAAACTTATGCTGGAAGCCGGCGTCATTGCCATGACGGCATTTATTTCACCCTTCGCCAGCGAACGCCGCATTGCCAGAAAACTGGTTCCCCATGGCGAGTTTTTAGAAATATATTGTGATTCCTCCATCGAAATCTGTGAACAAAGGGATGTAAAAGGTTTATATAAAAAAGCGCGTGCCGGTGAAATTAAAGAATTTACTGGGATATCTTCACCCTATGAAGTACCTAGTAATCCGGAACTGACGGTGAATACCGGCACTGATAGCATAGATATTTGTGTGGGGCAGGTCATTGGCCTACTGAAAAGCCGGGGAATATTAAAATAAAGCGGCGTCAGTAGTTGGTAAATACAAGTATATTTTCACATTATTTTTATAGAAAAACCATTTTAGGAAAAACAGTAACTAATGGCGAAATTATTAAATCCTATCCCGATGATAAACCTTACATATCATATTTATCTCTTGGATACGTAAATGATAGACCAATTCATGTTGTTTATGCTATTGATGAAAACGATACATGCATCATAATAACAACATATGAACCTACTAGTGAATTATGGGAACCTGACTACAAAGAAAGGAAAAGATAAAATGAAATGTCTCATTTGTAAAAATGGCGAAACTAAACATGGATTTACAACGATTACCTTAGAAAAAAAAGACTCAACCATTATTTTTAAAAATGTCCCAGCGATGGTTTGTGATAACTGTGGTGAAAAATATGTCGATGGCGCTGTTACGAAAAATTTGTTAAGCAAAGCGAAAGATATAGTTAATAGTGGTGTTGAAGTTGATATCCGTAATTATAATTTAAGTGCTGCATAATGCAGATAGTCCTAACTAGAAAATCTATCATTAATAAATTCATGTCGAAATAGAACTAAAAGCTGTTTTTAATCAAGGTGGTCAAAAAAGCTCAGTCTGAATGATTAATTGTCGCAAGTTTATTTTGAAAGAAAATAAGTCTTTTCAATTGATGCTATTGAATTCATCGTAGTTCGTCAGGCTTGCTTCAAAAACTTTTCTACCAAATGCACCCAGTAACTAGCACCTTTGTCCAAAATCCCATCATTAAAATCATATTGGGGATTGTGTAATGCAGCACTATCGCCATTACCAATCCATACATAACTTCCCGGACATTGGTTTAGCATAAATGAGAAATCCTCCGAGCCCATACTGGGGTCTCGGTCAAGGATAACTTTATCTTCCCCGAAAACTTCCTGAGCAATCTGACGGGCAAAATCAGTCTCTTTAGAATGATTAATCGTCGCAGGATATCTTCGTTGGTATTGCAATTCACCTTTAACATCGTTAGCAAGACACATACCATCAACAATTCTTCGTAATGACTTTTCCGCACGCTCTTGGATTTCTGTAGAAAAACTACGCACGGTCCCTTTTAAATGGACTGACTGAGGAATTACATTGTAATTATCCCCACCCTGGACTTGGGTAATGGAGACTACAATCGAATGGAGCGGATCGGTTTCCCGACTCGTGATACTCTGAATAGCAGTAATGATCTGAGCCGCTACAATAATGGGATCTTTTACCAGATGTGGTTTTGCAGCGTGCCCACCCTTGCCATGTACAACTATATCAAAGCAATCGAAGGCGGCCATAACCGGTCCCGATTTAATCGCCATATGACCGGCGTCTATACCGGGCCAGTTATGCATGGCATAAATCGCATCCATGGGATATTTAACAAACAGCCCTTCCTGGACCATTTTTTCACCGCCGCCTTCAATCTCTTCAGCTGGCTGAAAAATAAAATAAACGCTACCGTCAAAATTTTTGGTTTCCGATAGATACTGTATGGCACCTAACAGCATCGTGGTATGCCCGTCATGACCACAGGCATGCATGAGGCCATGATTTTTAGAACAATAATTTAAACCAGTTTGTTCATCGATGGGCAAGGCATCGATATCGGCCCGCAGACCGATCGATTTACCACTATTGCCGTGAGTAATAGAAGCAACAATGCCTGTACCCGCAAGGCGTGGATGAACGGTCACTCCCATTCCGATTAGAATTTTTTCGATATAATCGGCTGTTTGATTTTCTTTAAAGGCGATCTCCGGATTAGCGTGTATTGCCTGACGCCAAGTTTTTAACTGCTGTTGGTTATTTGAAATTTCCGGAATTAATTTCATAATATCGATTAATCCAGTGGACGCATATGAGGAAATAATAATACATCGCGAATCGAAGGAGAGTCGGTAAACAGCATGACCAAACGATCAATACCTATCCCCTCTCCTGCTGTCGGAGGTAGTCCGTATTCCAAGGCGTTTACATAATCTTCATCATAATGCATGGCTTCATCATCACCGGCATCTTTTTCTACAACTTGTTGTTTAAACCGCTCGGCTTGATCTTCAGCATCGTTTAATTCCGAAAAACCATTGGCAATTTCACGCCCACCGACAAAAAACTCAAAACGATCGGTCACAAATGGATCGTCATCATTACGTCGCGCTAAAGGCGAAACTTCGGTTGGATAGGCAGTAATGAAGGTTGGATTAATGAGTCGATCTTCGACCGTTTTTTCAAATATTTCAATCTGTACTTTACCTAAACCATAGCTATCTTTTAGTGGAATATCCAATGATTCTGCTACTTTCCGGGCGGCATCCAAATCATTCAATTGTGCTTCGCTTAAATCCGGGTTGAAATGCAATATGGATTCTTTAACGGTCATACGTGTAAATGGTTGACCAAAATCCAGATTCAGTCCCTGATATTCCAACTGAGTACTACCAATAGCTTCTTGACTCACACCGCGGATCATCTCTTCAGTTAAGTCCATTAAATCATGATAATCGGCATAAGCCTGATAGAATTCCAACATGGTAAATTCAGGATTATGGCGAGTGGACAAACCTTCATTACGAAAATTCCGATTAATTTCAAAAACCCGTTCAAAACCACCGACAACCAAACGCTTTAAGAATAATTCCGGTGCTATACGCAAAAACAGTTCCATATCCAAAGCGTTATGGAAGGTAGTAAACGGACGTGCCGTGGCTCCACCCGGAATCGTCTGCATCATGGGAGTTTCCACTTCCATAAAATCTTTAGCCGTTAAAAATTGGCGAATATACTGAACAATTTTAGAGCGTATATGGAAGGTATTGCGCGTTTCATCATTCATAATCAGGTCGATGTAGCGCTGTCGATATTTGGTTTCCTGATCAGCCAAGCCCTTAAATTTTTCCGGTAAAGGACGCAATGACTTGGTTAATAGCACGATTTTGCTGACCCGAATCGAGAGTTCATCCTTATTGGTTTTAAACAATTCTCCTTCAGCTCCGATAATATCGCCTAAGTCCCAGCGCTTAAATTCCTCATTATAAAACCCTTCCGGTAAACTATCGCGTTGCACATAGAGTTGAATGGAACCAGACATATCTTTTAACTGTACAAAGCTGGCCTTCCCCATAACTCGTTGCAGCATCATACGTCCGGCAACTTTGACTGGAATTTTTTGTGGATCAATTTCTTCTTTGCTCAAAGAATCATATTTATCATGTAATTCTTTAGCCACAGTATCGCGACGAAAATCATTGGGAAAGGCATTCCCCTTTTCTCTTAAGACAGCCAACTTTTCACGTCGTTGGGTTATCAGCTTGTTTTCGTCAATTATTTCGATATCAGTATTACTTTGATCCATAAGGTTTCTCGTTAATTTATTGCAATATTATGCAATAGCAATTTGTTTAAAATTTTCTTTTAAGAGACCTGCTTCTTTAAGCTAGCCTCTATAAACTGGTTTAAATCACCGTCTAGAACGGCCTGAGTATTGCTGCTTTCAACGCCGGTTCGTAAATCCTTAATACGCGACTGATCCAATACATATGATCGAATTTGACTTCCCCAGCCGATATCCGATTTAGTCTCTTCCAAGGCCTGTTTTTCTTCGCTTCTTTGCAACATTTCCAATTCATACAATTTGGCTTTAAGCAACTTCATCGCTTGCGCCTTATTTTTATGCTGCGAACGATCATTTTGACACTGAACCACCGTATTGGTAGGTAAATGTGTGATCCGAACCGCCGAATCGGTTTTATTAATATGCTGACCACCTGCGCCACTGGCCCGATAGGTGTCTATGCGCAAATCGGCCGGATTAATATCGATTTCAATTTCATCACTGATTTCCGGATAAGCAAATACCGAGGCAAACGATGTGTGTCGGCGAGCACCGGAATCAAATGGTGATTTCCGAACTAAGCGATGCACTCCGGTTTCAGTGCGCAAATGTCCATAAGCGTATTCACCTTCAAATTTTACCGTGGCACTTTTGATTCCGGCAACGTCCCCGTCTGAGACTTCCATTAACTCAGTTTTAAAGCCTTGTTTTTCACCCCAACGCAAATACATGCGTAAAATCATATTGGCCCAATCTTGAGCTTCGGTCCCACCGGAGCCGGACTGGATATCAATAAAACCATTATTTTCGTCTAGCTCACCGGAAAACATCCGTCGAAATTCAAGTCCTTCGATGGTTTGGGTCAGATTACTCAAATCATTGACAATTTCTTCAACAGTCTCCTGATCCTGCTCTTCCAAAGCCATATCCAGTAGCTCATGAGATTCGTTTAAAGTTGAATCTAATTCTTCAAGGCTTAAGACCACTTTTTCCAAAGAAACTTTTCGCTGTCCAAGCAACTGAGCCCTTTCCGGTTCATTCCAAACATTGGGGTCTTCCAGCTCTAAATTGACCTCTTCCAACTCTTCCTTACGTGCATCAAAGTCAAAGATACCCCCTAAGTACCTCAGAGCGCTTTTGTAATTCGCTGATTGTATTGTAGATTGCACCTGACTCGATCATTTTTAGTCCACTCAATTGTCGAAGAAAACCGACTATTTTACACTATCCCAAGTGTTAAGCTAAATACCTTTTCAGGAAATTTTGAGTTTAATTTAAATCCAGATTTTTCTTTATTAAGTATAAAGACATTAGGTAATATATAAGTATCAGATAACTACATAATAATACGGACATATACTATGAGCATAAACAGTGGTTCAACTTCACAACAGCCAGACTTAGATTGGAGCCAACTCAAAGAAACAGTGTTAATGCTAAACCTGGCGGTAACCCAGATTGATCAATCCATGCATGATGGAAATCAATCCGTTGACACTTTAGCATCGTCATTTACCGAACTTGCTTCAATTATGGCGGAACTAAGTCAAGATCTGAACCAATTACCGGAAAGCGAATTAAAGGAAAAAATGACTTTTTCCACTTCACGAGCGTCTAATAACGTTCATTCAGCTATTATGGCTTTTCAATTTTACGACAAACTGAGTCAGCGTTTAAACCATGTCTCCAATGATTTGTCTGCCTTAACTGAACTGATAGGTGAGCCCAGTACCCTATACTCACCTCCAGCTTGGAAAGCCCTTCAAGACAAAATTCGGGAGAAATATACCATGGAAGAGGAACGGACCATGTTTGACCAGGTATTATCCGGTATAAGCATTGCAGAAGCATTGGAACATTACAAATCGGCCATGGATGCAAAAGACAAGGCTGATGAAGACATAGAACTGTTCTAGCCAAAATGGATAATTCCGATTCAAGCACCAAGCTTCGCCTCAATTGTTCGCAAAAGGTATTAGGTCATTATGCCGAGCAATATGGTTTAAGCAAGGATTTGGCGATTAAACTGGCCACCGGTCTGGGTGGTGGTATGGGGCGCATGGCCGGCACCTGTGGAGCCGTTAGTGGTGCTTATCTGGTACTAGGATTAGAATATGGTCCCAGTGACAACCAATCTTTTGATGCGAAAGACATAACCTATACCAAGGTTAGAGAGTTTCATCAATATTTTAGTGAAAAACATGGTAGTTGTACCTGTCATAAACTCTTGGGTTGCGATATCAGTACTCCCGAAGGTTACGCAGTAGCGAAGAAGAACAATATTATGGGACAAAAATGCCCAATATTTATTGAAGAAGCAATTAATATTGTCGAAAAAGTGTTAAACAATGATAAAATAGCCGCTTCGTCAAATCGTCATTCGGACAACACAATTAATAATGGAAAATAGAGGCAGTTTTCAACTCAAAGGTAAGTTATTTACCCTTACCGTTTTACAACTTTTTAATGACGATCTGGACTCTCTAGAACACGAACTGAAACAACACGTTGATATGGCACCTGGATTTTTTAACCATACACCTATCGTTATCGATCTAAACGACATGCAAAATATATCAGCCGAGTTTGATTTTAAACGGTTAAAAAAGCTTATCTGTTCTTGTTCCATGATTCCGGTAGGCGTTAAGGGAGCTGATAAAGAACTTAAAATTCATATTGAAAATGCAGGTTTAGCTCTACTGGCGGAAAGCACTTCAGCATCTACTGACAAAAAAGTAAATGAAGAGACACCACAAAAGCAGCCTGAACCTCAAGTTATTACCAAAATTGAAAAAGTTATAGAAACTCAGACGGTAGAAGTAGCACAACAAAGCATGCTGGTAAAACAGACCATCCGCTCCGGTCAACAAATCTATGCTCCAAATGGTGATTTAATCGTAATCGGTTCGGTAAGTGCCGGTGCTGAAGTCTTGGCGGACGGTAATATTCATATTTACGGAACGCTACGAGGACGAGCTTTGGCAGGCATTAAAGGTAATAATAATACTGCTATTTTCTGTCACAACTTGCAAGCGGAGCTGGTTTCTATTGCCGGCATTTATAAATTAAGTGACGATATGCCCAGCGATCACATCGGGCAGTTCAGTCAAGTCTCTTTGAACAATGAACAATTACAATTTCAGCATTTAAATTAACAGGAATATTAAAACACCCATGGCAAAAGTAATCGTAGTAACCTCAGGTAAAGGTGGTGTCGGGAAAACCACAACGAGTGCAGCATTTGGTACCGGTTTAGCACTTAAGGGTTTTAAAACGGTAGTCATCGATTTTGATATTGGTCTTCGCAACCTGGATTTAATTATGGGCTGTGAAAGACGCGTGGTTTTTGATTTTATTAATGTTATTAACGGTGAAGCCACTTTAAATCAGGCACTTATAAGAGATAAACGAACAGAAAATCTTTATATCTTACCGGCTTCACAGACTCGAGATAAAGATGCCCTTACCGAAGAAGGGGTAGAAAAAATTATTAATGAACTTTCCGAATCCTTTGACTATATTATATGTGACTCCCCTGCTGGTATTGAGTCAGGTGCGTTAAGAGCGCTTTATCATGCCGATGAAGCGTTAATCGTGACGAATCCGGAAGTTTCTTCGGTACGTGACTCAGACCGTATTTTAGGAATTCTAGACAGTAAAACTAAACGGATAATCGAGAATCTGGAACCGGTTAAAACTCATTTGGTGATTAGCCGTTATTCACCTAAACGGGTCGAAGAAGGTGAAATGTTGAGCAAGGATGACATCATCGAAATTTTATCTATTCCATTACTGGGCGTCGTACCGGAATCTGAATCGGTTCTACAGGCATCCAACACCGGTTTACCTGTTATACTGGATGAAAATAGTGTTGCCGGACAGGCTTATATGGACATGGTCGGGCGTTTTTTAGGTGAAGAAATCGAACTCCGTTTTATGAAAGCGGAAAAGAAAGGTTTCTTCTCCAAAATATTCGGGGGATAGATTATGGGAATTTTAGATTACTTTGTTAAGGCTAAAAAAGAAAAGCATACTGCCAGTAAGGCAAAAGAACGTTTGCAGATTATTGTTGCACATGAGCGTGCTCATCGACCCAGTGCAGATTTTCTTCCCAAGTTGAAAAAAGAGCTATTAAGCGTTATAGCTAAATATGTAGAAATTAATGAAGAACAGGTTCAGGTCCATCTGGATACCAATGATCAACATTGTCCGGTATTGGAACTCAATGTGTCTTTGTCCGACAAATATCATTAAACAGTAATCGTTTTAAGAAAATGAGCTCAGATCGTATTAAAGTTCTTAGTCAATTTATTCCGATAAACTCTTTATCAAAGGAAAGTATAAGTAAACTGGCATCGGAAACAAAATTAAAAACTTATTCAGAAGGTGACCGGATTTTCGCTATCGGTGACAATGATGATGAACATCTTTTTCTGCTTAAGGGTGAAATAGCCCTATATGCTAAAGATGGTCGCCAATCTATACTTAAAGCCGGAAGTGTTCAGGGCCAATACGCCATTGCTAACTTAAAACCCCGTCTCTATGATGCCAAAGCCAATAGTGATGAAGTTGCTATTGCCATGGTAAACGCCGATCTTCTCGATAAGCTGATGATCTGGGATGATACGGTTTCCGATATGAAAAACAGCCTAAGTGTTGACGAAATCGACAGTGACGACGAATCCGACGCCAAATGGCGTATGTCCATGTTAAAAACCCAGATTTTTCTTACCCTGCCAGCCACCAACATTCGCAATTTATTTGAACAAATGGAAGAGATGGTTGTAAATGAAGGCGATGTCATTGTTAACCAAGGGGACATCGGAGACTATTATTATATTATTAAGGAAGGAACCTGCATAGTCAGTCGCAATGCCGGGCTTGGCGGTGAAGACATTATCATTAATAAACTTGGACCATTACAAAGTTTTGGAGAAGAAGCTCTGGTTACCGGCGAACCCCGTAATGCCAGCGTTATTATGAGCAGCGACGGCAAGTTGGAACGCTTAGCCAAAAGTGATTTTCATATCTTAATGGAAGCTCCCCTATTAAACATGATTGACCGCACAGAAGCGAATAAGCTGATCCACGAAGGTAGCATTGCAATTGATGTTCGAATGGAAGACGAATTTAGCAATAGTGCGATTAAAAATACCTTAAATATTCCCTTATACCTGTTACGCTTAAAAATGCCACGGATGGATAAAAACAAAGCCTATGTGGTATTTTGTGATACAGGTGCTCGAAGCTCTGCCGCAGCCTTTTTAATGAAGAAAAACGGCTTTAACCGGGTTTATATATTAAAAGATGGACTGCCCGTGCTGGCATCTTCCTAAACTAATCGTCCTAAACCAACACTCCTAAACCAGCGGTAAAGCATGACTGAGTCGAATTGAGTCGGTTGAGATTTCTGGTCCATAAGCCAGAACCTCAACCCCTTGTTGGTTGACCTTAGATAGGGTCTCAGCATATTCCGAATCAATCTCGTGAGCACCTCGAACCGAATGAATATCAGCCCGCGCCACACAAAACAATAATACGCTCCGAAATCCCTCTTGATGCATATACAATAACTCATTGAGGTGTTTTGTCCCACGTTTTGAAACCGCATCGGGAAATGCTCCCACATGCCCTTCCATACGCGCCGTGACATTTTTGACTTCCACATAGCAGTCCGGGATATCAGACTGTTCATTAGCTAGCAGCAAATCAATACGACTGCTTTTACGGCCATTTACCTCTTGTCCATAAGCCACTTCGGTTTTTATTTGTGAATACCCTTGCAACTCTTTAATTACCCGATTTTCTATTGCTTCTTTAACCAACAGATTAGCCAATTGAGTATTAATCCCAATCATTTCGCCATCCAAAGTAGATGATAACTCCCAAGTATAGGGATATTTTCGTTTGTCGTTAAAGGTATTCCTTATCCAAACTTTGCAGCCTGGGATAGCACAACCTGTCATTTTTCCGGTATTAGCGGTATGTACTGTAATAATCTCTCCATTGGATAACTCAACATCGGCTAAAAAACGTTTATAGCGCTTGATTAACCTGGCCTCAATCAGTTCCGTTGGATAATGCATGGTTATAAATAGTTTTTTAGACGAGTTACGGCATCCGCTAACACCTGTTGCTCACGAGTATAGGCAAAGCGGACATGATGGTTGGCCTGATTAGTACCGAAGTCGATACCAGGCGTGATCGCGACCCCCGTATTGTCAAGCAGATCATGACAAAACGCCATACTGTCACTGGAGAAACGGCTGCAATCGGCATACAGATAAAAAGCACCTTGTGGCAAAACCGCAATATCAAACCCCAGTTTTTTTAATTCCGGATAGAGGAAATCACGTCTTTGTTTAAATATTTCCCGTCTGGTTTCCAATATCTTCAGTGTTTCATCTTTAAATGCAGCTTGCGCAGCGAATTGTGCCGGTGTAGATGGCGACAAAAAGAGGTTTTGACTGAGAATATCGATTCCCTTTTGATAGATTTCCGGCACGATACACCAGCCTAAACGCCAACCGGTCATTTGAAAGTACTTGGAAAAACTATTAATAACGATTAAGTCCTGACTAACTTCCAAAGCCGTTCTAGGTGCTTGGTCATAAACCAGCCCTTGATAGATTTCATCGACAATTAGAACGCCACCAAAACGTTTTACCACGCTATAAATTTTTTTTATCTCTGATAATTCAACAATTGTTCCGGTGGGATTGGACGGTGATGCGATTAATACTGCTTTGGTATTTTCAGACCAGTTTTTTTCCACCAGTTCTGCGGTCAGTTGATATTGGGTATCAGCACCAACCGCTATACGATTAACCTGAGCTGATAAAAAGTAGGCAAAATTACTATTACAAGGATAACCCGGATCACATAGCATTAATTCATCATCTGGATTTAAAATAGCGCCCAAGCTTAATAATAAAGCACCGGAAGCGCCGGAGGTAATTATAACCGATGCAGGTGATATCTTTACTCCGAAAGTTTTTTGATAATGATTGGCAACCGCTTCTCTCAAAACAGTGAGCCCCAAACTGGGGGTATAAAATAACTCACCTTGTTTTAAAGCTTCTATACCAGCTTCGACGATAGGCTTAGGGGTGGGAAAATCCGGCTCCCCTACCTCCAGATGAATAACATCTCTTCCCTGTTCTTGTAATTGTTTGGCCTTGCCCAACAAATCCATCACGTGGAAGGGCTGCATATTGTCCAACCTATCCGCTTTCCACTTTTTAGTCATTAAGCTATCAATTGTTGAGCAATTTGAACATCAAAATAGTTTTGTCCGGATAAATCTTTTCCTTTTTTATCAATTATCTTAAAAGGCTCATCCGGCTCACCTAAATCGCTTAATACCAGATCAGCACCTGAAAAATCGTGCTCTTCAGTATAGCCATTTATGGTAATAACGGTTTTTAACCCGGCTCCTGTGGATGCTTTAAGACCGTTATCAGAATCTTCGAAAGCCAAACACTTTTCCGGCTCAAGCTTTAATTTTTCCAAAGCATATAAAAATATATCAGGAGCAGGCTTCTTAGCCGGAACAATATCTCCAGCAGCAATCACTTCAAACCAATCGATAGATTCTTCGCCTAAAGTGCTTTTTAACAACGCGGTAACATTAGCGGGAGTAGTAGTGGTGGCAATCGCAAGCCTTAGCCCCACTTCTCGCGCTTCAGTTAATAAACGTAAAACTCCGGGTCGTAATGGGATTTTACCCTCTTCCATCAATTGCATATAAAATTCTGTTTTGGATTTATGTAATCCGGCGACAAAATCATCAAAGTTGTCAGGCTTATTGAAAGTTGTATTAAACTTTTCCAAATAATAGCGTATACGCTCTTTACCACCGGTTACGGCAAGCAGATCTTGATACAGTTCCGCGCTCCAATTCCAGTTTAACCCGGCTTTTTCAAAAGCCAGATTAAAAGCGACCAAATGTCCATCTTTTTCTGTATCCGCTAAAGTTCCATCTACATCAAATATAAAAGCTTGTAATGACACGTGTTTTAACCCTTGCAAATTATTTCTCAGGCAGGGATGATATACCTAAGACACCTAAAAATGCAAGATTCAACCAGTTGATAAAAATATCTATCCAAGGTGAGTTGGGGATTTAATACGCATTCCTAATGGCGAGTCTCGACAACATTCAAGAGATATTCTTAACGTATAACTCCATAGACTTTCTGCAGCATGCATTTCAAGGAGTTTTGGTTTATCACCAAATGCAATAATTCATACTCTTTGTATGAAAAAAATCAAAAAAACCATTTCATGCTTGCTCATAAATTAAACTTAGGCTATATTTGACAATTTTTATTGGCCCGGAATTATTCATATAATTCATTATAATAAGCTAGGAATGTTATATGTCATCATCTAATGACAACGTAAATAATGACGAAGAATTCACCCCTTATGTAGAATCAGAGGGTGAAGAGTACATGAACGAAAATCAGCAGAAACATTTCGAACAGATTCTGCTGGGTTGGAAAAACGAGTTGATGCAGGAAGTGGACAAGACCGTATCACATATGAAAGACGATGCGACCAATTTCCCTGATCCCAATGATCGTGCCTCACAAGAAGAAGAATTTGCACTGGAGTTAAGAACTCGCGATAGGGAACGCAAACTCATTAAGAAAATCGATGAATCGTTGAAGAATCTAGAAGAAGGCGACTACGGTTTTTGTGAGACCTGTGGTGTTGAAATTGGTATTCGTCGGATGGAAGCCAGGCCAACGGCAACCAAATGCATCGATTGTAAAACTCTGGACGAAATAAAAGAAAAACAAGGCGAAGTCTAAGTTCTGCCTTTCCAACTGCAATTAACCTTAATATAACAAAGTCTTCATATATTGTGATGTAAGTCTCTATTTGCTTGAGAAAAGTTAATGGAGGCTTATTTACGGTTGGTTTTTTGTCGGGTTATAAAATAATAATCTCAGATTTGACGTTATGTTAAGCAATCCAAAAACTACATTACAAGGCAAGTAATGTTAGGGCCTGTTTATCTTTCATATTTACCTCTGTTGAAATGGAAAAAGTTTCAATCAAGGCGCGAAGAATGTCATTTAGTTACTCTAAATCAACGATGAGCAACGCAGAGTGAAGCATTTTCCACTTCAACCCGAAGGGCTGGGACAGTTTTTCCACCCAACGTCGTTATCAGTCACTCAAATAGGGCGGCTATTATACGTTCCTTCTGCCTTGTTGGATGAAAAAACTGTCTCCAGCAGTGGCAAAGATGAAAGATAAACAGGTCCTAGGATTAAAGTCTGATTATCGTGGTCGATTTGCCCCTTCTCCTACCGGTAAATTACATTTTGGTTCCCTGGTTGCAGCCATGGCGAGTTATGCCGACGCCAAATCACATGGCGGACATTGGTCGCTTCGAATTGACGATATAGACACCCCCAGAATCGTTGCCAATTCTGAGCTTCATATTCTAAGCAAATTAGAACATTTAGGATTTCAGTGGGATAGCGAAATCGTACGTCAAAGTAATCATTTGAACGATTATCAGGAAGCGATTAATTATCTGGAAAAATATCAATTAATATACGATTGTGGCTGTAGCCGTAAAGAAATTAAACAAATCTCACCTAATGGTATCTATCCCGGTACCTGTCGAAATGGCTTAAAAGATGGGAAAATAGCCCGTTTAAAGCGATTTAATACGATTGGTCATGAAATTTCATTTTTTGATCAAATCCAAGGTCAGCAACATTTTTCCTTGGAAGAAAATTCTGGAGATTTTATTATCCACAGAGCCGACGGTATTTTTGCCTATCAGTTAGCAGTAGTCGTAGATGATTGTCTTGCTAATATCACTCATGTAGTACGTGGTATCGATCTCTTGGATTCCACCCCGAAGCAGATACTATTACAACAGATGTTAGGATATTCATCACCCATTTATGCTCATATTCCTTTAATAGTTGACCCGAAAAACAATAAATTAGGTAAGAAAACTAACGCCTTAGAGGTCCATGATGATGTTTCTACCTTGTACAATGCCGCGTTATGTCTGGGTCAAAGTCTGGAAAGGGATATAATTGATGCCAATAAAGAAGAATTTTGGCAGGCACTAATTAATAACTGGCAACTAAAAAGCATTCCAAAAGCTCCATCTATAGTAAAATTATCCTAACAATATTTTTAATTTAGCAATTTTTGCAGTGCATCTAGTATGAAATTTTTTAATTGTTTTCATTGGGAAAATGTGAAATGTCCGAGCTAGCAAGTAAATATTTAGAGAAATACCAGGGATCATTTTATGGTGTTTTACGTTGGCACCAACTTGATGAACTCTGGCAAGTTATTCAAGAAAACCAGTCATCCTATTTTGTTTATCAGGTTGGAGAAGTTCCTCCCCAGACCACATGCAGCCCTGATCAACTACATTCATTTATCAATAATATCAATGTCTTATTAAGAGAAGAGCATAAAGAAAAATATTGCGGTATCGTCTATGCCGATGATAAAAAACAGCCCTCTTTTATCAAAATTTATGACCCCAATAATTTGGGTTCTTCATGCGGTTCTGGTCTTGGGCCAAAACCATTTCCCGGTTGGACCATTTCAATTGACAAACCAGAAGATTTAAAAATTGCCTTCCCTGCTCCTCAAAATCGCAAACGGTGGTGGAAAAAAATATTTTCAAGTTGAGCAAATACATTATATACTTCTTTGAATTCATATTTATGGTAATTACCATAATTATTAAAAACAGTAGTTTTTTCAGTAATTTTAGTTTTCGCATTGATCTTTAATTGGCTTTTTGCTAGTTAACTATGTATTGCTAAAATAAAGATATTGCCAGAATAAAATACACAGAAAAACTACAAAATGTATACCAAAGGATAACAATACATGACCACTGAAAAAATCTATGATATACCTGCAAATATCTCGGAAAACACATATATTTCACCTGAAAAATATGAGGAAATGTATAAACAGTCAATCGATGATCCGGACAAATTCTGGACAGAAATGGCCAATGAATTTATTACTTGGACTAAACCATTTGATAAAGTAATGGACTGTTATTATCGTGCTGATGATGTGCAGATTAAATGGTTTGAAGGTGGTAAGTTAAATGTCACCACAAACTGTATTGATCGTCATTTACCTGAACGCGCCGATCAAACTGCTATCATTTGGGAAGGTGACGACCCCAATGTATCAAAAAGCGTAACTTACCAGCAGTTATCAGATGAAGTTAACCGTTTTGCCAATGTATTAAAAAGCCAAGGGGTTAAAAAAGGTGATCGCGTTTGTATCTATTTACCGATGATCCTCGAAGCCTCTTATGCCATGCTGGCTTGTGCTCGTGTTGGTGCAGTTCATTCAATTGTATTCGGTGGATTCTCACCAGAAGCCTTAAAAGACCGGATTTTGGATTCTGACTGTCAAGTTGTTATCACTGCCGATAAAGGTTTACGTGGTGGTAAACAGGTTCCATTAAAAGCCAATGTCGACAAAGCTGTTGAAGCTTGCCCTAATGTTCGCAGTGTTGTGGTTGTTCGACACACAGGTGCAGAAGTGGCTTGGAATGATAGCGTTGACCACTATTATGATGAACTTGCTGCTAATGTCACAACTGATTGCCCTGCGGAAGAAATGGATGCGGAAGATCCACTATTTATTCTTTATACCTCGGGTTCTACAGGTAAACCTAAAGGGGTACTACACACCACGGGCGGCTATCTCTTGTATACTGCAGTCACACATAAATATACCTTTGATTATAAAGATGGTGACGTTTACTGGTGTACCGCAGACGTGGGTTGGATTACCGGACATAGCTATATCGTATATGGTCCATTAGCAAATGGTGCAACTACGTTGATGTTTGAAGGCGTCCCTTCTTATCCGGATGCTTCTCGTTTCTGGCAGGTCGTTGATAAGCACCAAGTTAATATTTTCTACACCGCTCCAACTGCAATTCGTGCTTTAATGAGTGAAGGCGAAGGTCCGGTCAACAAGACTTCCCGAAGCAGCCTACGTTTATTAGGTTCAGTAGGTGAGCCAATTAACCCTGAAGCTTGGGAATGGTATTACCGCGTAGTAGGTAATAGCAAGTGCCCTATCGTTGATACTTGGTGGCAAACCGAAACTGGTGGTTTCTTAATTACCCCTCTACCGGGTGCCATTCCATTAAAACCAGGTTCAGCAACCAAACCTTTCTTTGGTGTAAAACCAGCACTATTAGACGCTGACGGTAACGTTTTAGAAGGTGAAGCTTCCGGTAATCTGGTTATCTGCCAAAGCTGGCCAGCTCAAATGCGTACTATCTATGGTGATCATGATCGTTTCGTTGAAACTTACTTTAAAGCCTATCCTGGTTACTATTTCACCAGCGATGGTGCCCGTCGTGATGCAGATGGTTACTATTGGATTACCGGTCGTGTTGATGATGTATTGAACGTTTCCGGTCACCGTCTCGGTACTGCCGAGATTGAAAGTGCCTTGGTGCTACATGAAGCGGTTGCGGAAGCTGCCATTGTAGGTTTCCCACATGATATTAAAGGACAAGGTATCTATGCCTATGTGACTTTAGTGAAAGGCGTAGAACCAAGTGATGAGCTGAAGATAGAGCTGGTTAAAATAGTACGTCAGGAAATTGGACCAATTGCCACACTGGACTTTATTCAGTGGGCTCCAGGTTTACCTAAGACTCGTTCCGGTAAAATTATGCGCCGTATTCTGCGCAAGATTGCTGCCAATGAATTGGAAAATTTGGGTGATACCAGTACTTTGGCCGATCCGGCAGTAGTTGATTCATTAATTGATGAACGCGAAAACAAATAAGTCGCAAAATCAACAAGGAGTCTCTATCTATATAGAGGCTCCTGCTCCTCTTTCACTTATTCCTCGAAATCCATTTCCTATCTTTTTAACCTTGTTAGAAAAATCAAAATTTTGGTAATGTAAATTCCGCGTTAGGAAGATTAAATTTGGGATCATAAACCACCTTGGTCAGGTATAAACCATTAGCTGGAGCCGTCACTCCTCCTAAGGTTCTATCTTTATTTTCCAGCACTTCTTTAGCCCAAATGGGTTCATGATCCCCAGACCCGATACTCATCAAAACCCCGGCGATATTTCTTACCATATGATGTAGGAAAGAATTTGCTTCAATGTCAAAATAGAATAAATTTCTATCCTGTGTGACGCTTAATTCAAAAACATTTTTTATCGGACTATGTGCTTGGCACTTTACCGTTCGGTAGGCATTAAAATCATGTTCTCCAACTAAATGCTTTGCCGCCTTCTGCATACGAGACAAGTCAAATTGACGATGATCCCATGCTACATTAGAGGTTAAAAAAGTTGGACGAACAAGACGTGACATCAATACATACCGATAACGCCTACGTAAAGCAGAAAATCGGGCATGAAATTCAGTATTGACCGGCTTAGCCCATAACACAGAGATATCTCGTTCAGGCATTTTGCTATTGGTACCTAACACCCAAGCTTTTACATCACGCTGAACTTGGGTATCAAAGTGCACCACTTGCTCAGTTGCATGAACACCACTATCCGTTCGTCCGGCAACCTGCATTTCACAAATTTTTTCGGCTGCAACTTCGCTTAATGCGCGTTCCAGATCACCTTGAACTGTTTTTTGCTTAGGTTGAATCTGCCAGCCGCTAAATTTACAGCCATTATATTCAATACCGAGTGCTATTCTCATATTAATCGATCAAAAAAATTGAGGTAGGTAAATATATAATACGATTAACAATATGGGAATAGTCCATTGCCAAATATGTGGAATATTTAATAGTCTAATTTCTAAGGTCTGTATATGCTTGTTCTGTGCTTGTTCAATCCAAGATGCGATAAAGGAGCCTAGGCGTGATGCTAGCTTGGAAAATGAGAATTTATTAGTAAAAGACTGTTTTTCACCACTTAATTGTTTTTCCAACACCTGAATATAGTCCAATGTTAAATAGGCCCGGGAAAGGAAAGTATGAGGATTTAAACCAATCCATTTGAAAGGTGTTATAAATAAATATAATCCCGATAACAGCTGTTCTTGACTACAGGTCCGAATCAATAAATTAACAGCCAAGACAATAAAAATCAAAATCGCAACTCGAAAGCCACCGCTATTTAATCCCGCCCAAAATTGAGTAGAAAGGGTTTGTGTATGAGTGGGAGCAAAGAAGATATAGACTAGTAGTATCGAGAGATAAAACCATTTCAAACGCTTTATCATGCTCCAACCAGTACGCATATAGCCAGGATTACGTATATAAAAAGGAAAAATAATTGCTGCGGTTATTAAGATCCCATGCCAACCAGAAAGGCCAACACAGATCGAAATAACCATAACTGACAAAATCTTAATTAGCGGATGTAGCATGTTCGAACAAGTGATGGGCTAAATTAGTAATACCGAAAAGCTTTCTAAGCATAATATCCAAAGGGCAACAAGGTTATTTGGCTAATTCAAATAGCTTTTTGGCTTGCTGTTTTTGCTCATCGTCACCAGTGTCCATCACAACACTGAGTAATTCGATAGCAGCATCTTTATCACCTTTTTCAATATATGCTTTAGCTAAATCAAGTTTATTACCCACACTATCCAATTCGGTAATATCTTCGTCAGGGATCAGTTCCAAATCATCTAATGAAAGATTGTCTAAATCACTACCCTCAACTTCAGGTTCATCTTCCATTATTTTGCTTAATTCTGCCTCAATTTCGGCTAAATCGATATCACCATCTTGTTCTTCTAATTCGGCAAACTCATTTAAATCAGCATCCAGTCCATCCAGATCGGGCTCTGATTTATTTTCACTGTTTGCTAAATCTTCCAAACCAGCATTCAAAACGTCTGTATTTTCATCGAGCGATAAACTATCTAAATCGATATCTTCGATATGATCTTCCTGATTAGCAACTTGATCGAGTTCATCCGCTAAAGAAATATCATCGTTGCTTTCAGAACTTCCGACATCATCGACACTAAGATCATCTAAATCAAGCTCAAAATCATCCGTAGTTGCTTCCTTGAGATCAGCGTCTGTAGTGTCAATTTCAGGTTTTTCTGCAGCTTGTTCGGTATCAGCTTCATCCAAACTTAAACTATCCAGGTCCAACTCCAAATCATCTGCAGACGGTATTGTTTCTTGCTCTTCTACCTCGCTTCCTAGCTCTGCTTGTGGTTCTGCGCTTTCTTGGTCAGGTTCATCAAGACTGAGGTCATCTATATCCAACTCCAAACCTGAACTCTGAATTTCTTCTTGTGATTCACTCGATTGATAAGATTCTCCTTGCGGCTCAAGCTCATCCAAATCAAGTTCAAGATCTTCGGTGGTACCTCCTATTTCTTCAGAAACCATTTTTTGCAATGCTTCTGATTTTGGTTCGAGGTCAATTTCCGGGGACTGCTCAGAGCTATCTTCATCTAGGCTTAAGTCATCCAGATCTAACTCCAAGTTATTGTCTAATGCATTATCAAGCGCATCCAGATCAAGTTCGCCAAGAGTTTCAGTTTCACTACTAACTTCTACAGTAAGAGATGAATCGATTTCTTGAACAGGTTCTGCTATATCGTCTCCAAGCTCATCCAAATCAAGTTCCAGATTGCTATCGTCCTCAGCTTCATCCGCAGAGAACTCATCATCCAAGGAAAGGTTACTTACAACATCCTCTAATCTACTTTTGCTCTCATCGCTCAATTCTTCCTGAACAAGCTCCGAATCAGCATGTGATAATTCAGAACTCTGCTCTTTTAATTCATCCTCCAAAGACAATTCTGCAACGGCATCGTCAAGGGAAAGTTCGTTATTAACTTCTGGAAGCTCATCCAATTCAAGATCATCCAGATCTATATCCATGGATTGATCATTTTCTGCATCTTCAACTAGAGTATCGTTACCAGGTATCTCATCAACCAGAGAAACTGTTTCTTCCACATTTGAGCGATCTTCAGAAACATCTGCGACGTCGGCGCCAATCTCATCTAAATCCAGTTCAAAAGAATCGGCATTTTCACTAGAAAACGTATCAGCAGAGGTATTTTCATTTAATAAGGAATCGTCGGCAGATGCTATTTTATCGATACCCAACTCGTCTTCTTGAGCAGAATCTTGCATTTCACCATCTATATCATCGAAGCTAAAATCATCATTTAACATAGCCTCTGAAGCCATCAGTTGACGCTCTAACTCGTCCACATCGATCGAATCTAGATCAAACTCGTCGTCATCATCTTCTTCACCAATAGATTCGGCAATGTCATTTAACTGGTTGCGGGTGGTACTTTCCAGAAACGATAAATTAATATCCAGAGCACTGGCCATTTTCTGAACTTTCTCCCAATCTGAACTCAGAGATAAGTCCTCGCCACTGCCCTCGATTAAACCTTTGATTGTTTCAGCTTGTTGTTTAAATGCCTGCTTTTGCTTATCACCATGATAAACTTCCAACAATTTCATTTGATAATCGAGTCTTTCCGGCGCAGCATTTATGACTCCTTTTAGCAACTCCTCCGCTTGTCCATAACGCCCATACACAATGAAAACGTCGGCTTCAGAAAGTGGATCGGACTCGGTATCGTCCGGCTGCAATGAATCTAATTCACTACTGGAAAAATCACTTAAGAATGTCGTTTCATCCTCTAAACCAGTCGATTCTTCCGCAGACTCTATTGGTTCTATTTGATCTGCAATTGCTCCGTCACTGGATTGAGCATTTAAGATGCTTTCTTGAAAATCGTCCTCTTTTTTTCCTTTTGATTTTCGTAGGACAAGTAATATTAACAATAATAGTAAGACACCTCCGGCAGCTCCCGCTTCGACTAAATAATTATTCATTATATTAGTCAGTAGGTCCGGTTCAGGCTTTTTAACTTTAGCAGGAACCTCTTTTGGCATTACCTTTTTCGGTTTAGGAGTGGCTTTTACGACCTCTTTTTTAGGCTCAATTTTTTTAATTTCTTCTTGGGTCGTTTGGGTTTCTTCTACTTTCTGGGTGTCTAATGCAGATTGCGTCAACTCTTGTTGGCTAGGCGCTAACTCAGAAGATTTTTGATCAACTTCTACCTCAGATACGGGTTCAGCTTCTTCCTGCTCTCGAATGGCCTCGGCTTGAGAGTTTTCATCACCCAGACTAATATCGTCAATATGCTCCTCGAGATCCAGTACGGTATCAGAAGAAGCTTGCATGGATTCCTGAGCCATGGCATCCGGAGTAACTTCCGGTTCAGCGGTGTCAGATTCCATTGACTCAGTCGCCATTCCCTCGCTAATCTGCTCAGCGTTCTCAGTCATTACCGGAGTTTCCAGCATTTCTTGTTCAGCAATGACTTGCTCTTGAGTCATCTCTTGCTGCTGTTTTTGCTGTAAGATGGCAAGATTCTCATCTTTTAATTCCACCAAGCTTTCTTTTTTATTCAGAAGCCGTTCCAGTTCCCTAATTCGAGCTTTTAACTCTTCATTCTCCTGGATTTGTGATTCCATTAATTCTTCAGTCAAAGCGAGTTGAGCGGCAAGTTTATCGCTCAAATCCTGTTCCTTACTGCTTTCAGCAGCGGATTTTACTTTCTCTTCAACTTTTTCCGAAGTTAATAATTCTAATTGTGCTTGGCTGTCTGATTCTATCGTTTTGCTACTAGTAACATCTTTGTCATCTGCTTCAACGACAGCTTTAGGTGTTTCACCCTTTTGGACTTGTTGATTAACCTTATCTTCTGTTTGCACGATTGTTGTTATCGGATAACCGGCTTTTTGGCGAATATCATTCCAAACTTTATTTTGTTCCGCTACTTCTTGCTTCGCCTGCAGTTTAGAAATCTCAACAATTTTGGACGGTTCGGTTATTCGTAATACAAATCCCCCCATTAGACCATTAATATTCCCACGGTTAAATGCTCTAGGGTTTTCCCGTAATATAGCCAACATCATCTGTTCCATAGAGATGGAACTATCCGGACGCATTTTATAAGCAATAGACCAGAGAGTATCGCTATCTAAAGTTCTGGCAGAAACAATTTCTCCGGTATCGGATTCTGCAATGGCAGTTTCGCTAACAATGCTATTCTGGTTGCCTTGAGAAGGAGCAATTTCTGCAGTTGCAACAACTTTTTTCACTTCCTTGCTAATTGGTGCAAGTTTGGGAACAACCGGTTTAACAATTGCTTTAGGTTTGACTTTAGCTATTTCGGGTGGGTCGAGAAGAATGGTATATTCACGTAATAATCGTCCCGCTCCCCAACTGACATCCACTAGTAAGTCAATAAACGGCTCGCGCAATATTTTTTTTGTGTATACCTGAATATAAGATTGGCCGTTCGCGTCTTCCTTAACCTTAAAACGAACGCTACGTATAGTATCAGATTTTTCAACATCTGCTTTTAAATAATCCTGGGTCGAAGCCATTTTGACAATCAGTGATTCCATATCGCGGAAACTGGCTGACTTCAGTTCGATACGCGCGTCTAACGGTTCATTAAGCGATGAATTGACTTTAATATCCCCCAATCCCAACGCATAGGCTGTCAGGGGTGATAATAGTAATATTGATGATGACAGAAGTGATTTACGCACTTGCTGACTCCCTGTTTTTATTATAATTTCGTTGACACCAAATTTCGGCCGGGTCAAACCATGCCAAATTAAGCACCTGGACGAAATAAAATTTTAACTCACGATATATAAAATATTTCTAAGGTCTTGTATTTTCATAGAAAATCAACCATCACCTGTTGTATTTCCCTTAAGCTCCCAATCTCAGGCACTCATGGGGCCACCTAGGTTGAATCTCACGACAAAGTCAGCTGAATTTTCTAGGATTATTGTTCTTCTTTAAAAATAGCATATTTTACTGAGAAGCTTACCAGTTATTTTACTATAAGTAAAAAATACATCTTTATTATTAGTATTTTAACGCTTAAATTTCAAGAAAAACATTAATTAGTTAACACTTTTTAAAAAAAAGCCAAGTTAATTCAAATTATGGGTTCTTTTAAATTAAGATAAATGTTCTCTAATTAATATTTCCGCGATTTGAACACTATTTAAAGCAGCCCCTTTACGTACGTTATCGGCAACTACCCATAAATTTAAACCCCTGGAATGAGAAATATCCTCTCTAATTCGACTGACAAACACTGAATCTTCGCCGGCAGCCTCTGTTACGGCGGTTGCATATCCTCCAGAATCTAGCTCATCCAACACGGTTATTGCAGGGCTATCTTGCAACAAAGCTCTAGCTTTTTCGGCCGTTAGTTTTTCCTTGGTCTCAATGTGAATGGCTTCCGAGTGCCCGTAAAAAACTGGAATTCGTACTGCGGTCGGATTAACCATAATAGAATTATCAGCGAAAATTTTTTGTGTTTCCCACACCATTTTCATCTCTTCTCTGGTATAGCCGTTTTCTTGGAAAACATCAATATGAGGTAGAGCATTAAAGGCGATTTGTTTAGGATAGACTGTTGTCTTTATCTCTTTTAGATTCAATATATTAACCGTCTGACTCGCCAATTCTTTAATGGCTTCTTTACCTGTACCAGACACGGCTTGATAAGTTGCTACATTAATCCGTTCAATACCAACTGCATCGTAAATTGGCTTAAGTGCGACCAACATTTGAATCGTTGAACAATTAGGATTAGCTATAATGCCCTGCTTTTTATATTCGGCAATTGCCTCCGGGTTTACTTCAGGAACAACCAGAGGAATATCAGGGTCGAGACGAAAATGTGCCGTATTGTCAATTACTACACAGCCACTCTCAGTAGCTTTTGGTGCATATTCTGCGGAGACTGTTCCTCCGGCTGAAAACAAAGCGATATCGACCTGAGAGAAATCGAATGTCTCAATATTCTCCACACTACTATATTTACCGTTAAACTGTACTTTACTTCCAGCGGAGCGTGAGCTGGCTACGGGATACAATTTTTTTACTGGAAAGTTTCGTTCTTCCAAGATTGAAATCATAGTCTCACCGACTGCACCGGTAGCTCCTACAACGGCGACATTGAATTCTTTGCTCATGCTTTACCCGATTTATTCCGTAAAATTATACTGATCGAAATTTTGGACATCCAAACCAATATCCAAGTTTGTTTAGGATAACGGGATTACTATAAGAAAACAACAAAAATATTCATGTTTTCACGCGTTTATATAAGCTATTTGATAAACAATCTAGATTATTAAGGAATCAAAAATGATGAACAAGGAAATTTATTTTAAGCATTCATCACTAATAAATTAGCTCATATGTCTTTCCTGAGTTTTCCAAACGTTGCAGAAATTCTTTACTGATTTTAACTCGCCAAAGATCACCTAAAACAACTTTTCCCTCGGCTAATGAATTAACATAATTCACACAAATCTTACATTCTCCGGCTTCTCGAAACGGTTCCAATAAGCGTTTAAATTCATCAATAAAATCTTGATCGACACTATTTTCCGGTAGCGAAATTTCAAGTCGCCTGGAAAATACATTACGCGCTCCATCCATATCATAGATATTATTGACGGAAATCCTGGAACGGCCTGAATAATTATCCAGTGATAATTCACCGCTAACAATCAGTACATTGTCATTAATAAGAATATCTTGATATTTTTCATAAATATCGGAAAAAAGCGCAATCTCCTGTCTTCCACTGCGATCATCCAAGGTAATAATAGCCATTTTATCGCCACGTTTAGTGGTCATAATTCGTTTTGCAATTAATAACCCACAAATAACAATACTATGTTTTTTGTCTGGATTTAGATCGCAAATTTTATAGGATATGATTTGACTTAACTCAGTTAAAAACTGATCGATAGGATGTCCCGAAAGATAAAGACCGAGGGTATCTTTTTCATAGTTAAGCCGAATATCTTCCGGCCATTCCTCCAATTGCTTGAAAACACTGGAATGCTGCTCCGACTCCTCATTCATTCCGTTATCAAACATTCCATTGTCAAATAGGGAATCACCAAAGAGATCGGTTTGCCCTGCAATTTGTGCTTGGGCACATTGTTCAGCCACTCGAATCGCTTCTGGAATAGCATTAAACAAGGTGGCTCTATTTTTACCTAAAGTATCCAGAGCCCCTGCTTTACAAAGAGTTTCCAAAACTCGACGATTAACTTTACGTAAATCAATACGGTTGCAAAAATCCTGGAAATCCTTATATTTACCATCGCCACGAACCTCCACAATACTTTGAATTGCTCCTTCGCCAACCCCTTTTATCGCTCCTAAACCATAAACAATTGCTTGCTCATCGGTGATAGTAAACTGATATTGAGAAAAATTTACATCCGGTACCGTGACCTCAATACCATAATCCCGGCATTCATCGATAATATTGACCACTTTATCAGTTTTATCCATATCCGCTGATAATACCGCCGCCATAAAGGCCGAACGATAGTAGGTCTTTAACCATAGTGTTTGGTAGGAAACCAAAGCATAGGCTGCTGAATGTGACTTATTAAAGCCATAGGCAGCAAACTTTTCCATCTGATCGAAGATGTGTGTGGCCAGCTCTTTATCAATATTATTATCAACTGCACCGTCTTCAAAAATGGAGCGTTGTTCTGCCATCACTTCCGGCTTCTTTTTCCCCATTGCCCGTCGTAACAAATCTGCCCCGCCCAAGGTATAACCGGCCAGAACTTGGGAAATCTGCATGACCTGTTCTTGGTAAAGGATAGTGCCATAGGTTGGCTTAAGGATAGGTTCTAAGGATGGATGTGGATATTCCACTTTTTGTCGGCCATGTTTGCGATCGATAAAATCGTCCACCATTCCCGATTGCAAAGGACCAGGTCGAAACAGCGCCACTAAAGCAACGATATCCTCAAAACAGTCAGGTTGGAGTTTTTTAATTAACTCCTTCATTCCACGCGATTCAAGTTGGAAAACTGCCGTAGTATCGCTGGCTTTTAAAACATTAAATGCTTCTCTGTCACCTAAATCGATCTGGTTAATATCAATCAATTCTTGATTGTTTTTTTCTTTTTGGGCATTGACCATTTTCAACGCCCAATCGATCACTGTAAGCGTTTTAAGGCCTAGAAAGTCAAACTTAACTAACCCGACCGCTTCAACATCATCCTTGTCAAATTGAGTAACAACATTGGTACCATCACTTTCACAATATATTGCCGAGAAGTCATTAATATTACTGGGAGATATAACCACCCCACCGGCATGTTTTCCAACATTCCGAGTAATACCTTCAAGGGATAATGCCATATCAATTAGATCGTGTACGGTTTCATCATTTTCGTAACGATTACGCAGTTCTTCTTCCTGTTCCATGGCTTTACTGATCGTGATACCAATATCCATTGGTACCAGCTTAGATATGGAATCGACGAAACCATAGCCATGTCCTTGTACTCTTCCAACATCGCGAATAGCAGCCTTAGCAGCCATGGAGCCGAAGGTTATAATTTGTGAAACCTTATCTCGGCCATAAGTACGAGCCACATAATCAATAACTTTATCCCGGCCATCCATACAAAAATCGATATCAAAGTCTGGCATGGAAACCCGTTCCGGATTTAAGAATCGTTCAAATAACAGATCATATTCTAATGGGTCGAGATCGGTAATAGTTAAGGCATAAGCAACTAATGAACCGGCACCTGATCCCCTTCCTGGTCCGACCGGAACATTGTTCTCTTTGCCCCATTGGATAAAATCGGCAACGATTAAAAAATAACCAGGGAAGCCCATCTGGATGATAACATCCAATTCAATGTTCAGCCGCTCAATATATTCCTGCTTTTTTTCTTCATAATCGTCGGCATCTCTATCTAATAGTAATTCGAAACGTTTTTCCAATCCTTGATGGGAAAGCTGACGGAAATAGTCATCCATGGTCAGTCCTTCTGGAATGGGAAAATCAGGTAAGAAATTTTCTCCCAAATGCAGATTGACATTACAACGTTTTGCTATCTGTAGGGTATTATGTAAGGCTTCCGGTATATCGGAAAATAATTCCAGCATTTCTTCAGAGCTACGTAAATATTGCTCTTCAGAATATAAACGAGGACGTTTTTTATCCGCCAAAACATAGCCGTCATTAACACAAACTCGCGTTTCATGGGCCATAAAATCTTTTTTATCCAAGAAACGCACGGCATTGGATGCGACCACGGGTACTTGAAATTGTTCGGCGATCTGCACACTATAATGTAGAAATTTTTCATCGTTGAGCCGATTGGTACGCTGAATTTCCAGATAACAATTATCGGGAAATTGTTCTTGATATTTTATGATTTCTTGTTGCGCTAACTCAAACTTTTCAGCCAGAGCCAACTGACCAAATGCACTTTGTTTACCAATAAGAACTATCAGACCATCTCGATGCTGAAAAAGAATAGGCTCAAGCACCTGAGCCTTATCAAATTTCTGATCATGCATGTAACTATGTGAAATAATCTTTTTTAGATTTAGAAAGCCTTCATTATTCTTACATAGTACGATAACTTTATGGGGTTTTTTATCATCCTCAGAATTCCTTATCCAAAGATCGGCACCAAAAATTGGTTTAATTCCGGCACCTAAGCAGGCACGATAAAATTTTACGGCAGCAAAAAGATTACTTTGATCCGTTAAAGCAATAGCCGGCATTTTAAAATCGGCAACTTTTTTAACCAACCCCTTGAGCCTAACAATCCCATCAATAATGGAAAATTCGGAATGTAGATTTAAATGTACAAATGATTCCACCGGAATTTCCTAATATTTAAGGGTCTATAACTTTCTGTACCGGCTTAAACGACAAACGGTGTATTGGTGTAATACCATTTTGTTGTAATGCCAATAGGTGTTGTTTGGTTGGATAACCTTTATGTTTTGCGAATCCGTAACCTGGGTAAGTTTTATCTAACTCTATTAATTCCCTATCCCTAGTTACCTTGGCAATAATAGACGCAGCACTAATCGCTTCAACTAAAGAATCGCCTTTGACAATAGCCTGACAAGGAAAAGCTATATCCGGACAAAACTTCCCATCGACCAAAACGTTTTTCGGTGTCAGTTTTAAACCAAGTATGGCTCTTTGCATTGCCAATAAACTCGCCTGAAAAATATTAATTTGGTCAATTTCCCGCGCAGATGCCCTACCTATGGCGAAGTCCAAAGCATTTTCGATAATATCCCGGTATAAATGCTCTCTCTTTTTTTCCGATAATTTTTTGGAATCCATTAGTCCCTGAATAGGGTTTTCAGGATCGAGAATAACCGCTGCAGCCACTACATCACCAGCTAAAGGCCCCCTACCCACCTCATCAACACCGCACAAATCCGCTCCATCAACACCTTTAGGCTTCATTAATTTTCCAGATAATCGATAACGGCCTGGGCAGCTGCCTGATTGGCATTTTTTCGTAACATTGAATGGATATCGTTAAAGATTGCCAATTTGTCACGCCATTGTTCGACATTCAATAAATCCAATACTTTGGGAGTCAAATTTTCCGAGCTAACATCATCTTGTGTTAACTCCTCAACTAATTGTTCGCCCGCTAATAAATTGGGTAAAGAAAAATATGGTACGCTGCTAAGCTTTTTTACCAACCAATAGGATAAAGGAGACATTTTATAAACCACTAACATGGGCTTTTTTAACAACAACGCTTCAAGTGTCGCTGTTCCCGATGCTAATAATACCGCATCAGATGCTGCCATAGCAGTTTGCGATTGATTATCCAGCATGATTAAACGGGGTGGCTGCTGATACATGAGCAATTGCTTTTCAAAAATATCACGCGTTTTTTGATTAACAAAAGGCACAATAAAAACGATATCAGGGTTAAGCATTTGGCAGCGTATGGCCGTTTCAATAAATGGTTTACTGAGACGAGAAACTTCCGAACTACGACTACCCGGTAATAATGCAACCAGGCTTTCATGTTCCATAATTTTCTTATCTAACTGCAATTGGACTCTTGCTTGGTATTTATCCGTATCTATGTCGATGCTATCAGCCAAAGTATGCCCGACGAATTTTACCGGCATTGAATAGTTATCATAAAAGCGCTTTTCAAAGGGAAACAAGGTCAACATTAAACCGACTGATTGGGTAATCTTTTTTATTCGATACTGTCGCCAGGCCCACACCGAGGGACTGACATAATGTACCGTTTTGATTCCAACCTGTTTTAATTGGCGTTCAATGCTAAGATTAAAATCAGGAGCATCGATTCCGATAAATAGATCGGGGGGATTTTCAAGAAAATATGTAATCAGAGCACTTTGCATACTAGCCAACTCTCTATAACGAGCGATAACTTCAACAAAGCCCATAACCGACAATTTTTCCATCGGATAAATAGCCTGACAACCTTGAGATTGCATTAATGGTCCGGCTATTCCGATAAACTCAATATCAGAATAGTTTTTTTTTAATTCTTGTATCAATCCGGCAGCAATAATATCACCGGACACCTCACCGGCAATGATTCCAATACGCATTAACGGATGATTCCCCGCTCGATATATTGTTTCAGGAAATCTACCATCAATTCGACTTCTGGACACTTCGTTGATAAAGCGATAATTTCGGTAATGGCATCATCCAACGTTAGGCCGGATCGGTATAAATATTTATAAGCTTCTTTTAAATATTTAATCGTTTGCTTATCAAATCCATTACGTCTCAGTCCTTCCAGATTTAATCCATGAGGTCTGGCCATGTGCCCGGAAACCATTAAATAGGGAGGTATATTTTTGGATATTACACTATTCATGGCAGTAAAAGCATAAGAACCAACCGTACAAAATTGGTGTACCAAACTATAACCACCTAAAATAGCATCGTCATGAATCGTGACGTGCCCGGCCAGAGCTGTGTTATTGGCAAGAATAGTTCGATCACCTACATGACAATCATGTGCGATATGTACATAAGCCATGACCAGATTTCCCGAACCTATAGTAGTCGAACCTCCACCTTGAACCGTTCCTCGATTTAAAGTAGCACATTCTCGAATAACGTTGTTGTCGCCAATTTTTAACCAGGTAGACTCTCCATTATACTTTTTATCTTGAGGAACGGCACCAACGGAAGCAAACTGAAAAATTTCATTATTTTTACCGATGCGGCAGGGACCTTCGATAACAACATGTGAAGCTATACGACAATCATCACCAATTTCTACATCCTTACCAATAACCGAATAGGGTCCAATTGTAACCCCTGAACCGAGTTTTGCATCACTATTAATGATGGCAGTTGGGTGAATATTGGTGGTTTTATTTACATTAGGCATCTCTTTCAGCACACATCAATTCCGCAGTTGCAACAACATTACCTTCTACACTCGCTACAGTGTCAAACTTCCATACACCTCTTTTACTTTTTATTACATCAACTTGTAAAATAATTTGATCGCCAGGTAGCACCGGATTTTTAAAGCGAACCTTATCAACGCCAACCAAATAGTAAAGTTTATTGTCAGAAGGTTTGGTATTGGTCGACATAAAAGCCAAAATACCGGTAGCCTGGGCCAACGCTTCTATAACAAAAACACCTGGAAATATGGCTTTTTGGGGGAAGTGGCCGGTAAATTGAGGTTCATTAATACTGACATTTTTTAAAGCAGTCAAAGACTTTCCCAATTCATAATGAGTGACTCGGTCAACCAGTAAGAACGGATATCGATGCGGTAAATGCTCCATTATTGCCTGAATATCCATAACTTCTAAAGTCTCTTCCATAACAGTATTTCTTCTTTTATAGAGGTTGTTAACAAAAAAAGAATTTGCAGAGCCAATAAATGTCTCCACAAATTCCTCTTGTAAATTTTGCTTATTCTGAATCCAACGCTTTGTTAATTCTTTTTAGCTGCCGATACATATTATCCAGCTGTTTGAATCGTACATGATTTTTATGCCAGAGGGAAGCCTCTTGTACCGGCGTACCTGATGAGTAACTGCCGGACTCAGTTAATGAATGCATAACTTTAGCCCCACCTAAAACTTGGACATTATCAGCGATGTGAGCATGTCCTACGATACCCACCTGACCACCAAAAGCACAATTTTTGCCAATTTGTGTGCTACCGGCAATTCCTGCCTGTGCAGCTATGGCGGTATTTTCGCCAATAATATTATTATGTGCAATATGAACCTGATTATCTAATTTTACGCCATCGTAAATAATAGTGTCGTCTAAAGCGCCACGATCAATGGTACAACAAGCCCCAAGTTCAACATAATTACCTATTTGAACACCGCCCAATTGAGGAACTTTAACCCACTCTCCTCTGTCATTAGCAATACCAAAACCATCTGAACCAATTACCGTTCCAGCATGTACAAGAACATGATTACCTAGACTGACGCCGTGATAGATTGTAACATTCGGATATAAATGACAATTGTCTCCTATACAGCTACCGGATTTTATAACACATCCAGCTTCAATTCGGGTATTTTCGCCAATAACGACATCTTCTGCTATGACTACATGAGCATCAATATAACAGCTTTCTGGAATTTTAACTGACGGATGAATTATCGCTGATGCGTGTATACTCCTCACTAGGCTATCACTTTGAGTTAAAAAGTCAGCGATTTTAGCATAGGAAAGATAAGGATTAGCTGCGACCAAAGCTGTGCACGGACAATCACTAATGAACTCCTCACTAATAATGACTACCGAGGCCTTGCTCTGCAAAAAATCTGCTTTATATTTCTTATTGGTAAAAAAACTTAGATAACCTTCTTGAGCACGTTCTAGTGTCGCGATTCCCTCAATAATCTGGTTATGATTTTCACCGATAATTTTAAGGTCAAATTCTTCAGCAATTTGTCCAATGCTTAAGCGCTTAGTGGCTTTTATCATACCCTGGGAAATTTACTTTTTGGTTTTATACTGCTTTTTCAACTCGGTCAATATGGAATCGGTAACGTCGATACGTTTAGATGCGTATATAACACCATCACTGACAATGAGATCATATTTATCTTTTTCGGCAATTTTTACTATGGTATTAAGAACGACTTTCTGTAATTTGATCAACTCTTCATTTTGGCGAATACTAAGATCTTGCTTAAAAGCATCCTTATCACGTTCTAAGTCACGTCTTAAATAAGTTACTTCACGCTTTAGCTTATTTAACTCTTCCGGAGTCATCATTGCTCCGTCACGTTCTAATTTATCAGTTTTAGCCTTAATTTTTTTCTGCATAGACACCAAAGCCTGGTCTCGCTTGGCAAATTCTTTTTGCAGCTTGTTTCGTGCTGCCTCAGCCTGAGGAGCTTTTTCCAGCAGTTTTTGTTGATTTACGAAGGCAATCTTTGTTTCAGCGAAAACGCCTTGCGAAACAAAAACCATTAACATACATAACAATAAATATTTTAGTTTTTTCAAAACTATGCTCCATCCAATAGGAATTTTTGATCTTAACAGTGCAAATGTTATAGCGTTATCTGAGTTAAAAATCCAGCAGATTCTTAAAAGTTTATCCGGTTATTCTAGCCGGTTTTAAAATTGTTGGCCGAAAGTAAACTGAAAAATCTGAGTATCATCGCCAGACTTTTTATTTATTGGATAACCTAAGCTTACTCTAAGAAGCCCAAACGGACTTATCCAAGCACCTGTCACACCGGCACTATAGCGTAGTTCATCAGCTTTAAATTGATCGAAATCCTCGTATACATTACCGACATCAAAAAAACCACTCCAGCGGTAAGCTTTAGAGTCCTTAACAAACGGCATAGGCATAATCAATTCAGCATTGGCAACCGCCTTAAAACGACCACCAGTGGCTTTATCTGTTTTAACATCACGCGGCCCCAAAGTATTGTCTTCATATCCGCGAACGCTATTAATACCACCGGCATAATAGTTTTCAAACGGAGGAAAAATGTCTCCGGAATAATTATCACCCCAACCAAGATCACCTTTTAGCATCAAGGTTAGCTTTTTAGTCAATGGAAAATATTGAATTTGTCGATACCCAAGATGGAAAAATTTATACTCACTTCCAGGTAAAGCTATGTCGGCCTTAACCCGCATTAAGCTTCCTCGATCGGGGAATATCGCTCGATTACGACTATCATGAGCCCAATTTCCACTGAGTCGTACAGTGAGATAATCGTCGCCTCCATTTTCTTCCACAAATTCGATAATATTATCAGCAGTATCATCCAAATCCTCAGGAAGGTTAATTTTCAAATTTTCAACATCTAAACCGATGCCGTAACGGTTAAACTCATTTACCGGAAATCCAAAACTTAGACCAATTGCATCACGATCAGTTCGATAACTGGATAAATTAGATTCTTCCTCATCAGTTTTACGATGCGTAAGGTACCAGGTTCGACTTACTCCATCTTTAGTAAAGTAAGGATTGGTAACGGAAAAGTGGTAAAGTTGGTTGACCTTGCTGGTATTAACACCGACGCTATAGCTATTTCCCGTTCCAAGGAAATTTTTCTGTGTGACACCGAAGTTAAAGATAAAACCTTCCGATTGTGAATATCCAAGACCGGCATTAATACTACCGGTAGATTGTTCTTCAATCGAATAATTAACATCCACTAGGTCGGAATAACCAGGTACCGCAGGAGTTTCCACACTGACATCTTTAAAATATCCCAGTTTACTCAAACGTTGCTTACCACGCTCCACTTTATCCGTCGATATCCAGGCACTTTCCTGTTGTCTTAACTCGCGTCTAATAACATGGTCAGCAGTTGAGGTATTGCCACTTATATTAACTCGTCTTACATAAACGCGATTACCAGGGTCCATAAAGAAGGTTAGATTGATTTTTTTGCTCTCTTCATCAATCTCTGGAATCGGGTTAACATTAGAAAAAGCATACCCCTCTTTACCTAAAGCACTGACAATAGCTTCGCTGGTTTCGGTTATATTTTTGCGGGAGAAAACTTGATCCTTATTAATCTTGACCAATTTAAACAGATCTTCTTCGGGCAAGATCAGGTCGCCGGCAATTTTTACCTCATCGATAAAATACTGATCACCTTCAACCACGTTAATGGTGATATAAACACTTTTCTTATCGGGAGTTATGGATACCTGAGTTGAATCGATAGCAAAATTGACATAACCGCGATCCATATAAAAGGCTCGAACTCTTTCCAAATCACCTGATAACTTCTGTTTTGAGTACTGGTCACTCTTAGTATAGAAGGAAAACCAGGACGGAGTATCTAACTCTATTTCGTCCAAAATTTCCTCTTCTTCAAAAGCCTTATTTCCAACAATATTAATGCGTTTAATTTTGGATACTTTACCTTCCGAAATATCCAATTTAATTCCGACACGGTTGCGTTCCAAGGGAGTGACAATACTTTCGATACGCACTGAGTACTTACCGCGAGCAAAATACTGACGGCGTAATTCTTCGACCACCCGTTCCAAAAGTGATTGGTCAAACACTCGACCTTCAGCAAAACCAACTTGTTTTAAGGATTTTTTTAATTCTTCTGTTTCAATATCTTTATTACCATCAAACTCGATGGTCGAAATAGCCGGACGTTCTAATACTGAAACAATTAAGGTATTGTCATCTTGTTCTAATCTTACGTCCTTAAAAAAACCAGTTTTGAATAGCTCATGCAAAGAATTGGGGAGACTGTTTTGGTCGGCCATATCTCCAACTTTTAAAGGCAGATAATTAAAAACCGTACCGGCAGATATCCGTTGCAAGCCTTCGACACGAATATTTTCAATCTTAAACGATTCAACAGCAGAAACAGACGCTGAAATAAAAAGACCAATTGCTATTATTATTAAAGGACGCATTATTACTCGCAGATTAATTACAAAATTCACAAAACCAAAACTTTAGCAGACTTTTAACAAAAACCAAACTACTTCTTATTATGAGTTGTATTTTAATTATCCCATCATTCGATTAATGTCATTGTAAATAGCAATTGACATTAACATTACCAAAATACTCACCCCAAATTTCAGCGCATACTCTTGGGCTCTATCGGAAACCGGAGATCCTTTTACGATTTCAATTAGATAAAATAATAAATGACCACCATCCAGTACTGGTATGGGTAGCAAATTGATTAATCCCAAACTTAGGCTTACGATAGCCAAGAATCTCAGGAAGTATTCTAATCCCTGTTGCGCAGAATGGCCAGCAACTTCGGCTATGGTGATCGGTCCACTAATATTCTTTAGTGAGGCTTCGCCGACAACCATTTTTCCTAACACCTTTAATGTCAGGACAGACATTTGCCAAGTTTTTTCGGCTCCCTTAAACAGCGCTTCAACTAGGGGATACTGGTGCACAGCATACATGGATTCAGCTAATTTTGCACTATACTTATTGCTTACACCAAGAATTCCAACCGTTTTCCCATCCCGTTCCTGTTCGGCAGTTACCAGTTCAATATTATTCTCACTGTCACCTTGTTTGATGGTCAGTTTAACTTTCTGATTGGGGCGCTGCTGAATATATTTAACTAAAGCTACCCAGTCTTCTACCGGGTTTCCATCCACCGCTAAAATTTCATCGTCACTTTTAATTCCGACCGCTTCAGCCGGAGTATCCGGAAAAACCTTGCCGACGATAGGTTTGACTTTAGGAAGGTTTAATTTTAGACCAAGACTATTATGAATATCCATAGCTTCTTTATCAGGAGGTACTTGGCTAAGTTTTAACACAACATCAGGATGTTCTTTTAATTGTAGAACAACATCTTTTCTATCGACATAGAATGGTAACAGTTCCTCATACATAGAACTCCAAATCGGTGTTTTACGTTCTGCCACACTGACAATGGTATCACCCTGTCGAAGGCCGGATTGCCAAGCGATGGAATCTTTTTCCAGCTCTCCCATTACCGGCACTACTCCTTGTACACCGATAACAAACATTAACCAAAATGCCCATACTGCAAAGACGAAATTAACAAATGGTCCGGCAAACACAATGGCGAAGCGTTTCATCACCGGCTGTCGATTAAAGGCACGATGTTTTTCATGTTCGGCAACTTCACCTTCACGCTCATCCAGCATTTTTACATAGCCGCCCAAGGGAACAGCAGCGATGACATATTCGGTATCATCTTTTTTTCCCCTGAACTTGAACAAGGGAGAACCAAAACCAATAGAAAAGGTCAAGACCTTAACATTTAAAAAACGTGCGACCCAAAAATGACCGTATTCATGAACAGCAACCAAAACACCAATGGAAAAGACAAAAGCGACAACGGTGGTTATTATAGATTCCATGATTACACACCAAAATGAGAACAAATAAACTCATTGGCACAACCACGAGCAATCGCATCACTATCGTACACCACTTGTAGTGAGTCGGTTTTTTGGAATGCAACGTTTTCCATACAATGAGCAATAATATCCGGGATTTTCAGAAAAGGGGTTTTATGTTGTAAAAAACTCTCCACTGCTACTTCGTTGGCAGCATTGAGCACAGTACTGGCATTTCCTCCCAGTTTTAACGCTTCATAGGCCAACCTTAAACAAGGAAAGCGTTCAAAATCAGGCTTTTCAAAATTTAATTGCCCTATTTCGAAAATATCCAATTGTTTAACGCCGGAGATAATTCGCTCTGGCCAGGCCATGGCGTGGGCAATGGGTGTGCGCATATCCGGGTTACCCAATTGGGCAATAACCGAACCATCTGTATAGGACACCATGGAATGGATAATACTTTCCGGATGTACCACCACCTGAATATCATCAGCCTTGGCATTAAACAGCCAACTGGCTTCAATAACTTCCAAACCTTTATTCATCATGGTGGCAGAATCGACTGAAATCTTTCTTCCCATTACCCAATTAGGATGGGCACAAGCCTGTTCCGGTGTAACGTATTGTAGTTCATCTAATGCCTTGTTACGAAACGGTCCACCAGAAGCGGTGAGTAATATTTTGGTAATTCCTAATTCCGACAAAGAACGGTTAGCGAAAGTTTCCGGCATCGATTGAAAGATGGCATTATGCTCACTATCGATCGGTAATATCTCTGCACCATTTTCCTTAATGGCTTGCATAAATAATTGCCCGGACATAACCAGTGCTTCTTTATTAGCCAATAACACTCTTTTCCCTGCCCGTGCTGCGGCAAGACTGGATGGCAGGCCTGCCGCACCAACAATTGCCGCCATCACATAATCACTATCTTCGAGGGCAGCAATAAATTCCAGATTTTCTTTTCCACTTAATACCTGAATATGTTCGGTCAGAGGATCATTGGTTAATAATTTCTCTAATTTTTCTGCCGATTCAGCATTAACCATTACCACTATGTCGGGTACAAATTGTCGACATTGTTCGGCCATACGAGTCACTTGTGTATTGGCACTGAGAGCCTTAACACGATACTTATCAGGGTGTTGTGAAATCACATCCAGAGTGCTAGTGCCAATGGAACCTGTAGAACCTAATACTGCAATCCCTATCACGATATCTTCTCCATTAACAATACGGCACAAAAAAACACGGGGCCGGCGGCAGTCAAACTATCAATGCGATCTAAAACTCCTCCATGACCGGGTAAGATATTGCCACTGTCCTTAATTCCTGATTGGCGTTTAAACATACTTTCAAATAGATCGCCAATAATAGAAAAAACCACGATTATGATAGTCATCAATGTAATTATGATTGTTGAACCAAATTGATTACCGAAAATAGTCGACAACAAGCCCAAAATCAGCGTAGCTAGGATTATTGCACCATAGGCTCCAGCTCGAGTTTTGCCGGGGCTCACATGCGGAATTAATTTCCTTTTACCCCATTTTCGTCCGGTAAAATATGCACCGGTATCAGCAATCCAGACGGTACTCATCAAGATTAACAATAATCCGCTTCCGGCAATTTCAATAGAGTCCCATTGAAAAGTTTCGATGTTCTTCAATGCCACTAATGCAAACCAAGAAGGAAGCAAGAGCATAAACCCAAATCCAAAAGAAATTAGCGGTTTAGTTTCCCAATGTTCCGATCGATTAGGATACTGAATGACCAGATAGGTTGCCAAAATCCAGAACAACATGGCGATAATAATTACCAGCATAGTAAGCATATGGGAGTACAAAATGAATTTCCATATTATCCAGAAACCCAGCATAACAGAAGCAATAAAAATGTTTGCCAACGTAGGCGACAGCTGAGATATTTTAGTCCATTCATGGGCACCAATTGCAAAAATTAGTGCCAGAACTATGGCAAAATATTCAACGGGAAGGTAAACAATACCGGCGATTGCCAGTGGTAATAGAACTGCTGCGGTTAAAATTCGCGATAAAAGCACAATTTCTCCAAATTATAGCCCTTAATCAGAATTGCCTTCGACCTGTTCACCAGTGCGTCCAAAACGACGCTGCCGACTCTGATATGAAGCAACAGCTTGGGAAAAAATTTCATCATCAAAATCCGGCCATAAGATATCGGTAAAGAAAAATTCACAATAGGCCAGATGCCACAATAAAAAATTACTAATGCGTTTTTCCCCACCGGTTCGAATAAAAAGATCCGGTTCAGGATAGTCAGCAAGTGTTAAATTGGTCTCAATTGATTTTTCATCGATATCGTCAACGGCTAATGTCCCCTCTTTGACCTGCATTGCCAATTTTTTAGTAGCCTGAGTAATATCCCAGCGGCCACCATAATTTGCGGCAATAATCAAAGTCAAACCGGTATTATCGGCAGTTAAAGCTTCAGCGTCGATAATTAATTGTTGAAGCTTTTCGGAAAATTCGTTCAGTTTTCCGATTATTTTTAATTTAACATTATTTTTATGTAATTTTTTTACTTCTGTGGTAAGACCTGTTGCAAACAAATCCATCAAAAGACTGACTTCTTTTTTCGGTCGCCGCCAATTTTCACTACTAAAAGCAAATAAGGTCAAATAGCTGATGTTATTTTTTACACAAAACTTTACGCTTTGTCGAACGCTCTCCAGACCTGCTTTATGGCCGGCAAAGCGAGGCATAAACTTTTTCTTGGCCCAGCGACCATTACCATCCATTATGATGGCGACATGGTCTAACTGATTTCTACCATCTTGAGTAGGTTTATCTGCTGGGCACATTAAGTTTTTCTCGATTACGAGGTTTAAATTTCCATTAAGTCTTTTTCTTTTTCTTCAAGAAGCTTATCCACTTTTTTGACATGCGCATCAGTGAGCTTCTGAATATCATCTTGTGCTTTACGCTCCTCATCTTCAGAAATTTCTTTCTCCTTTTCCAATGACTTTAAAGTACCATTGGCATCCCGACGAATATTTCTAATAGCGACTTTGGCAGCTTCACCTTCCTGACGAACGACTTTAATCAAGTCTTTACGTCGCTCCTCAGTTAACGGAGGTAAAGGGATACGCATTAAATCACCGGTAGTGGCCGGGTTTAAGCCTAAATCTGAAGCCATAATAGCCTTTTCAATTTTTTGTACCATATTTTTTTCCCAAGGAGAAACCGACAAGGTTCTCGGATCCAATACGGAAATATTGGCCACCTGAGACAAAGGTACGTCTGATCCGTAGTAGTCAACCTGAATAGTATCTAATAAGCTGGGATGAGCACGCCCTGTTCTTATCTTACTAAGATCGGTCACTAACGAGGCAATGGATTTATCCATTCTTTGGTTCGCATCAGATTTAATTTCATTTATCATAGTTTCTACTCCAGAGCCTTTTATATGACTAATGTTCCTTCATCCTGACCTGCAATGACCATATTAGCTAATACTCCGGATTTACCCATATTGTAAACCCTTATAGGCATTTCTTGGTCGCGACATAAAACAATAGCCGTTGCATCCATTACATTTAATTTTTGTTCAATGACATCATCATAACTGAGCTGCTTAAATAATTTAGCGTGCTCATTCGTTTTGGGGTCGGAGTCATAAACTCCGTCAACTTTAGTGGCTTTAATCACTAAATCAGCTTCAATTTCAATTCCTCTGAGACTTGCTGCAGAATCAGTGGTAAAAAAAGGGTTTCCGGTACCCGCTGAAAAAATTACGATACGACCTTTTTCCAAATGTTGTACTGCATTACGCTTGGAATAGTCTTCGCAGACCTGTGCAATAGACAAGGATGACATGACTCTAACGTCCATTCCCTGGCTCTCCAGAGCATTTTGCATAGCCAATGAATTGATTACCGTAGCCAGCATACCCATATGATCACCGGCAACTCGATCCATACCCGATGCCGCTAAACCGACCCCGCGGAAAATATTACCGCCGCCAATGACTAAACCTACCTGAACACCGCTTTCATTGAGCGTTTTAATTTCCTTGGCAATATAGCTGAGCATTTCCGGATCAATTCCAAAGCTTTGCTCTCCCATTAAGGCCTCACCGCTCAGCTTTAATAATACTCTACTATATTTTGCCATGTATATATTCCAATCCTAAATCGTATTTTTTCTTTTCGATAGCCCATAAAAAGAAACAGGTTAAAAAACCTGTTTCTTTATTTATATTTTTAGCCGTTCACCTGAGACATCACTTCTTCGGCAAAGTTTTCGACTTTCTTCTCAATTCCCTCGCCAACTTCGATTCGGCAGAAGCTCAATACTTCAGCATTGGCCTTCTTCACCAAGTCGCCAACCGTAACATCCGGATCTTTAACAAACGCTTGTCCCACCAAGGTGTTTTCCTTAATGAACTTGTTCATCTTACCATCAACAATCTTTTCGATAATATTGGCAGGCTTACCGCTATTTTCCGCTTCAGCAGAAGCAATTTCACGCTCTTTGGCAAGTAAATCGGCCGGCATCTGTGCTTCATTTAAAGCATTCGGATTCGTTGCAGCGACGTGCATAGCAACGTCTTTAGCCAACTCTTCGTTATCACCGCTTAATTCTGCCACAACACCAATCTTTTTACCATGAATGTATTGACCAAATACACCATTAGTCGTCAAAACGTTAAAACGACGTACTGACATGTTTTCACCAATCTTGGCAATCATACCTTTTAAGGTATCCTGAATAGAAGTATCAGTATCTGCATAGTTCATTGCCATTAAAGTTTCTACGTCTGCAGGATCATCTGCTAAAATCTGACCCGCTACAGTATCGGCAAAATTGCTGAAATCATCGCCGATAGCAACAAAGTCAGTTTCACAGTTCACTTCTAACAATACGACTTTTTTAGCATCATCAGATTGTTTGATAACCACTTTACCTTCAGCAGCAGTACGAGAAGCTTTTTTATCGGCTTTTGCTAAACCGGTTTTACGCATGTGTTCAATGGCCGCATCCAGATCACCATCTACTTCGACCAATGCTTTTTTACATTCCATCATGCCTGCGCCGGTTCTTTCACGCAGCTCTTTTACCAATGCGGCTGTAATTGCCATAGTTCTATAACCTCGAATAGTTTAATTAGTTGCTACAAAAATAGGGAGCAATAAAAAGCTCCCTATTTTTTTATTAATTTATCAATATGTCTACCTATTAGAAAGTGACATACCTACTGCAAGCGTATGGTTTATTTCTCTTCTTCCACTTCAGCTTCTGCAGTCTCTTCTACTTCAACAAAGTCATCTTCTGACTTAGCCGCAGTAGTTGCAGATGATTTGGCATCAAGAATTGCGTCAGCAACGCTTTCAGCATACAAGCTAACGGCGCGGATAGCATCATCATTTCCAGGGATAACATAATCGATATCTTTAACACTATTGTTAGTATCAACCACACCGATAACTGGAATACCTAATTTTTTAGCTTCCAACACAGCTATTTTTTCATGGCCGACATCAACAACAAACAACGCAGCAGGAAGACCGCCCATGTCCTTAATCCCACCTAAGCTTTTTTCTAATTTTTCCAATTCGCGTTGACGCATTAATGCTTCTTTTTTACTTAAAGCATTGAAGCTTCCATCATCAAAAGATTTTTCCAACTCTTTAAGACGTTTAATTGACTGCTTAACAGTCTTGTAGTTGGTCATCATACCGCCCAACCAGCGATGGTTGACAAAAGGCATACCGCATCGAACTGCTTGTTCTTTAACAACGGTGCTAGCAGCACGTTTAGTACCAACAAACAAAATTTTGCCACGTTTGGCAGCCACACTACCGGCAAAGTTCATCGCATCGTTGAACAGCGGTAATGTTTTTTCAAGGTTGATAATATGGATCTTATTTCTTGCACCAAAGATATAATTTGCCATCTTTGGATTCCAGTAACGTGACTGGTGACCGAAATGAACGCCTGCTTCAAGCATTTGGCGCATTGTAATTTTTGCCATTATAAATTTCCTATTAATTTAGGGTTAGAATCTTCTAGTTATCCCGTGAATTAACCGCGGATTATTTATCCGCAGCACCCAAATTCACGTGCCGATTAACTAGGCGGATTACCGGCTAGTTGTGATGCAACAAACCGGGATGCGTTTTATACCATAATCTATAAAAAACAACAAGCCTGAATTACGTTTTTTCAAGTCCCATTGGTCAATTAAAACAACATTTTCAGATGGTTTGTATATATTCATTTAATATATCGTATAATAGCGATTTTTAACTGATTTGAACTAACTGTATGAGTATCCATATTAAATCTGAGGAAGAAATAGAAAAAATGCGTTTGGCTGGTCGCTTGGCAGCTGACGTATTAGACATGATTGAGCCCTATGTAAAACCGGGGATCAGTACCGAGGAATTGGACAAAATTTGTCACGAATTCATGGTGAATGAACAGCAAGTCATTCCAGCACCCTTAAATTACCATGGTTTTCCAAAATCCATCTGCACTTCCGTTAATCATCAAGTATGCCATGGTATTCCCAGCCCTAAAAAATTAAAAAAGGGTGACATCGTCAATATCGATATCACGGTTATTAAAGATGGCTATCATGGCGATACCAGCCGCATGTTCGGCGTTGGCAAAACTTCCGTTGCCGCCGAGCGAATTATGCAGATTAGTAAAGACTGCCTGAATATCGGCATCGAGCTGGTAAAACCTGGAATTCATTTAGGCGACATCGGTTACGCTATTCAAAACTACGCGGAAAAAAAACATTGTTCTGTAGTTCAGGAATATTGCGGCCATGGAATCGGAAAAGCATTTCATGAGGAACCGCAAGTATTACATTATGGGAAAAAAAATACCGGTGTAATTCTCGAGCCGGGAATGACATTTACCATCGAGCCCATGGTCAATGTCGGCAAACGACATATTCGGGTATTACCGGACAATTGGACGGTAATAACCAAAGATCGCAGTCTCTCTGCCCAGTGGGAGCATACCATTTTAGTCACCGAAAATGGTGTTGAAATTTTAACCTCGAGTGGCAAGGAATAAGATTAATGCAAACTTATACATCCTTAGATCCCCTTCTGGATATTGAGCAGTTAAAACAAGACTTTCATTCCCAGCCATCTCCTATTAAGGTACTAAAACAAGCACTAAGCACAATCCATGATGAGCAAATTAAGCAGTTTGAAAATAATCGTAATATCGTTCACTTGGTCTATGAACGCTCTTTTGCCATCGATAATATCTTAGAACTATGTTGGAATTATCATGGCCTGGACAAGTTTGATGCTGCTTTAGTGGCTGTAGGCGGCTATGGCAGACGAGAGCTCCATCCGTATAGTGATGTGGATATTTTGATTTTGCATAATGGTAACTTATCTTTAGATGATAGCGAAACTTCTTTTGCGGAGAAATTACAACAATTTATTACCTTGGTCTGGGACATTGGTTTGGATCTGGGGCAATCAGTTCGTACCATTGAAGAGTCGGTTAAAGAAGCCCAGAACGATCTGACCATTATTAGTAATCTCATTGAATCTTGCTTTATCAGCGGTGACATTAATCTATTCTTGAATCTGAAAAAAGAGATCGAACCGGATAAGGTCTGGGATACTAAGCGTTTTGTAGAAGCCAAAATAGAAGAGCAAACCATTCGCCACCAAAAATTCAATGACACCGCTTATAATTTGGAGCCCAACATTAAGGAAGGCCCTGGGGGGTTAAGGGATATTCAGATTATCGGTTGGGTAGCCAAAAGGCATTTTAAGGCCGAGACCTTAAAGGAATTGGTCACTTATAAATTTCTGACTGCCGCCGAGTATGAGCAGTTGGAAAAAGGACAATCGTTTTTATGGAAAATTCGTTTTGCTTTACACACTTTACGCAAACGCCGTGAGGATCGATTACTATTTGATTATCAACGTGAACTTGCCAAACAATTTGGCTATCAAGATGCTGACGGTAAATTAGCCGTTGAATTCTTTATGAAAGACTATTATCAAAATATTTTGGAATTAGAACGGCTTAATGAAATCCTCCTACAATATTTTAATGAAGTCATTCTGTACCGGGATGAAAGTGCCAAAACAGAGAAAATCAACCGCCGTTTTTTAATCTACAAAGGTTATATCGCCACCACCAATTCCGAAATTTTTAAATATTATCCTTTTGCCTTATTGGAAATATTCCTATTAATGGCCGAGAATCCGAAAATCAAAGGGGTTCGTGCCAGTACTATTCGACAGATCCGCGCCCATCGTTATCTTATTGACGACACCTTTCGCAAAGACTTACGTTGTCGTAGCTTGTTTATGGAGATATTGCGTCAAGAACAAGGAATCACCCATCAGATGCGACGCATGAACCGCTATGGTGTACTAGCAGAATATATTCCGGCATTCAAAACGATTGTCGGACAAATGCAACACGATTTGTATCATGCTTACACGGTCGATGAACATACTTTAAAAGTATTACGTAATTCGCGCCGAATAGGAATTGAAAAGCACGCACACGAATTACCCTTAGCAAGCAAGATTTTTACCACTTTGCCAAAACCGGAACTGATGTATCTGGCTTCAATATTTCATGATATTGGAAAGGGTCGTGGTGGTGATCATTCTACAATTGGTGCCAAAATTGTGGAAAGCTTCTGTCAATTGCATGAATTAAGTCATAGCGATACTCGATTGGTTACCTGGTTGGTGCAAAATCACCTCTTGATGTCTACTACAGCGCAGAAAAAAGACCTGGGTGATCCGCAGGTCATTCATAGTTTTGCCATGAAAATGACCGATAAGGTTCATCTTGATTATCTCTATATCTTAACGGTATCGGATATCCGAGCCACTAGCCCCAAAGTCTGGAATACTTGGAAAGATTCTCTTTTGATGGAGCTATACAACCTCACTTTGGAAGCCTTGGGACATGGTCTGGATAACCCAATTGAACAAATAGAAAAAATCCATCAAACCAAAGAGATGGTTAAAAAACTGATGTTGGAGCAAAATTATACTGAAGATCAGATAACCGAAGTATGGCGCCATATCCCAAAAGATTATTTTTTACAAAATAATCCACCAGAAATATCACGACATAGTGCCAGTATTATAAATCATGGTGAAAAATCTGATCCTTTGATCACCGTATTGGGACTAGAAGAGAGAGGCAGCACAGAAGTTTTTATCTATATGCCAACCAAGTCACACATTTTTGCCTTGGTAACTTCCATACTATCCCAAATGGCATTGAACGTAACCGAAGCAAAAACCTACCGCACTTCTTCTGACCATGTTATTCAAACTTATCATATCTTGGACATTCGCGACGAAGTGATAAGCGACGCTGACCGTATTGGACAAATAACCGAATCTCTGCGTAAAGAATTGTCCATCGAAGAGGATTTTAACCAAGAAAATAGTTTCTATAATCTGCCTCGCACTTTAAAGCAGTTTGCTATGGCAACCGAGGTCGACTTTAACGAGGATTTGGAAAATAACTGGACCATTATGAATGTCACTGCTTCAAATCGTCCTTTTTTATTGTCGAAAATAGGTCATGTATTGATCAAACACGATATTCATCTAGTTAATGCCCGAATTTCTACTTTTGGCGAAAAAGTGGAAGACGTCTTTTATCTCAGTGATTTAAATAATCAAATGATTACCGATTTTGAAAAACTTAAAGCTTTAAAGGAATCTATAATTACTTGCCTGGACGAAAGGGATACCCAAAAGGGCTAGCCTACCATTTCAGCCCTTTTCCAGGCTTGCTTTTTATAATACGTCTCAAAATCATGGGCTGGCATGGGTCTGCCCGTGTAATAACCTTGAATCTGATCGCAGCCAACTTTTCTTAAGTATTCCTGTTGCTGCAAACTTTCCACGCCTTCTGCAATAACATCCAGGTTGAGGTTTTTGCCTAATGATACAATGGTTTTGACAATTGCCACAGCATCGCTGGTTTCAGGAATATCATCAATAAAGGATTTGTCGATTTTTAATTTGGAAATTGGCAACTTACGTAAATAATTTAAGGAGGAATAACCGGTTCCAAAATCATCCAGAGCAAAACGGATCCCTTTAATTTGTAATTTTTTTAAGATGGCCACCGCCACCTCATAGTTTTCCATAATATAACTTTCAGTGATTTCCAACTCTAAATGTCGAGATTCCATTTCATGAAAACGCAACCGCTCCTCCACCCAATGGGGTACATCAATCTGTTTTAATTGTACATTAGATAAATTCACACTAACCCTGGGAAGCTCGATTCCATTTTGATGCCATCGTTTGAGTTGTTCTAAGGCAGTAGTTAAGACCCAATCACCAATCGGTACGATTAAACCGGTCTGTTCAGCCAGCGGAATAAATTCTCCGGGTGAAATAAAGCCTTGCTGCGGATGAATCCAACGAATTAATGCTTCCACTCCAATACAACGATTACTCTGTAAGGAAATTTGTGGTTGATAATATAAAGTGAATGAATTTAGTTGTATGGCCTGGCGTATCATCTCCTGCAAATTCATCCGTTTGGAAATTTGTTCGGTCATTTCACTGGAATAAAACTGGTACATATTTCTACCCAATGCTTTAGCCTTATACATTGCCGTATCGGCATTTTTAACCAGTTCGACGACTGAGGTACCGTTATCGGGGAAAAGACTAATACCAATACTCATGCCAATCATCATGGCCTGATCATCGATCATAAATGGCTCACCAAAAATCTTTAGTATTTTCTCAGCGACTACGCGGGCATCATGAATATCACGAATATTCTCAATAAATAAATTAAATTCGTCACCACCTATACGTGCCAGAATATCATTTTGATTAACGGTTTCTTTTAATTTATCGGCAACTATTTTAAGCAAACGGTCACCAAACTGATGGCCCATGGTGTCATTAATATCTTTGAAGTGATCCAGATCTAAAAACATGACTACCAATTTTTCATCCTGATGTCTGCGCCTTCCTATGGAAAAAGCCAAGGAATCATTAAATAATAAACGGTTAGCCAATCCCGTTAGTGGATCATGTTGAGCTAAATGTTCCAATTTATCCTGAATCGCTTGTAACTCACTAATATCTTGAGAAGTCCCGGTTAATTGCAGGTGGCCCTCTTCATGCTCAACAATTTCGGCAATACTATGAATGGTCTTAATGGTGCCATCAGGACATTGGATACGATATTTTTCATCAAAGGGTAACTTTGCATCGACAGCCCGTAAAAATGCAGAGCGCAATAATTTCTGGTCCTCTTTATGAACATTTTTGAAAAAATTCTCAACCGTTAAGTTGGCAATATTTTCTATCCCCAAGACACAATTAGCCTGTTTGGAAATACTCCACTTCGCATTGGAAAAATCATACGACCAGCTCCCCAATTTAGCAATTTCCTGAGCCTTATTTAGATTTTTTTCGCTCTCCAACAGGTTAATTTCACGTTGCTTAATGGTATTAATCATTCGATTAAATACCCTTCCTAATACTCCAATTTCGTCATTGGAATTGAGGTGTTCAAAACGCTGATAGTGACCTTTTTCAATACTTCTGGCATAACCTGCCAAATTTTGTAACGGTTTAGAGACTCGATGCGTCAGCCATATAATACCCAACGGAATAATCAGGATTGCCGTAAACACAAATATCAATAATAAGGTTAAACGGGTATCGTCCAGAGCGTCCAATAACTCTCGTTTTGGTACTAAACTGATAATAAAGAGTTTTCCAACCTGCGTCGCGATGACATAGCTACGAGCATAGTAATTTTTATTGTTTAACCATTTTTTCTCTGATAAAACCGTCTTACCACCCAATATTTGTGGACTTTCCCGAAAATTTGCCGGTAATTTAAAATCAGCAGGAAAATTTAGCATAAAACCGTTTACCAAAACCATACCAAAATGTGCCTGAGCCTTAGCGGACAATTCGACCAAAAAACCCTCGGTAAAATGCATAACAGTCTTAACCACGCCAATGGGTTTCTTTCGACCATCGGGGTATTGTCGAATCACTGCTTTAGAGGCCATAATCTTGAAGTGGTCGGTACCGGATAGATGCTCAATTGTGCCACTATGATCGGTAAATGAAAGGCGTTTTTTTACCGCATCCGTAGTATCTAGAATATAAGGTTGCAAAGAAGCCTGCCGCCATTCATTGGCACGCTCATTTTTTTCCATATAATGAGTTTTGCCATTTTTATAAGAAACTATCCCCAAGGTGAATAGTCCTTTATCTTTATAGGCATAGGCTAATAAATTGCCATTAATATCATATACTGCGGAGTATTTTGATACTTCCGGCTTAATATAGGTCATCAACTTATCGGCAATTTTCTTTTTCTCTTCATCAAAAATTAGCGGCTGGTAGTTGTTTATGTCTTGATAGGCGTTAATTAGGTTAATAGAAGCAATAATTTTATTATCCTCGGAAATCAAAAAATTATGTTCATGTAGCGATTTTTCAACTTCTTTTATCTGCTGATATAAATTATCAAATGACTTTTCGGTGAACTCCCAGGCTTTATTGCTATATAGAGACTTAAGTACAAAATCCAGGGCAAACCCGGCACAGATCAAAGAGAGACTGATAGAAAAGAAAGTAAATAAAATCAGTTTACTGCCTAAATGAAATGTCTGTTTCATAACATTTTACTTCGTTGGTAAAAATTGATGGCTTACCATAACTTTATTTTTGTCCCAATGACTGATAATACGTTGATTTAGCAAAACTTTAGCCAAGCTATCAATAGTCTTTTTAATCCCCTTCTGTTCCCCAATTAACAGTTTTCGATTGGTTGTTAAATCCGGAATACTTATACCTTTTTTGGAAGCCATAAATTCACTTTTGGACATACCTTGATAAAATGCCATGCGTGCGTTTGTTTGGTCTGGATTATCATTAATATGTTGAATGGTGGAAAAATAGGCATCCACTAATTTTTTAATAGCCGCGTGTTTAAGTTCCGCAGTTCTTTGCTTGGTGACAAGAACATCAACAATTTCACCTGCAATTCTGCTAGAATCAAAAATTACATGACTACCGCTTTGAGCGAGTAATAACGATTTCACCGGCTCAAACGTAACCACAACATCAATTTCGTTGTTGATAAAACTGTCAAAATGTTTGTCATGCGTAAGGGGAAGAATATTGAGATCGCTAAAATTCAGATTACTACCTACACTTAGTGCTCGAGAAAGCATAAAGGCTCCTAGCGCGCTGGATTCCACTCCCACCCTTTTTCCCTTCAGATCATTCAAAGAACGAATATTACTACGGGCAATAATCACATCCGCACCATGAGAAATATCCAATACCAAAATCACCATAATTGGTTCGGCATTCTCACTTTGCAGCAATAAAGCTTCATCTAATGTAACGGCGGCAATATCGATAATATCATCCTTAAACGCTTTTAAAACATCCGAAGTATTTGCTATTCGGATTACCTCGGTATTGTTTTCCAGCATACCTAGGTCTTTAGCTAATGATAAGGGCTGGTAGGCAGGCCAATTATTATGGGCCACACGCAAAGTATGTTGCTGCTCAGAGCAGCAATTCAACAGTAAAACTGCGCTAAGAAAAAATAAAAAACGTATGTAAATAGGCATAAATATCAAAAAATCGGCTCGATTTTCTCAACATTGTCGCGGGTAATTTCTTCCGAATCAATAATAATCTCCTTGGCTACTTTTTCTCCGGCCAAAAGCTCTAGTGCAATTTGTGCCCCTTGTCGACCGCCGGTAGGATAAAGATAGGAGGCATCCATTTCACCCTTGCGAATTAACTCTCGAGCTTCAGAAATATAATCGATGCCGGTAATAACGATGGATTTGGGGTCAATATTGTATTTTTTTAATGCCATTATGGCACCAATTGCCATTGAATCACTTTGTGCGTAGATGGCATCAAATTGAACACCTTCTTTTAACACTGCTTCTGTTTGACTGATAGCTTCTGCTCTTAGGGAATTAGCCACTCTCATGGTGACAATTTCGATGTCGGGATAATCACGAATTGCCTCCATAAAACCTTCCGTTCGATGAATACCCGGAGTCGAAGTAGGAATATGCTGCAAAATAAAAATATTTCCCTTACGGTTTAATTTCTTGGCAATAAAATGCGCCGCTTTATTTGCTATTGCTCGGTTGTCCGGATGGATAAAACTACTATATTGATCACCATTAATACTTCGCGACAATAAGACGGTCGCAATTCCATTTTGATAGGCGCGGCTAATAATAGGAGTCATTAAAGCGGCATTTCTTGGACTGGTAATTAAGACATCTACTTTTGAATAAATGAAATCTTCTATATTTTTAAGTTGTAAAGCGCTTTCGCCCTTACCATCAGAATAAACAAATTTCACGCCGGGGAAATTTTTTAAATAGTTTTCGACCTCAAGAACCTGGGCTACTCGCCAATCATTGCCCATGGTATCCTGGGCAAAAGCAATTATTTTTTGTTCTGTCGTTGCCAGAGTTTTTGTAGACTTTACGATATGGCTATCAGCATGCGATGTTCCGGAAATGAAGCAACTAGACAGAACAAAAGCCAGGCAAACAGGTAGGTTAAATAGAAGAGTTAACAAATAGCGTATAATAAGCATCTCTCTATCTCCGTGGCGACAAGTTTGGAATTCCCCCCCAAAAATGGATTTGCCTCTCTTAAAGAATATAGCATAAAATAACCTTTAAGTTTTTGGATAAAGATATTAAATCTCACTATTTGAATTTATCTTGATGTTGATCAATCATCATTGAAATTTTTAAGATTACCCCCTGAAGTGCCGGGTAAAAACTACATTTAAACTAAGTGACGAAGTGGGAGCTGTACTTGGCAAGCTTATTAAAGGAAAAAAATGTCTATTTAACACAAGTAAAACCGATGTTAAATAGTTTATGCTTGTAATAAAGTAATTGAATTAAATTGTTATAATTATTGATTATTGATTATTGATTATTGATTATTGATTATTGATTATTGATTATTGAATAGTGTTTAGATCATCATTGTCCAAATCAACACTGCCGCAGTAACAATTGACAATAAAACGATTGCTGCAAAAGTGCAATTGACACAAACTTTACCCAATATATTCACCTTACGATACCCCCTTTTTTAAATTATCGTAATACATCTAATAGGTAATCATTTAAAAAAATGGTCACGCATATCAAATGCTATTTTGTTGCTATTAAATTGATTTTAAACGCCTTTTTATAATAATTCTAAAAGGCGATATAATTAAAGCACAAATTCCACACGGTTTGTAATATTATTGAATTTTTTTTTATGCTTTTATTATTCAATTTAAATTTTTAATTATAGCTGCGATTTAAAAATATCATAACGACACCAAGGGTCAATCGTTCTCTCTTATTCAGTTTGAAAAGAAGTACCCCTTGTTTTTTCCGATTGAATTAGCCAATTTTCGAAATCTTCCGCAGCAAGCGGCCTACTAAATAGAAATCCCTGAGCATTAATGCAGCCCATATCTTCTAATATTCTGGCCTGAGTTTCTAACTCAATACCTTCAGCAACTGTATTAAGATGCAGTGCTTTAGCCATATCGATGGCAGCCTTGGTAATTTCCGTATCTTCCTGATTTTCTATAATATCGGTTATAAACACCCGATCAATTTTTAAGGTAGAAACACTTAAATGCTTTAAATAAACCAATGATGAGTAGCCGGTACCAAAGTCGTCGATAGAGAAAACGATCCCTAAACTGCTTAGCTTATCCATCACTTGTTGGATATATTCAATATCTTCAATCAATAACGACTCAGTCAACTCTAGTTCAAGACAGTTAGCCGGTAATTGGTACTTTTCCAAAGCAGTGATTACCTGCTGATAAAAATCAGGCATTTTAAAATGGATAGCAGAAACATTAAACGCCACTCGCTTAAAGTCCACTTGATTATCCAACCAATGACGCGCTTGTCGACAAACTTCGTTTAGCCCCCATTTACCAATATTGATTATTTTTCCTCGCTTTTCTGCAATAGGGATAAATTCCACTGGCGAAATCAATCCCTTATTCGGATGGTGCCAACGGATTAAAGCCTCAATACCGACAAGCTCTTTAGTAAGTAAATTTAACTGAGGTTGATAAACCATGCTAAATTGCTTGAGTTGCAAAGCAATATCAATTTCATGACTGATTTCGACCTCACGCATCAAAGTACCGGTCATTTGTTTACTATGAAATGCAAACTTTCCACGTCCACTTTTTTTAACATGATATAGGGCCAAATCAGCATGTTTCATAATGGTATCAGCATCATCTTCACTATCTGCGGCAAAAACAATTCCAATACTGGTATTAATCTTTAGCTTATGGTCATCAATCTGAAGCGGTCGAGAAATCCTCTCTATAAGCTTGTCCGCCAAAATAGCTGCATCCGTGGCAGTACTAATATCATTTTGCAAAACGATAAATTCATCACCTCCTAAACGGGCCACAATATCCGTTTCACGAGTGACTGATTGTAATGCGTGAGAAACGGATTTTAGTAATTTATCTCCAATTGAGTGTCCCATGGAATCATTAATATCTTTAAAATGATCCAAATCGAGTAATAATACCGAAAAAAAGATCTGCTTACGTTTATATCGAGCAATAGCTTCTGATAAGCGTTGGTTAAATGGTTCACGCTTATATAATCCCGTCAAAGAATCGTAATATACCATTTCATTAATAGTTTGCTGCGATTGAATCCGTTCACTTATATCACGTAAGGAAACCACCGCCCCGATTACCTGGTTATCCCGCCAAATCGGATAGGAATTATACTCAACGGGTATTGAACGACCATCTTTGCGCCAGTAGACTTCATCACTTGAACAGGTTTCTATACCAGTTTCCATGGCTCGGCGAGTGTGACATTCTGTCTCCGGATAATGATTACCATCCGCATAGCTATGATGCACCAATTGGTGAAAGCTCTTACCCAACAATTGATTTTCATCCGTATATCCTAATAGTTCCGAGCAGGCCCGATTGACCGTAGTACAGAGACCATGCTTATCAACAGCATAAATGGCATCAGCTGTACTGCGCATAATATCTTGCAACTTGCGGCTTTGTTCCAGTGTATCGGCAATGGAATCATTCAGGCTTTTTTTAATCCGGGATAAAATCTGATAAAACAAGACTAACAAAACTATCGTTATCAACAGAGTAATGCTTATTATTTGTGCAATTGCCGTTAAAAAGCCCTGCTGACGTTCTCGAGTATTATAGAATATCAATAATCGCCCCGAAGCTTTATCCAAAGCATTTTTAATCGGTAAAACCATTACCTGAATAAGGGGGTCGGAAATCAGATAGTGCTTGCTCCCCGTAAAATTATTTTTTGACAACCATTGAATATCTTCCATAGTTAACATTTTTCCGGTCGATTCAATAATCGCCCAATCGGCCAATTGCTCCCAACCAATTGGAAAACCTTTATGTTTTACTCGCTCCTGCCACTGCTCACGTTGGATATTTCGGAGTTCGATAAACACCGCTAAATCCGTTAGAGTTTCACGCTGAATACTATTAATAATATGTTCAATTTCCTGTCCTAACTCGATATAACCAATGGTTTTCCCTTGTACTTTCCAGGGCAAAACAGTACGCAAGGTATATGTTCCCAGGGGACCTAATTCCAAACCGGAAGCAATTTGCTCCGATTTTACTGCTTGTTGCATACTAGAGCGTCGGATTAAATCACCATCCCTTTGCGGATGATGAACTCTTAAAAACACCTTTTGCTCCACATCCATAAAGTAAAAATGAGTAATTTTATTGCTTTGCTTTAAAGATTCAAATAACGTTAAGGTATATTTAAACAGCTCTTCTTTTTGGCGCTGTGTATATAATTGTTGAAATTTAGAATTGGAGCTAATCGCCTTCAAGGTAGCGGACATTGTTTCAATATCATCTCTTATGGCACGCTCGAAAGTATGTTTAACGCGATTAAATTTTTCCTGGCTTAACTCTTGGTTATTAGATTCTTGGTTGGTATAAAAATAGATAAGAAACAGAATCTGCAAAAACAGAAGTGAAAGGAATAATGGTATAAGGATATTTCTTACCTTAAAAACCTGAGATTGGGAAGGAAGAATCATTTTGCCCATATACCATTTGCTGTTTATACCATGACGAATAACCTTGATTATATAAGGAATATCTAATACAAGCAAAAACAATAAGAAATTACAAATATCAATTCTTCATTTATTTTTCTTTTAATTTTCCCTTACTAATTATTCCTTTTCCATTATATCTCAATGTCTTTCGCCACAGGCCAAGCTCGCAAGACGGAATTGACCAAAGTCGCCAAAGGAATAGCAAAAAAGACGCCCCAAAATCCCCACAGGCCGCCAAAGAAGAGAACGGCAACGATAATTGCTACGGGATGGATATTAACCACTTCGGAGAATAATAGTGGGACAATGACATTACCGTCGATTCCCTGAATTATGGCGTAAACGGCCATTAACCAAGCAAATTCGGAAGTCCACCCCCATTGGAAAAAACCGATTACGGCAACCGGTATGGTGACTACCGTGGCACCAATATAAGGTACAACGACTGATAGTCCAACCAAGGAGGCCAATAATAATGAGTATTTTAGGCCGAGAAAGGCAAAGGCTATATAGGAGGAGACTCCAACGATTAAAATTTCCCAGAATTTACCACGTACATAGTTACCGATCTGCAGGTCCATTTCATTCCAGACACCTCTAGATAGTTGTCTTTCTGCGGGAAGAAAGGCGGTAAACCAAGACATAATGGAGTATTTATCTTTAAGAAAGAAAAACACCATTAAGGGGACTAAAATTAAATAAATGATAACGGTAATAATATTTTGTAACGAATTTAACGAAAAAGTGACCGCGTTTTTTCCAAGTACCGCTGCCTCAGATTGAATAAAAGTAATAAGTTCCAAAACCTGTCCTTCAGACACAAAACTATATTTGCTTGGTAAGGTCAATAATAATTGTCTACCCTGCTCTATATAATAAGGAGTTTCTTTAATAAGCTCGGAGGCCTGTTCCCAGAGTAACGGAGTAAAGATAAAGATAGACAATAATAATACCGTTAAAAATGTCACAAACACGCAGATCACAACGATTAATCGTTTCGGGAAAAATCGACAGACCTTGGTGACCACGCCTTCCATTAAATAAGCTAAGACTACAGCGGCAAAGACCGGAGCTAAAATATTGTTAAAATAAATAATAATGGCGAGAATCGCCAATAAGAATAAGACCAAGAAAACAATTTGCGGGTCAGAAAAGTAACGTTTAAACCAGTTATTAATCAGATTTAACATAGGCTATTTTTCCGCTAGATACTTTTCATAGTGGTTCAAGAAAACCGTTTCCAGTTCATCGATAACTTCTTTAGCATCTCGCCCATGGAGCATGTGCTGCGTCATTAAATTAGCCGCTTCGTCCAAAACCCCCGATTTATTAATCATAGAATAGTTAGCCGACAATCGTTTTATGGCCGCGACAACCTTTTCTTCCTTGGGACGTTCGATTCCCAAAGGTGTATCAGATATCTCTTCCTCATCTTCTCCTTTTGCCTGCTGTTGCAAAAACTGCGCAAAAGAGATCACACTTTGGCGATCTTGTTTTGAGAGTTGTTGAAATATTTCGACTAATTGTTTTTCTTGTTTTGTCATTATTACTTTCTAGGCGGTTTTTATGCGTGCCATTATATCCCCTTTTGCCTGCTCAATAATAGAATCTCGGTCAAGAGAATCCAATATTTTTTGCACTGCACGCTTAGGTCCCTGTTCCCCCCAGGATTTTCCCTGTTTAAAGTATAATTCTGCGGCTTGACCGACAATATAAGTTCCATAATAGGCCACTGCTCCTTGTGCCGTGGCAGTCACTACGGTGGATAATCCGCCTGTGCCGAGTTTTAGCACCGAAGACATTAAATTCATAGCCCAAATCGACCCCATTAGCAACACAATCTGCGCCATAATAGTTTTTATCAGCTGTCCTGCCTCGGTTTTGGATAATGGTAAGCCATAAACCCTGGATAGATGCACAATCATACCTATATCAATAATAGCCGCTGCCATTAAATCTGCAACCGGAATAGGATTTACCGCAACCGCAACCCCCTTTCCTATACAATACGTTCTAATTAATTTTTCTGCGGCTTGCTTTTGCGTTGCCACCAAACGATTAGCCACCTGTTCCGATAACTCACCGGCAAATAATGCCGCATTTAAGGCAGCCAGTGTTTTACCTTCTTTTTCCAAAATTTGCCACAAGCGTTCTTTTAATAATTTAATGTCGGCAGGAAAGGTTTTATTAACCTCTTTTTCATTACCCTGCTCGTCCACCATAATATAGGTTTTATGGGTTTCTTGAGATATAGCCGAAATTATATTTTCTACTTGGATATATTCCGCACTGCGTTGCTGCAAGGTTTCCAATAATAGTTGCTTATCCTGTTGGCTATAGCGATCGGCCTTATTTAAAACCAAGACTATGGGTTGCAGGCCCCGTGCCACAGTTTTTAAGGCCTGATATTCCGTATCGGTCATATCTCCATCCACCAAAAATAGAATAATATCAGAACGGGAAACCACCTCCAGCGCCATTTTTTCTCGGGTATCCCCGTCTACCTCATTGATTCCCGGTGTGTCTATAAGAATAACATTGCCACTTTGATATTCATTCCAACCAGCAAAATCGGCCTGTTTGGTTTCGCCATGTAAGGGACTGGTCGTAAAACGAGCTCCACCCAGCAGTGCATTTAATAAAGACGATTTGCCAACGCTGACCCGTCCTAATACGGCAATATGAATGTGTTCATGCTGTAATTTATCCAACATTTGTTCCACCTGTTGGTAATCATCTTGCAGTGATTCACGAATATCCTTAGGGACACGTTGATCTTTTAGTAGATATTGTAAACTTTCTCGGGCAATAGTCAGATGTTGATTATCGGCCTCGATGTCTTTCCCCGATGCATGACTGTTTTCGATCACGCAAGATTCACCCTCATTGACCGATTTCTCCGAACCCGATGTCCAACGGGAGAAAATAGAAAATGATGATTGTTGAGATGAATCTTTTGGGGAATGTTTAAGAATCTCGCCTGCTTTTGAGTACCATTTTGACAAACTCGACTGCACGCGATTCAACATTTTCAACCAACTTCTCCTTATATAAGCTATCAATCAAAAGCGGCGACAAATCTCCTTGTACCGCCAAAGTCATACTTACCGCCTTTCCCATACTGTCAAAAATTAGACCATAAGCTACGGAATGTAAAAGCCCTCCGGCAACCGTACCTATACCGGGAAAGGCTTTAAAGCCATTTCCAGCAACGGCCAATAATATGGGAAAGGCCCCAACGGTATTGGCTTGCAACATTTTAAGTAATTTTTCTATATCCATATCTTTGGCCGGAATATCATACAATTGGCACAATTCCTTAACCATATTGATACCAAGATACCCTTGTACCAATAGGTCGGTCCCGGGTGTAATGGTTGCCAAAGATGCTACCACTGCTTTTTTAGTGGAATTTTTAACTATTTGAGCGGCCTGTTCTTGCCGGGCTTGTGCCTCTACCTTATCTAATTCACTCGACAACAAATTTAATACTGATTGTTGTCGAGTGTGTTCTAATTCCGACAATTCAGTTTGCTTGGTAAACTGTTTCAACGCTTGATGCAATCCAGACAAATCCGCCCTCATAGGACGGAGTTCTGTTTTCTCTGAACCATCTGGATAAACCAATGTCACTTCCCGTTCACCTCCGCTTTGCACACTCACCAAGCGGATATTTTTAATCGTTATGGAATTCTCAGTAGAGGTAGTTTCATCAGCTATCTTAGCAATTTTTAGTTCTATTTCATGGCTTACAACTTCGAGTTCTTGAGCTGAATAGCGATCACTTTTATTTAATACCACAACCACCGGTTTGTTTAATGAGACTATTTCCTTAAGATAACGATACTCTGTAGCAGTTAGGTCTCCGTTACATAAAAACAACGCTACATGACCCTGATAAACTGCTTTACGGGCCAGCTCATCCAGTTCTTGATATTGTTCATTAAAACCGGGAATATCCACCAGCAGCAGACTGTCCCCCAAGGGAGTTTGCCATAAATAACGGTTGACCTTACGCGTAGTACCGCCAATTACCGAGGTATCGACCTTAGCGTCTGGTAGTAAAACATTAATGAGAGAACTTTTGCCACTACTGATTTCACCAAATAAGACCAGGCTTATTTGAGTATTTTCCTGCTCATCAAATAGCTCGTCGAGTTCTTCTTTTATCGCTTTGGTATCAACCTTATTTTCGTCAATCTTATCCAGACGCTGCTGCAACACCTCTTGGCTGACAACAGATTCGGGATGCCTTACCCTTTCCGCTTGAGGTTCATTTTTTGCCGTTTTAGGCAATACACGCCAAATTAAAATCAGGGACAAACCGACAAAACCTATCAAGGCCAGTAAATAACTCCAGAAAAACCATGCTGGTTGCTGGCTTAATCGTTCCCAGACCGATAAGGATAAGTCACTAATCCATAAGATAATGACTAGAACTATAAGAAATATAAGCACATAAAGGAGAGCTAGGACGCTACGAGAGTTAGGCTTAAACGGCATGTTATTATTGAATTTATGAAATGAAAGGCGATTTTATCAGATCCCCAATTTTGATTAAACCAATTGAGCCTCAAAATCAGGCACAGTTATTGCTTTATTTTACATAGAAGTTTTTTATTAATCGAGGCCGACAATTTTTTGTCAGATATTTAGCTATGACTAAACTGAGCAGACGACATTTATTTCCTATATTGGTTGTGAGTATCATGCTAAATCTATTCCTTAACCAAGTACTCATGGCTAAGGAATACGAAAATATCAAAAACATTAATGCTGCTGCTATCGATTATATACGTGCCAATATACCATCGGAATACCAGATCAATAGCGTAAAAAGTGGTCGAATCGATTCTAGGTTAAAACTGGCGAAATGTCAGGAAACGTTATACGGCATGACAACCCGTGATTTTAAGGTATCCAAAAGTTATACCGTAGCGGTATATTGTGATCAGCCAAATTGGAAAATTTATGTATCCGTTAAAGCCGATATTTCTCAACAAGTCGTAGTCGCCAAGGATACCATTTTTCGTAATGATATTATTTCAGAAAATGACGTCACTATAGAAAAACGTCCGCTACAACGCAGTAAACGCTATTTTTTTAAAAATATTGCCGATGTAATCGGAAAACAGGCCAAACGCAATATTAATATCGGTGCCACCATTGTTGCTAATCAGTTAAAAGCACCTTTATGGGTAAAACGTCGGCAAAAAGTCATTATTATGGCGAAAAACGACATTATACAAGTAAAAATGGAAGGTATAGCCTTAAAAAATGGCAAGGAAAATGAAGTAATTAAAGTTCGAAATCTAAAATCAAATAAAGTGGTCGAAGGAATTGTAGTATCCCAAGGAGTGGTTAGAGTGAATTTTTAATCTAATGGTGATATATCTCATTAAATAGATTAAAATAGTAGTTTAAAGAGAGGTGAAGATCTTATATCAAACCTTTTAAAAACTGAGGATTTAAATATCCCTTTATTAAAATTTTATGCTAAATCAATAGATAAAGTTTTCTTAAAATAGCACTAAAGTTTTTAACAATTTGGACGATATAAGAGCTAATCCAGGAGGCTAAAAAATGGCAATCAACGTTACAGGGAACAATCTGAATCAGACCCAGAAGACTACATCTGGGAACAGACCCGTGAAGGCCGTTCCAAATGTAGCTCAGCAGTCTGGTGACAATCGCCCTACCTCAAAAACTACTCCTAAGACCGATAGTATTACTTTGACCGAGTCTGCCGCCAACTTTAAAAAGTTGGAGGAAAGCATTGCACATTTACCCATCGTAGATATGCAGAAAGTTGAAGAAATACAGAAGGCTATCGCTGATGGTAGCTATAAGATCGATGCCGATAAAATTGCCGAAAAGTTTATCGATATGGAGCTAGCTTTAAATCGTTAAAGCAATCCATTCGAACATCATTCGGATGATATCGTGCGTCTCCCCTCGTCTATGCATTACGGAGTAGGAAGATGGATATTAAAAAAATCAGTCAAGAAATTGAGGCAATTATTAATCAGGAGTTAGACTGTATTAATAAGTTGCTGCCCCTGTTTAGTGAAGAACACGACGCAATAAAATCTTCAGATACCGACAAGCTCAACGCTAGTCTGGAAGCCAAAAAACCACTAATCATGCAATTGCAGGTCCTGGATCAACAACGCAGCCATGTTTTGACCTGTAATGGTATTACTCCCACCCAAAAAGCATTTAATGAACTGATTGGTAGAGTCAACTCAGACAGTTTAAATCAAAGCTGGTCCAGTTTAAGAAGTAAATTGGGTGAATGTAAAAAAAGTAATGAATTAAATGGCCGCTTGATCCATATGCGTAAAAACAATAACGACGGTATCTTAAAAATTTTATTGGGTAATCGTCAAACCTCCAGTGAAACCTATAGTGCCGCTGGAAAAACCGGTCTATATTCTCGTTCCGGTTTAAGCGCAGTCGTTTAAAAATACTCCATCGTCCTACTCGGCACATTGTCCAAATCAATTTGTCGTTAATTGATAAAAAGCCTAATAACGTTGCTATATAACCATATCACGTGAAAATTCAGGATTCAGCCGAACCTTGCATTTTCAGGTGGCTTGGGTATACTTAGCCCGCACTCCCCGTAGTTTAATGGATAAAATAGGGCCCTCCTAAGGCTTAGCTAGAGGTTCGACTCCTCTCGGGGAGGCCATAAGATAGAAACCAGACAATAAAATCGGCAAGTTATAAAAACAAAACACAGCACGCATTTTTACAATTTTCGTTTATTTTTTGACACGTTTACCAATAGCCACAACTCAGCAGACAAGGTTTTAGGCTGGTCCCACTCTATTCTAATTATCCAGCTACAATTAAATATGATAGTCGCTCAATCTGTCATCCCTTTTATGGAAAACCTCTTTTGTTCTACTCTGATATGTAGGATAATTTTATGAAGGTGGTTTCAATGTCTGGGACCACCTCTAATTTTTTGAGGGGGATAAAAATAAGGACATTCGTTGTTAGTATAGTGGCATTGACAGCAGATAATGTCTTAGATTCGAATTATGACTTTACCGAAAGCAAAACAGGCTATTATTAACGGGATTTATGCTGGAGTAGCTTGGCTACTTCTGGATTTTGGCTTTTTGTTCCAAGAACATGGGGGACAAATGCTTAATGCCCTCACTTCCCAGCCAAATTTAATTTTTGGTGCGATCATTGTTATTGCTTGCATAGTCGGGCTGTATTATAAGTCCCGCTTGGCAGCTATATTTCTCTTTTTACTGCTCCTCGTGCCATTGGTGTTACGTGCGGCACAAGGGATATTTCCCTCTTCTATGCAACTACTGTTCGTCCTAATTTTGCTCTACCTTTTTCTCGCCGCTATTTTAGGCACCTTTAGTTACCATCATCTGAAAAATACAGATTGAAGACAATGAGCGAGGATCGAACCCACGATAAGTTGTTAAGACGCGCAGATTGATTTAAAGCAATGAATATTTGAAGTAAAGGCGATTTACGATTGATTTTGTAGCAGAAATGGTAAAACATATTCCACCTTAATCCATTAGATTGCCAACGTGAGGATTAACTAAAATTCAGCTTCAAGCCAAAAGCGGGTATTCATTAGCGTGGTGACTATTTCTTTCGATTTAGAAAAGCGGACATTCCTTAAACATCCTATCAAATGGTCAAAATTGTTCTTTAAGAGTCACTATCAAATTGAGCTTTACCTAGAAGATTTCCTGTATTATAAATAACATGTATATTTAACTCATCTACCCGGGAAATGAGCATATCAAAAAACTAATTAGCAGGGGTATGTGAATGAAAAACATCTGGTTAATACGTCATGGTGAAAGCCTCTCAAATGTAGGTAAAAAAACTGACTATCCTCATACCGTGGGTTTGACTGAACGTGGGTTTAAACAAGCTGACCAGATTGCCCGTCAAATTAAAGAAAAGCCAGAATTGGTGATCCATACGCCTTATATAAGAACACTACAATCCTCTCGCCCTATTTTAAAAAAGTATCCAGATGTTAAGGTGGAAGAATGGCCTTTGCAGGAATTTATTTATCTCGATCCAAAGCTGTATCATAATACGACACGAGATGAGCGAAAAATGGCTAAAGTACAATTTTGGGAGAAATGCGATCCCTATTATAGTAACGGCAACGGATCTGAGTCATTTTGCCAGTTTCAAACACGTCTGAAAAAATGTTTAAAAAAACTGCGAACTCGAAAAGGATTAGTGCTGGTATACACCCATGGCCATGTATTGCGTAATATGATTTGGTATGTTTTAAACGGTAAGCTAGAATGCGATGCTAAAAGCTTTAAGCGTTATCGAAGCCTAAGAACAGCTTTATCGGTTCCTAATGGTGCGATTATCAAATTAAATTTAAACAGTCGGGAATGGGCGATGTCTACCATTTTGACAGGGCACTTAAAGTGATGATAAAAATATACAACAAAAATGACTTTAATCTAAACCTGTCAATGAAATTGGGGGTGGATCAGCATTAGATATTTTTATAAAAACAGACATTATGAAAAACAAGCAATTTGCTGATTGACTCCTCCAGTCGCAGTCCGGTCGTTCTGATTAATTTGATGAAATTGAAATTTCTTCCATTGCGCGTTATTCTCGCTCGTGGGTGGGTATAACGAGAACCGGTTTGTTGGATCTGTGCAGTACACCTTTGGTGATGCTGCCTACCAGAAGCTGATACATTTCGCTGTGCCCGTGGGAGCCGACGACAATCAGATCGATGTCCAAATTTGTGGCTTGCCTCAAAATTGTGTCAACCGTCTTGCCGTGAACAAGAAGGGCACTTGCATCTACCCCTGACTTACGTATTTGTTCTGCCAACTCCTGAAGCTGTTGATGCTGAAGATGAAATTTCTTGGCGAGGGATTCCCGAGCCTCGATCGGATCGACTTTGAATTCAATCGAATCCGGTTCCGGCATTGCATTGTGCAGCAGCCAGACCTTAGCGTTCGGCGGTTGGCATAGCGTTTCGATAGTTTTCAGGATCTCTTCTGTCGAATCAGACAGATCAATACATACTAGAATCTTCATGTCCCATTACCTTTGGTGCATTATATAAAAACTGAGTTAGCTCGATCCGATAAATTTCGAACACCTAAGTTAATCCATAGAAAATGTGTGATTGGTTGATGCCAGTACAGTTAATGGTCCATTCTCCTGGATTAGCAAATATTACAACAAAGGCCAGTATGCACGTCAACACGCAAAACCCTGCGATGTTCAGATGTTGGTTTTTCTGAACATGGCCGCATGCAATTATCGCAACAACACACTGCTGCAGATAGTGCAAGGCGAATGCACATCATGCGATGGTCACTAATCTTACTCAATGACTACCAACCCATTAATTCAACGTTTGTAAAAAAACAATCAGTTCCTTGCGATTATCTAAATTCTGCATATTTTGAAATGCCTTGGCGTGTTTAGAATCGCTTTCTATTTGGGCCATTCTGGTGCCCGGGATAAGTTTATCTGGATCGGTGATGAGCATGTCGAGGTTTATCTCAGACCAAAAGAACGGTCTGGAATCAGCAAACTGTCTAAAGGCTCCACTATATTCGAACCCATCAGCAATGCCGATACGACGGTTCACAATACCCCAAAGATAAGGGCCTCTTTTATTTTTTTTCTGAGCCGACAGATCGTGGCAACCGCTACAATTAGCAACAGCCAGACTCTTACCTTTCTCGATACTCGACCAATGTAACCACCAGCCAAGCACAAAAACTACAACGAGCATGAATATAAATAGTTTATGTTTCATAGCTACCCTCTTGGTTATTTCTTTTACCTCGTCCACAATGGTTTCGTCCTGAGAGGCACGCTCATTACGTTACATGCCGGCTTCTATTCCGCAGGTATGGCGAAAACTACGACAAATGCCAAAATACCTGCCACTGAAACGAAGTGTGCGTTGTGCAGGTGGCGAACCTTGTGTTTGTGATGATGGCGGTTCGCCATTATGGCAACGAAACACTGCAATAGGTAGTACAGCGCAAAAGCACGTGACGCATAGGAGATTATCTGCAGTAGGTCTGCAGTCCAAACCAGTGCTATGGCGAAGATAGATACTACAAGGTACCCCATATTGGTCTTTAGTTTTCCGCGACTGGTCTCGCTCGCCAGGCTTCCAGCACCAACAGTATCTGCAACGGCTGCACTGAATTGGCTCATGATCGCCGCCACAATCAGCATGAGGGGCAGTGTGGTTGCTACCAGTCCAGTTGCTGCAACGATTTCTGCAACTTGGATATGCTCAAGGTTAAGGTGTTGAACGATCGGCATCAATGCAATGACCGACACTACAAACAGGACGCCTCCAATCAACTGTGCCTGGCGCATGGTTCGTACACGAACTTCCGCGTGGTATTTTTCACCCAGAAAACGTGATGTCTCAAAGCCCTGTACCACAAGCAGAATACCCGCCAGAATAAACACCTTTTCCAGCAAGTCTCTATCCTGTATATCAAAAGAGAGCGTTTGTTCGGATTGCATAAAATTGTAATCGTAGACGAATACTCCGAGCAGCAGCGCCGCAACAATCGACAACTGCAGAGACATTGAGTATGCCTCAAGTTTTTCAAGCCCCCCCAGTCCACGTAGAACACCCGTCGAGGCAATAAAAACTATGACAACGGTTGTCAGGGTTCTTTCCAGGGTATGCGCGTTCTCGTATCCGAGGAAGGTCAGGAGAAAAGACGATAACAGAGACAGGTAGAATGCAACCGCAGTCACGTAGGCGAATGACAGCGCGGCATTGGCAACCAAATCGACTTTGTATATTGAAGGGTAAGCCTTCCTTTCATGCAGCAGGGGCTCGGCATGAATAATGTTGAAGCGAATGACACTGCCAATCGCATAGGCGAACAAAACAATGCCAACGACTGCAAAAGGGGAATAAACACCAACAACGCTTACAAGCAATGGAGGCAGGATTAGAAATCCGCTACCGATTATGGAGGAGAGTGGTGTGAGTGTTGCGTGCCAGGTGTTGTTTTTGGTCACCCGAGGGTGGAACATAAACACCAACACCACGGCTGCGACAAAGACAAGTATGATGTTCAGCATGAGCCCTCCTTCGTATCGGTTAGTGTTTTGTTACAGTAACGTTACAGCAAAAAAAATTTCCAAAATCATTGTGGAAAATTCTGCCTTAATTTTATCATTTATAAGACGTAAAGTGGATAATAGACTCTGTATTTACTGATTATAACTCCTGAAGTGATGATTTATTTTAATAGTTTACAAATTCTCGAGTTTTCACACAACCTGGGCCTGAACTTGCCAGTTCAACTTAAACTTAATTTTAAAAAAAATAGTAAAACATTTTGTTGTTACGCTTTTTAGAACGGCAGCTAAGTAGAAATGTTTTCCATATATTAGCAAACACTAACAGTCTCTTTTGAGTTGAAAGCGGAATATTCTGTGTAACAGAATTATTTACAGTCTCGTCTTAACTTATAAATCTGTGCTTACTTGTTAAGATCTGAAATAGTGCCAAAATCAATCGTTCACCCTACAATTTAGATCAGCTAAAGAAATGATCCGGGTATCCTGTTTCTTCACTCGGGGATAAATACCATTTGCTAATTGATTGCTTGATTCACTTGCTTTTAACCTTGCTTGCTCAGATGGTTGTCTGAGGATAACTTCCAATTTTGAAATCAACATTACGATAAAGCCGATCTTTCTTTCTAAAATAAAACAACTTTTCATTACTAGGAGCATGCCTTAGCTTCAGTTCTTTAACCTTACTATCTTAATATATAACTCTTTTGCCAGGACGTTTTAAGGCATGAATAAAATGCTTGGTAAAGTTAAAATTTGCCATTTTTTTCAATTTTCCAGCACGCCGCTTCTCAAACTCAACAATGAATACAGATAGTTATAGAATTTCATCAGCACGCCAAAAGCAGTTATTTTGTTTTATTTAGAGTTAATTGTATAATAAAAGAACATAACGCTAAGCCTTATAATAATCAAGCTTAGTGAATATTAGTGAAAGGTAATTATGTTAGTTATTCTTTCTCTCGGGGCGGCCAACATAATATTTTGTTACGCTCTGAAAGATTTTTCCCCCGTTCAAGGTCAATTTCTCAAACCCTGATATTAATTCCATATGGAGATAGAGAATTTGAAGTATTCAATTTTTAGTTTTTTTCTGCTAATTGCATTCACTGCTTATGTCAATGCAGCAGATACCCATAACAAATCCATTCAATGGCAAGAGTGGTCCGACAGCGCATTTGCTCAAGCCAAACAGGAAAATAAATTAGTATTATTGGATCTTAAAGCGCAATGGTGTACATTTTGTAAAAAAATGGCCAATGTGACTTATCAAGATCCTGAAGTCATAAAAATCATCAATAAAAACTTTATTGCAATTCGAGCCGATATAGAAACAACCAAACCGGTGGCAAAACGATACGGCTATTTTGGCGTACCGGGTACGATAATTTTAACCGGTGATAACAAAGAGTTGAATCGCCGTCTAGGGTATATTAAGCCACAATTTATGCAATGGCATTTGCTGGGAATATTGCAAGACAGTCAACCACAAGACAAGAGTCTGAAAACCTCAAGTGAAATAACGCAACGATAAGAATCATAAAGGTTCCCATGTCCAGTATGGGAACCAATAGCACTTTCAACTTTCAACTTTCAACTTTCAACTTTCAACTTTCAACTTTCAACTAAATACTAGCTTGATTCTCCTTTGTAATCGGCGATTCCTGGATTTTCGTTCACGCCTAATAGTTTCGGATAGTTAATTTTGGGCAATTTCAAGACATTATCTTTACCCTTATGTTTTAAAATATAATCATGCACAATATCCCATAATAAGCGTCCGTCCGGAGTACGATTAACCGTTGCCCAACCGGCTACTTTATAGATTTTATCAGCTTCAATAACGTGGCCATTGTCGAGACGCGCATCACTAATACGTTGATAGAGTTTCTTGGCCGGATCGACGGTGTAATCCAGACCACCAACCCGAACCATATCACCACCGGACTGCAAATAAGGGTCAGGATCAAACAGGTTATCTGCTACCCCTTCTAGAATATTAATGAGATCCTTTCCTGTCATTTCCGTCACATAGGTTTCACCATAGGTGATAGCACATTGGGTCATGACATCTTCCATCGTGATCCAATCCCCTTTTAAGGTACTGGTACCCCATCTTACCCCGGCAGACAATGACACATCTGCCTGATATTCATCCCGCAAAGCATTACATAAAACCTGATCCCAGGTTCCCATAAAATTACCTCGACGATACAAGGTACGATCCGCTATGGCCAACTTTTCAGATAAAATTTCATTATAAGTTTTACCTACCCGAGATTTATTGTAAAAATACTTTTTCGAGCGACTTTCGACTATTTTTTCGTCATACGTAGTTTGACGCATTTGCGTAATATAGGCATCCATCTCCTTATCCGCCGCTAACCAATTGGTGATAATCGGCAACATCTGATATTGAATTCCTTTCAGCTCCCCTTCCTGAATATCAAAATCCATAACGCCGACGTACTTAGAGTTAGAGCCGGCATTAGTAACCAAACAGGTACCGCCATCAACATTTTTAACTTTAACCGGCTTAGGCATTCCATCGTGGGTATGACCACCAAGTACGGCATTTAAACCCGGCACATTCTGAGCCATTTTAATATCCACATCCATACCGTTATGAGACAACAAAACGATGGCATCCGGTTTTTCATTGGCTTTAATGTCTTGAACTAATTCGATCATATCATCTTCGCGCAGACCAAATGACCAGTCGGGGAAAAACTCTTGAGGATTTGCATTGGCGGTTCTGGGAAAAGCTTGACCGATAATACAGATCCGAGCGCCATTGACCTTTTTAATCACATAAGGACGAAAGGCATGACCGGAATCTTCGTCATACAGGCCACTACCATCATAACGTTCCACCATCGCAGGATATTCATCCCCCATTAAGGAATCTTCTTTTACCCGCACATTTTGACCAATAAAATCACCTTTAAACAAAGCAACATTACTTAATACTTCGTCTTCTCTATAGGTAAACTCCCAATGCCCGACCATCACATCGATACCAAGGATATTGGAAGCTTCCACCATATCTACCCCTCGGGTCCAAAGTGCCGTACCGGAACCTTGCCAGAGATCACCACCATCCAGGGTTAAGGTATTTTGACGCCCTCCAGCCTGCATTCTTAATTGTTTTAACAAGGTATTCAGATGTGCAAAACCGCCCATTTTGCCATATTTTTTAGCGGCATTTTCAAAGTCCAGATAAGTATAGGCATAGGATTCCGGGCTATTGAGCTTTAACCCCATTGTGTCCAGAAGTTTTTTCCCAACGATATGCGGCGGACGCCCATAAGCATCCCCTACCCCTAAATTAACATTGGGTTCCCGAAAATACACAGGATTTAACTGTCCATGCACATCAGTTATGTGTAAAATTCGCACATTTCCTTGCATTGGAATATCATAAAATCCCTTTGGCATAGTAGCCGATGCCTGATTATCTGAAACATTAGTGGCATAAATAAAGGAAGGAACTGAAGCTGCCGCAGCTCCCAGTCCCATTATTTTGATAAAATCTCTACGATCGATCTGAGGCATAATATAAATAACCTTTTGATTAACATCTCTTGAAATTGCTATTTTTAATTAATATCAATTTAGTTTAGCAGGAAGTTTTTATTTTTAAATTGTATTTTATGAAACGCATTAACCTAAGTATATTCATATTTATACCAATATGTTTTTTTATTATTGCTCCGATACAAGCCGACGTCGTAAAGCCGGCTTTAATTGAGATCAGCGTCAATACCAAAGGGTTTTATGAAATTGAAGTTCGAGCCAGTATCGAGGCTTTGTTAACAGGAATTGATGGCCGTTATAAAAATACCGCAGACGCTCCCAACGCCAAAGCCTATGACAAATTACGCGTGTTACCCGGACCAGAGCTGGCTAAATATTTTGAGCCGTTTAAAGGAAATTTTCTCAATGCTATAAAGCTTCACCTGGACAATCAGAGAATACCGCTAACAATTACCTCCGTGGATATTCCGGAACCCGGCTATCCAAAAGTGCCGCGTATTAGTTTGATTAAATTAAAGGGTGACATTCCCCGTTCTGCCAAAACACTTACCTGGTATTATCCATCCCGTTTTGGTGATAATGCAGTGAGAGTAAGACAGGTAGATGAGGAGAAAGAAAAATGGCACTGGTCACAATGGCAATGGTTAAAGAAAGACAAGCCCAGTAGCCCCTTTTCATTGCAAGAAGTTTTTACTCAAGCGACGATTTTCGAAATCATCCAAACTTATACTATTGCCGGTTTTGAACATATTTTACCGAAGGGCTTGGATCACATTTTATTTATTTTAGGCATTTTTCTTCTTAGCCTGAAATTTAGAACGTTGCTCTGGCAAGTCACCATGTTCACCATTGCCCATACCATTACTTTGGGCTTATCCATTAATGGGATTATCGATCTGCCCGATAATATCGTCGAACCTTTAATTGCCTTATCGATTGCTTATATCGGTATCGAAAACAGTTTGTCGAAATCACTGCATAAAAGTCGTTTATTGATTATATTTGGTTTTGGTTTATTGCATGGGATGGGCTTTGCCTCGGTATTGGCCGACTTTGGAATGCCGGAGGACTCTTTTTTGCTGGCCTTAATCAGTTTTAATATAGGAGTTGAATTAGGGCAGTTGGCTATAATAACATTAGCCTTTGCTTTGCTTGGCTACTGGTTTAAACATAAAAGCTGGTATCGCCAGGCGATAATCATTCCCGCATCGGTTACTATTGCCACGATCGGTTTGTATTGGACCTATGATCGGATCGTAATAACTTAGGAGTATTTAATGAAGTTCACCCTTGATGAGTTCCGCGCCTGGAAAAATAAAAATGTTACCCTTTTGGGGATGTCAGGCGTGGGAAAAACCTATTTATCCACATTATTGCGTGATTCCGACTGGTTCCATTACTCCGGAGATTATCGTATCGGCACCCGTTATCTGGATGAACCGATAATGGATATGATCAAACAGCAAGCCATGCAGGTTCCCTTTTTAAAAGATCTATTGCGTAAAAATTGGATCTCTATCCGTAATAACATCAAGGTCCACGATTTGGGCCCGGTTCTGAGCTATGTAGGGAAACTGGGCAATCCGGAATTGGGTGGTGTTGAACTGGAAGATTTTAATATTCGTCAAGCCATGTATCGGGAAGCAGAAGTGGCAGCCATGTTTGACGTTCCTGATTTTATTGAAAAAGCCAAGGGAATCTACGGTTACCAAAATTTTGTCAACGATGTCGGCGGAAGCGTCTGCGAACTGGACGATCCCAAAGTGATCGACGTACTAGTCAAACATACCCTGCTCCTTTATATTCAAGTAACTGACCGCGAAGAAGAGGACAAACTGATAGCCCGTGCCCAAAGTGCCCCTAAGCCATTATATTATCGACCGGAGTTTTTAAAAGAGCAACTGGCCATATACCTAAATGAAAAGCAACTGCAATTTGCCGCACAAATTGAACCGGACGAATTTACCCGTTGGGTTTTTCCGCGCTTGTTTCACTCTCGGATACCCCGTTACGAGGCAATAGCGGAACCGCATGGTTATACGGTTACATCTCAGGAAGTTGCTCAAGTGAGAGATGAAAAAGATTTTATTAACTTGTTGGAAACAGCCATTTCAAGAAAACAATAAACCATTATTCGTTCAAGAGAGATTAAGATATGCCTTTGGTCGCCCATAACAACCTTCCCTCCTTTGACAGATTACGTGATGAAGGAATTCGCGTACTGGCCCCCAGTTTTGCACTACATCAAGATATTCGTGAACTTCATATCGGTTTACTCAATATGATGCCGGATGCCGCCTTGGCTGCAACAGAGCGACAGTTTTTTCGTTTAATCGGTGAAAGTAATCCAATTGCTCAATTTTATGTCTATCCCTTTACCCTGGATGAGCTACCGCGAGGCCCTGAAGCAAAAGCACATATTGATAAGCATTATTTCACCTTTGATGAACTGAAGAAACAGGGATTGGATGCGTTGATTATTACCGGAGCCAATGTCCAAGGTAGTGAGTTATCCCAGCAACCATTTTGGGAACCATTAAAAGAGATTTATGAATGGTCTTTTAGCAATGTTACCTCTACTCTTTGCTCCTGTTTAGCCACCCATGCGGTAATGGAGTTTCAATATAAACAGAAACGGGTGAAACAAAACCACAAGGTATGGGGAGTCTTTCCACATTATGTAACGGACAAGATTCATCCGTTAGTGGAAGATATTAATACCCATTTTAATGTTCCTCACTCACGTTGGAATAAGGTTGGTTTAGAACAGTTTCAGGCAGCTGGATTGCGCGTATTAGTGACCAGTGACAATAATGATGTTCACTTAGCCACCAGTGCCGATGGTATTCGTACGGTATTTTTTCAAGGACATCCAGAGTACGATACCATTTCACTATTAAAAGAATATAAACGTGAGGTGATGGCTTTTGAAAAAGGAAACCTGAGACAATATCCGCCGTTTCCTGACAATTATTTTGGACAGCATGAAAAAGCATTATTCAATGAATATCGTTATCGTATAGGACAAGGAGAAAAAGTCGATTTTCCGGAGAAGTTAACCATTCCTTCACTAAACAATACCTGGCATGATACCGCCGGAGAAGTGGTCGGCAACTGGATGGGCTTGATCTATCAATTAACGCATCGTGATAGACATATTCCCTTTATGGATCACCTCGATCCCAATAATCCACTAAACCTTTAACATAAAAAAAGCCCATGATGCATAGCAGCATGGGCTTTTCAAATCATAACTGTAAATTACAGTTTATCAGCTTCTTCAGCTAAGTATTCCGCAACACCTTCAGTTGTTGCAGTCATACCTTTATCACCGTCTTTCCAACCGGCTGGGCAAACTTCACCGTGTTCTTCGGTGAATTGTAACGCGTCAATCATACGTAACATTTCATCGATATTACGACCTAATGGCAGATCGTTAACAACCTGATGACGGACCATACCATTGTTATCGATTAAGAAAGAACCACGGAAAGCAACTGCCGCCTGAGGGTGTTCAACATCATAAGCCTGGCAAATTGAATGATCGATATCGGCAACCAACGGATATTTAACTTCACCGATACCACCATTGTTAATTGCTGTATTTCTCCAAGCATTATGAGTGAAGTGAGAGTCAATGGAACAACCAATAACTTCGACTCCACGCTTGGTAAACTCTTCGATACGATGGTCAAAAGCAATTAATTCGGAAGGACAAACAAAGGTAAAGTCCAATGGGTAGAAGAATAATACCGCATACTTTCCTTCAATATGCTGTTTCAAGTTGAAATCTGCTTTGATTTCTCCGTCACCCATTACAGCATTTGCAGTAAAATCAGGTGCTTCGCGACCAACCAATACACTCATTTTTATCTCCTTGTTATATAAATTACTATTAAATTTATTCAAATTTTTAAGCCGGAAAATAATTACCAACTAAATTAGTGGGTTATTCTATTCGCTTTTCCCCTTCTAATCAAGTGTTTTTTGTGGACTAGTTCATATTATTTTTATGAACTATGTTATACAATTACTTTTAGGATATTTATTTTCAACAAAATAATACCTACAATTTATAGTGGATTCAATTTATGACCGTTAGTACATGCCTGGATTTGTACATCGGTATCCATAAATAAGGTAGTTGTTCAGCATATTTAGGAGTTCATCATGGCCCTCGGAATCAATAGCAATATCTCCAGTTTGAATAATATAAAACAACTTAATCGTAACGAATCAGCACTAAATAAAACTTTCCAGCAATTATCTTCCGGTAAAAAGATAAATAGTGCCAAAGATAATGCTGCCGGACTTGCTATTGTCGAACGATTCGCTTCTCAGATATTAGGCTCCAACCAGGGATACAAAAACCTTAACGATGGTATTTCTTTGGCACAAACAGCCGAAGGTTATACACAACAAATTACCGATTTAACTCAAAGAGCCAGAGAGTTAGCCGTCCAAAGTAGTAATGGCTCCTTAAATGATTCTGATCGCGCAGCCTTGCAAAGTGAATATTCTGCTATTCAAAGCGAAGTACAACGAATTACCGACTCAGCAGAATTTAATGGACAGGCCCTATTAAACAATAATAATACCTTAAGTTTTCAAGTAGACGGTAATCCGGGTGATCAAATCGATGTTCAAACTTATGATTTACAGGGACAATTTACCGGAAATAACTTCTTTACATCCGATATTTCCACTGTTTCAGGGGCGCAAAGTGCCATTTCTTCTTTGGATACATCACTTCAATCCGTCAATGATATTCGGGCAGAATATGGTGCCACTATCAGCCGTTTTGAATCTGCAGGCAGTAACTTACTGAACAAAGAAATAAACCTTGAAGCCGCAAAAAGTCGGATACTTGATGCAGATTATGCCCAAGCCACATCAGAACGTACTAAAAATATGATATTAAATCAGGCAGGTATTGCGGTACAGGGATACACTAATATTTCACAAAATCAGGTGATTAATCTATTAGGAGCTTAATCACTTATAGGGATTACCTTTTTGACAAAATTGGAATTGCATTTACAGGTTTCCAACGGCCCTGTTAAAGCCGTTGAATTTATCTCTCAGCATAGTCAGTTTTCCAAGGGCATGATTAAAAAAATCATGCTTCAAGGTGCCGTTTGGCACTCTCGCAAAAATACGACTAAACGATTACGACGCTCTACTAAAGAACTTCGTGAAAATGATCGTGTCGATCTCTATTATGATGAATTCATTTTTAATCAAGTTCCCCAGCCCTGCGAACTAATTGCCGACGAAGCTAAATATAGCCTCTGGAATAAACCCTCCGGAACTTTTTCTCAAGGCACTAAATATGGCGATCACTGTACGGTTGTACGTTGGGCAGAACAAAACCTAAAACCACAACGCAATGCTTTTATCGTCCATCGCCTTGACCGCGCTGCAAACGGTTTAATTATAATCGCTCATAGTCGTCAAGCCGCAGCAGCTTTTTCCAATCTCTTTAAAACCAGACAAATTCATAAAACCTATAAAGTGGTAGCTTTCGGAAAAGTAGAGATTCCAAAAAGTCCGTTAAAAATTGACACCAACTTAGACGGAAAGGATGCTCTGAGCTATATTAATAGTAGTGACTATAATGCAGATAAAGATCAATCCATCCTGGAAGTTGCCATTCATACTGGTCGAAAACACCAAATACGCCGTCATTTAGCGTCGTTAGGACACCCGGTAGTCGGGGATCGATTATATGGTGAAGATAAAAATCCTCCTATGGATCTACAACTAACAGCGTTTAAATTAGGATTTATCTGCCCCTTTAGCGGTGAAGAAAAAAAATACAGCCTATGAAAATAAAAACAACCAGTGCCCGTATTACTCCCGAAGGTCGAATGGATGTTCTATCTCAAATTGAGGTAGAACAATTACATAACACCAGTAAAGGTGGCTTGTATGATATTTTCCGAGCCTGTTCTCTGGCAGTACTCAACACCGGTAGTGAATCCGATAATGCCCGCACACTATTAAACAAATACCAAGATTTTGAAATTAAAGTAGTACAGCAGGAACGCGGTATTAAATTGGAAGTTCATTGTGCTCCGATGGAAGCCTTTGTCGACGGTACCATGATCGAAGGGATTAAAGATCAATTATTTTGCGTTTTAAGAGACATTATCTACGTCCGAAATGAGGTCGAAACCGATAAAAAATTTGACCTTTCCTCGGGTGAAAGTATTACCAATGCAATTTTTCATATTCTACGTAACGCCAAGGCTTTAATCCCCAATACCTTTGATAATTTTGTCGTTTGTTGGGGTGGACACTCCATTAACCGAGTGGAATATGAATACAGCAAAGAGATCGGCTATCAACTAGGTTTAAGAAAGCTCAACATTATTACCGGCTGTGGACCAGGAGCCATGAAAGGTCCTATGAAGGGGGCCACAATTGGGCACTTTAAACAACGTCACTATAAAGGCCGTTACTTGGGCATTACCGAACCTGGTATCATTGCAGCCGAATCCCCCAATCCGATTGTTAACGAACTGGTTATTATGCCGGATATCGAAAAACGCTTGGAAGCTTTTGTCCGTACAGGTCATGGTATTATTATTTTTCCCGGCGGTGCAGGTACTGCGGAAGAGTTGTTATATATCCTTGGAATTTTATTACATCCTAAAAATCAGGCCATCCCTTTTCCTGTATTTCTAACCGGACCACGAGAAAGTGAAGAGTTTTTCCGTCAAATGCACAATTTTATCGGCCTAACCTTAGGATACGAGGCGCAACAACACTATAAAATAATTGTCGATGACCCTGCATTAGTGGCCCAAGAAATGAAATTAGCCATGAAAGAAGTTAAAAACTACCGCCGTGCAACTAGTGATGCCTATTACTATAACTGGATGTTGCATATCGACGAAGAGTTTCAAAAGCCTTTTATACCCACTCACGAAAATATGCGCAACCTGCAATTGCACCGAAACCAGCCCATCCATACCCTTGCAGCCAATCTAAGACGCGCCTTCTCAGGAATTGTGGCCGGAAATGTTAAAGAAGAAGGGATAAATCGCATTGAAGAATTTGGAAAATTCGAGATTAAAGGCGATAAGGAGATAATGCAGGCATTGGATGCTATTTTAAAAAGCTTTGTTAATCAACATCGCATGAAACTTCCTGGTAGCGACTACATTCCATGTTATGAAATAGTTGGTGAAGATTTAACTAATTGATCCTAAACTGAGTGAGCAGTTCATTAGATTCATGCTTGAATTTTTTAATAATTGCACTTGAATATGAGTTTTGTAGCTCAATCTTCTTAAAATAATTCTTTTCTTAAATTTGGAGCAAATCGATGTTACCGGAAGCATGGCAAGATTTTATTGCAAAGCAGGGAGGCGAGTTCAATGCCAATAGCGAAGTTGAATTTAAGTCTGCCACAAACGTTTCTGATTTTATTTCGGATCTGTCCTATCTGGGCGTTATAGAAGTATCCGGTGAGGACAAAATTGGTTTCCTACAAGGGCAGTTAACCAGTGATATCCAAAAGTTGGCTGCCGATACCTCCCAGTTTGCCGGTTACTGTACCCCTAAAGGAAGAATGTTAGCTCTATTCCGAATCATTCCTGTCGAAGATAAATTTCTATTATTATTACCCCAGGAACTATTACCCAGCATCGCCAAGCGACTCCAAATGTATGTATTGATGAGTAAGGTTAGCATCACCGACATGAGTACTGACTTAAGTCGCATCGGTATTTGTGGTCAACAAGCTTTGGAAAAACTTGTGAAACAGGGATATCAAGTGCCCGACACGGTAAATGGTGTGACTCAACATGATGGTATTATTTTTGTTAGAGTGGCAGATAACACGCCACGTTTTATTGCTATCGGAGAATCGGAAAAAGTTTCGATGCTTTGGGACAAATTATCCTTATCAGCCAACAGTACAAAAAACTGGAAATTAAAGGATATTCAAGCAGGACTACCACAAGTCTATGGCTCCACATCCGAAGCCTTTATTCCACAAATGCAAAACCTCCAGGCACTGGATGGGATCAGCTTTAAAAAAGGCTGTTATACCGGGCAGGAAGTCGTCGCCAGAATGCAGTACCTGGGTAAATTAAAGCGCCAAATGTATCTATTGGAAATTGATGGTAATACGCTACCAGAAGCCGGAGACAACCTTTACTCACCCACATCAAGTAGTGGCCAAGGTGCCGGCAAAATCGTTGACGCACAATACAATACGGAAACGCAAAAAGCTCAATTATTAGCTGTATTGGAGATTTCCAGTGCCGAAAATAACAATATCTATCTTGACGAAGCCAACACCTTTAAAGCTGAAATTGTTTCTCTACCCTACGCCCTAGAAAACAAATAATTTTCGCCCTTTTTTCTAATCCCGGCTCACTACCGAGCCGAGATTAAGCGACAAAACGAATATTATCCGCTCTATTTACCTATTCCTGTCATAAAAACATCATTTCATTATATTAAAATAGTTTTTTATCAATGAGCTATAGCCCTCCTTTTCATTATTTTTATATTTAATTATGATTATTTATTTCAATCTATATTGGATTGTTTTAGGGCATATTTAAACCATTAAAATATCAAATGTGTCGATTTTCACCCAAAAAAAACAGATAACTATTGCTTTTATAAATTCTTTTAATTTTCCTTATCAATACTGGGTATATTTTTCTCATGTTCTATATATAATGTTGACCGTCTATAAAAAAATCTAAATTTAAGCAGGTATTAAAATGTTTCAGATAAGAATCCATGGTCGGGGAGGACAAGGGGTGGTATCAGCCTCTGAAATGCTCTCCATTGCCGCCTTTGAAGAAGGGAATCACTCCCAATCGTTTCCCAGTTTCGGCTCCGAACGAATGGGGGCTCCAGTACAGGCTTTTGCCCGTATTGATGATAAAAAAATATCGTTAAGAGAACCGGTAATGGAGCCGGACTTGCTAATTATTCAAGATCCGACTCTTTTCCATGCTATCAATGTATTCGAAGGATTAAAGAAAGACGGTTATGTACTCATAAATAGTGCCAAAAGCATTGCCGAACTGGGTATTGAAAGTGCCTTAGATGGTTTTCATAAAGATAACGTGGTTTGTATTCCTGCTACTGAATTGGCATTAAAACATATTAAACGCCCTACTCCGAATACCGTGTTACTTGGTGGTTTTGCAGCTATTTGTGATAGTTTAATGTTGGAATCTCTGAATAAAGCCATTAGTAAGAAATTTAAAGGTAAAATTGCCGAAGCAAATATAAATGCTGCAACCGCCGGATATAATTCGGCCATGGCTATTTTAGAACAAAATAAAAAACAAGCTGCAGAGGAAGAATAAGATGTTACAACAAATAAGTGGTTCCATAGCCGTAGCTGAAGCTGTTGCTCTCTGCAAACCCGAAGTGGTGCCAGCCTACCCGATTACTCCACAAACGCATATCGTAGAACATCTCAGCGAAATGGTGAAATCCGGCCAGTTGAAAAACTGTGTCTACCAAAATGTTGAATCCGAATTCGCTTCCATGAGTTCATGTATTGGTGCCGCCGCCGCCGGCGCTCGTACTTATACTGCAACCGCCAGTCAAGGTTTATTATTTATGATGGAAGCCGTTTACAATGCTTCCGGACTCAGTTTGCCGATTGTGATGACATTGGGAAATCGTGCCATTGGTGCACCGATAAATATTTGGAATGATCACTCTGATGCAATGTCAGCCAGAGATGCCGGTTGGTTACAACTTTTTGTTGAAAGTAATCAACAAGCAGTTGATGTTCATATTCAGGCTTATCGTTTGGCTGAAAGTTTGAGTTTACCGGTCATGGTTTGTATGGACGGATTCGTTTTAACTCACTCCTATACCCGGGTAGACATTCCGGAACAACAACAAGTGGATCAATTTTTACCTCCCTTCGTCCCCCGCCAATTACTTGATCCTGAAAATCCTGTTTCCATCGGTGCCATGGTAGGACCGGAAGCTTTTACCGAAGTCCGTTATTTAGCCCATTGCAAACAAAAAGAAGCTTTAAAAACGATTCAAGATCAAGCTTTCATCTTTAAAGATATTTTCGGCCGTGATTCAGGTGGGTTATTAAAGTCTTATGAAGCAGAAGGTGCCGAAACCGTCGTCTTGGCCATGGGTTCCGTTATTGGCAGTATTATTACTCTATTAGAACAGATGCGTGCCGAAGGACATTCAATAGGAGCAGTAAGTTTACGTTCTTTCCGACCTTTCCCGAGTCAGGCTTTACGTGAGGTTTTACAAAATGCTAAACGTATCATCGTGTTTGAAAAAAGCTTTGCCATTGGCATGGGTGGAATTCTTTCCAGTGAAATTCATATGGCCTTACAGGGTTTGAACATACCCATTAATTCGGTTATTGGTGGTTTAGGTGGTCGTACCATTACCTTGAAATCCTTGGAAAAAGTTTTTGCTAAAGGTATCAAAGGTGAACTGAAAGAAGAAGAGTTCCTGGATCTTGAAGAGGAAACGGTACAACGTGAACTTCAACGTCAAGATAAAGATGAAATGTCAGGCCCTGCCGCAGAAAACATCATTCGTGATATGGGCGTCGTTGCGGCGGCGAAAACACATTAAATTTAACGGGAAGAATTAGCGATGACAACTAAGCAAAATAATGGACAAAGTAGCGCCAATCAACGCGTTAAATTTTATCAAACCGGCACGTTTACCGTTGGTAATCGTCTCCTGGACGAAAAGTTTCGAACCGTTCAGGCCACCACAGAACGTTCTAATTCCATCGATTCCGGCCATCGTGCCTGCCAGGGTTGTGGTGAAGCACTTGGTGCGCGCTATGCCCTCGATGCAGTGGGACGTGCTACCAATAATCAAATGATCGCGGCCAATGCTACCGGCTGTTTGGAAGTGTTCACAACACCCTATCCGGAAACCGCATGGAATGTCCCCTGGATGCATTCATTATTTGGGAATGCCGCTTCTGTGGCCAGCGGTATTGCCGCAGCTTTGAAAGCTAAGGGTAAAGAAGAGATCCGAGTAATAGCACAAGGTGGAGATGGTGGTACCACCGATATTGGTTTTGCCACACTATCCGGTATGTTTGAACGCAATGACGACGTATTGTACCTTTGTTATAACAATCAGGGTTATATGAACACCGGTGTACAACGTTCCAGTGCCACTCCCGGTGGTGCCAGAACGGCAACCACTATGCCTCTGGGAGAAAACCCAGGTAGTTCCTTTAGTACCGGAAAAAATGTTCCTCTAATCGCCATGGCCCATGAAATTCCTTATGTAGCAACCGCATCAGTGCATGATCTGCATGATTTGGAACACAAAGTTGAACAAGCTATGACTTACCGAGGAGCCCGTTATATTGAAATTTTTGTACCTTGCCCCTTAGGTTGGGGAAGCAAACCATCCGATACCATCCGCCTAGCCCGTTTGGGTGTTGAAACCGGCTTGGTACCGTTATATGAAGCCGTAGACGGTGAATTGACCGATTCCACCAAGATAAGACATCGCCGTCCTGTAGAAGATTATTTGAAGCTCCAACGTCGTTATGCCCATGTTTTTAAACCGGGAAATGAACATGAGTTGGACGCTATTCAAGCTTTGGCAGATAAAAATATTCGTCGCTTTAACCTTCTATAGGATTAGATTAGGAACAGAACAATGCAACAGAAACCCTTTGCAATTACGCTTGATGTTGGAACCAGTCATCTTAATAAAACCGGTTCATGGCGTACCGAACGTCCCGTTTATGTAGACCGTATTCCGCCGTGTAATAAAACTTGTCCGGCCGGCGAAAATATACAAGGTTGGTTATCTTTAGCCGAAGAAGAAAAATATGAAGACGCATGGCGTTTATTAATGCAGGACAATCCTTTTCCAGCCATTATGGGACGGGTTTGCTATCATCCCTGCGAACATGCCTGTAACCGCAAAAACCTTGATGAAGCGGTTGGCATTAACTCAGTCGAACGTTTTATTGGCGAACAAGGCCTGCGTTACGCCTGGAAAATGGCGCCCGGTAAAGACACCGGCAAAAAAGTGATGATTGTCGGCGCCGGTCCGGCAGGTTTGGCAACGGCTTATCATTTACGTCTTTTGGGGCATCAAGTGACCATTTTTGAAGCCTCTGACAAAGCCGGTGGTATGATGCGTTATGGTATTCCCAAATATCGTCTACCGCGAGAAAAACTCAGTGCCGAAATTTATCGAATCGAACAAATGGGTGTGGAATTAAAACTCAATACGCCGGTTACTGATATTGACAAACAACGCCAAGAAGGTGGTTTCGATGCAGTATTATTAGCCATTGGTGCACAAAAAGGCCGAATGGTGGAAATCCCCCAAGAAGGTGATCTGCCGGTAATGGATGCGGTAAAAATCTTGCGTGATATCGAAGAAGAAAGACCGTCCATGCTTTACGGCCATGTGGTGGTCTATGGCGGCGGTAACACGGCTATGGACATAGCCCGTTCTGCTATTCGTATGGGAGCTTTGGAAGTAACCGTCATCGCTCGTGAAGCAGATGACAATCTTTCTGCTCACCCCTTTGAAGTGAAAGAGGCTTTAGAGGAAGGTGCTAAGATTAAAACCTTACGTAGTATCAATTCCATTAATGGACGTGAAATTAAACTGGAAGTTATGTTATCCCGCGAAAAACATGAAACCGGCAGAGCTGAATCGGTGAATAGTGGTGATTTTGAAACGATAAACGCTGATATCGTGGTAATGGCGATTGGCCAAACCATAGACAAAAATGTTATCGGCCAACTAACTGAATTACAACTGGGAGACGATAATATTCAAGTCGGTCCCGATATGGCCACCAGTATCGATGGTGTATACGCAGCCGGTGATGCAGTGCCTTCTTTCCGTTCGGTGACCATTTCCATTGGTCATGGTAAAAAAGCGGCCCGAAATATCGATGCTTATTTACATCGCAAACGTTATAAACATCCGCCGCAAAATGAGGAAGCTACACCCGACAAGTTACAAACCTGGTATTACTCCGATGCGCCTCGAGCCATTCAACCTGTGTTGGAAGCGGTACGACGTAAAAATGGATTTGCCGAGGTAGTCGGCGATCTGGATACGGAGAATGCCGCCTATGAAGCACGTCGTTGTATGTCTTGCGGTAACTGTTTTGAGTGTGACAATTGTTACGGGGTTTGTCCCGACAATGCCATCACCAAGCTGGGTCCCGGTAAAGGCTTTGAGTTTAAATACGACTACTGTAAAGGCTGTGGTATTTGTGAATCAGAATGTCCATGCGGAGCAATTAATATGGTGGCTGAAGAAATCTAGTTCAATATTGGAAGCAAAAAGGCACCGTCAATTGACGGTGCCAAACTATTATAAAATGACTATTATCTTTTGCTGACAAATTAATGATTACTTTTCTCGATATTTTTTATGGCAACCTTTGCAACTTTTACCCACTGCAGCATATTTTTTTTCGATTTCAGAAGCATCAGCCCCTTTTTTTAATGTCTCATATAATGCTTCAGCCGCATTAATGAGAGCATCAGACTTTTGTTCAAAATCAGCTTTATTTTCCCAAATAGCCGCTTTAGCATCGGTATCGCCAAAATCAGAATCCTCAGGAAAATTATCTTTAACCATTTTAGACTTTGCCGCTAAAGAATTGGCTGCAGCCTTTAAATCTTCTTTACGACTTATCTTTCCTGTTAGGATAGCCTTTATCATGCGCGAATCGGCTGCTAAGGATTTCATTACGTTTTTACGATATTTAATAATATCACCGGATTCATCTGCCAAGATTGATGAACTATACAGGCTTGTCACTAATACGGTGGAAGAAAAAACTAAAAGCATCGTTTTTTTCAAAAGCATAAGGTTTCTCCATGTTAAATTAATGCTGTGAAAAAAAGTTTAGCATAGCTTTTAATTTATGCTATTGGCAAAAACCCGAATAATGATAGATTTTATTCGTGAGCTAATTTATTGAATAATTGACGATATTTGTTCCGGCCGAATGGGATAAGTGAGATAGTGGTGAAGTGGATATAGTGCTTGTAATTTAGGAATAAACTTTTCTTCAGATTTATCAACTAAAGCGATAACTTTAGCCTGACAAGCATGTTTTTGCAGGGTAACAAACAGCATATCCAGGTTACTAATATGAACCCCACTATAATTACTACCATAGCCATAGAAAAATTCGGCAACAATAAAGTCCGGGCAGTTTTTCTTTAAAAAACTATTGGCCTTTCGAATTGAGGAAACTTTTTCTTCCTGAAACTCTAATTGTTCATACACGGAGGCAAATTTCGGATGTCTGGGTGTTTCAATAATGGATAATATCTGTTTCACGCTAATCTAAAAAGTCGTTTGAAATTATCGGTAGAAACTTCGGCAATATGCTCAAGTGTCGTATTTCTTAATTGCGCTAAATGTTCCGCCACATGCAGCACATATGCAGGTTGATTGCCTTTGCCTCGGTATGGCATAGGGGCCAAATAGGGAGAGTCGGTTTCTATCAACATCCTATCATCCGGAACCATTTTCGCCACCTCATGCAATTGTTTGGCATTTTTAAAGGTAACAATTCCGGAAAAGGAGATCATAAAACCCAGGTCCATGGCTTTTTTAGCATTTTCCACATCTTCTACATAACAATGCATAATACCACCGGCTTCGCCGGCACTTTCAGCACGCATAATATCCAGAGTATCGTCAATGGCATCACGGGTATGGATTATTAACGGCATATCAATTTGTTTGGCCGCTTCTATGTGGGTGGCAAAACGTTCTCTTTGCCAGGCGAAATTTTGGCCTTTGGGATCAACAGCATCGTTCATATGATAATCTAAACCACATTCACCAATACCGATCACTTTTTCATCTTGAGCTAGACGAGTTAACTCCTCCACAGTGGTTTCCGGTTCTTCATCATAGCAAGGGTGAATTCCTACCGTGGCATAGACATTCGGATACGCTTTTGCAGTCGCCAGAATTTCCGGAAAGCTACTGAGATTAACGGATATATTCAATATTTGCGAGACCTGATTTTGGTCAGCACCGGTAACAACGTTATCCAGGGAACCATCAAATTTCTTTAGGTCGATCATATTTAAATGACAATGGGAATCTATTAACTGCATAAAATTTATTTTGTTTAATCTGGAAGTGGTCGATCAATATCTTGAGAATTAAAATTCTCAAGATATGTGGAGACATTTATTTTTTTTACAAGGTAAGAGTATTTACAAGGTATGAGTGGTTCGGTCTGAATTTAATAGACCGGCAAGATAGGTTTCAATTTTACCTCTGGCCTGACCATTGTCCTGATCACCAAACTGAACACCGACGCCAATAGTACGATTCCCTTGGCAACCGCGCGGAGTAACCCAAACAATTTTTCCGGCCACCGGAATTTTATCTTTTTCTTCTAATAAGGTCAGTAACATAAAGACCTCATCACCAAGATTATAGGTTTTATGGGTAGGAATAAATAGACCGCCATTTCCTACAAATGACATATAGGCGGAATAAAGCGCTGCCTTATCTTTAATCGATAAGGATAAAATACTTTGTCTTGCTTTACCGGGTTTAACCATATTCTGTCCAACCTATTAGTTATTGTTCTAGGATTATAGCACGATGACGCAGTTTCTCCAGCGTATCAATAAAGATTCCAATAATAATTGTTGATTTAACTGCCTGTTTTTCTGACGGAAGTAAAGGTTTAATTCGCCATACAGTTGATAGAGTAAAATCAAATTCAGTGAATCGTTAAGTTGATAGAGTTGCTGGAGATAATCTTTATTGGTGATAAAGTCGTCCCTCAATCGACTTTTCAAGCGTATTAGATCCATAACCAATGCATAAAACCAGAATAACACCGTTTGGAGGTCTAATTTATCTAAATTCTTGGCTACCAATATTGGATCATCGGCTTCCATACCCACCGCCAAAATTTCCTTAAGAATTTTTTGCCGCTGTTGATATTCCTCACCTGCTAACATATCCCTGACTTTTAATGGGGCGTGATTACATATATCCAGCAATAATTCCAAGTCCAGCGATAGTTCATTGGCTATGTTTTGTTCGACTAGCCAATTTTTCGCCTGTTGTCGTTCAGGCACCGGTAAAGAAACAATCCGGCAACGGCTACGAATCGTGGGCAATAATGATTCGGCATGCTCAACCAATAAAATAATCACACAATCGGCCGGTGGCTCCTCCAATGTCTTCAATAAACTATTGGATGCCTGTACTGTCATTAAATTGGCCTGCGGGATAAACAGAACCTTTTTTGCATTAAATTGATGACTGGTATTGACCCAAGAGATACTGTTACGAATTTGATCGACACTGATTTGCGTTTTACCCTCTTCCAATAAAATGGTTTTATAATCGGCATTAGCATCGGCAGCGTATAATTCACAGGCCCGACATTGCAGACAAGCCTTGCCATTTCCCCGATTGTCGATACACAAAAGGGATTCAATTAATTGTTCTGCAAAGTGTTGACGCCCTATCCCAGGTACACCGGATAAGATTATACCGTGGTGAAATTTATCCTTTTGTTCGATGCCGATACTCGACCAAACTGTTTTGAACCAGGGATAAATCTCTTGAGATGACATTTATAACATCTCCTGAATGCAACCCAGAACCTGATCTTTAACCGCTTCCATACTTTTTTCCGCATCGATAATCTGAAACCGTTGCGGTTCATTATCGGCTAATTTCAGATATGCCTGGCGAACCTGTTCAAAAAAATGAAGTTGTTCCTCTTCAAAGCGATCGCTGGGTCCTCTTTTTTGGGCTCGCGCCATACCGATTTCCACTTCCAGATCAAACAATAAGGTACAATCCGGATTTACAGATCCCTGGACCCATTCTCGCAAGGTTTCAATACGCTGCCAGGATAATCCTCTACCGCCACCCTGATAGGCAAAACTAGCATCAGTAAAGCGATCGCTAATAACCCATTTACCCTGTTCCAGGGCAGGAAGAATCAACTCGTTTAAATGTTGGCTACGCGCAGCGAACATCAGCAGAAGTTCCGCATCTGAACATAAGGAACTGTTTTCTTTGTCGAGTAACAGGTTGCGAATTTTTTCCGCAATAGGCGTGCCACCCGGTTCCCGAGTGAGTACCACTTCAATTCCCTGACTTTCCAAAAAGTCCTTTATGGCCAGCATATTGGTTGTTTTTCCGGTTCCTTCTGAACCTTCCAAGGTTATAAACTTTCCTCTATTCATATTTTTATCGTTTTAATATATATTTTTTAACGGCACGATTGTGTTCGGCCAAAGTTTTGGAGAAATAGTGACCACCACTACCATCGGCGACAAAATATAAGCTTTTCCCTTTTTCAGGATGCATCACGGCATGAATCGCATCGACACCCGCTGAAGCTATTGGTGTTGGCGGTAAACCGTCAATCTGATAGGTGTTATAAGCAGTTTTTTGTTTAATATGCTTGCGTTTGATATTACCTTTATAAGCATCTCCCATACCATAAATAATGGTCGGATCGGACTGTAAGCGCATTTTTTTGTTTAAACGTCGGACAAACACGCCTGCAATCTTCTGTCGTTCACTCTTTTTTCCCGACTCTTTTTCTACAATAGAAGCCAATATCAGTGCTTCATAAGGCGTTTTTAGGGGAATCGTTTTATCGCGCTGATGCCACTCTTTGGCCAGGATTCGTTCCATTGTTACCATAGCACGTCTTAAAAAACTAATATCCGTCGTTCCTTTGGGAAAAAAATAGGTATCGGGATAAAAATAGCCTTCGGGATGACGATCGGCATAACCAAGTCGACTCATAATGCTCTTATTATCTAAGTTTTCCAGGGTATGAATCAGATTTGGCGATTGTTTAATCGCATTGAGGATCTGCTTAAAAGTCCAGCCTTCCGGAATGGTAAGGTGATAATTTTTAACCTTGCCCGCAACAAATACGTTTAATATATCCGGCGGGGTTTGTCCCGGTTCGAGCAAATACTCTCCTGCCTTAATTTTATTCCCCAGTTTCTGCCAACGAGCAAATATTTTAAAATATTCAGGATGCTCGATAACTCCCAAAGCGTGCAGCTCGTTACTAACCTGAGTTATATTACTGCCCTTGGCAATGGTATACAGTTTGGCTTGTTGATTTTTTGCCGGTGTCACTAAAAAAGTCTGGTATTCCATCCAATACCAGGCTCCTGTAGCAGAACCGACAAGCAAAAGAATAGCAAATAATTTTAAGATTCGTTGCATAGATAAAGGTTAGTTCAAGTCTAAAAATGTTTAAGTTGGCCGTTAATCACCGTTGCTAATCGAATGTAGATTGGACCGGGACTAGATAATTGAATAGTTTCATTATCAAGCAATTGAATCGTTTTTACTGGCCACAGACCGATAATACTATTGGACATAAAAACTTCATCCGCTTCCCTTATTTGTTTTATCTTGAATTCGCCGAGTTTGGTTAGAATATTATTTTGTTGGCAAAGTTCAATGATTCGGGCTCGAATGGTTCCGGCAATTCCACACTGTTTTAAATCCGGCATACATAATACACCGTCCGAGAAAAAATAGATATTGCTGCTAATTCCCTCGATAATATTATCTCTGTGATCCAAGACAAGCGCTTCCTGGAACTCTTTCGACAACTTTTGTTTGGCTAAAACCTGTTCAAGACGATTGGTATGTTTTATCCCGCTTAGAACCGGTTGTTGAGCCAGCCGAAAACTCACTTCGGCAATTGCGACCCCTTGATCATAATATTCAAGTGGATAGTCAGGCCAGGGATACACAGTAATAATTCTTTGATTTTGTTGAGACTCCGGTATTCCATATCCCCGTCCTCCAGTCCCTCGGGTTAACAGGATTTTAATAATACAGCGTTTCATGTCTGGTTGTTGAGTCAATAAACTTTCAATTTCCGAAAGCAGTTTTTTCTCGTCTGGCGCTGAAAAACCAAGTACCTGGCAACCATTACATAAGCGCTCAAAATGTTTATCCCAGTTATGTATTTGTTGATTAATTACCGCAATAGTTTCAAATAAACCATCCCCATATTGAATGGCTCGATCGGCTATCGCCAAAGAGTCGGCAACAGTACCATTAATCAGGCTAGTCATTGAAACACCTTCAACAGCCCAAGAGCTTTTGCGCGAGTTTCATTTAATTCATGTTCCGCGTTGGAATCTGCTACCAATCCGGCACCGGCCCTAAAACTCAAATGTTGAGCCGTATCTTTACTATCCAAGATCATTGTTCGAATTAAAATATTCAAATCCATGGAACCATCATTATTGATATATCCCATAGACCCCGTATAGGCATTGCGAGCCACCTTCTCCTGTTCGGCAATTATTTCCATACAGCGAACCTTCGGACAACCGGTTATGGTTCCACCCGGAAAGATCGCCCGAATCACATCACCGGGTAAAACTTTATCACGCAGGTCACCACGCACATTGGAGACAATATGGTGAACATGAGCATAGCTCTCATTTACCATTAATTCATTCGCTTCAATACTGCCCGGCTGACAGACTCGTCCCAAATCATTACGAATTAGATCGATTAACATGATATGCTCAGCTTGCTCTTTTGGATGGGCATGCAATTGTTCCCGATAATCTTTATCCTGTTGGAGATTATCACCTCTCGGTCGGGTACCGGCTATGGGACGAGATTCCATTACACCATTTTGTACTTTAACTAAGCGTTCAGGACTGGACGAAACAATTGAAGCATTATCTATCGTGACTATACCGGCAAATGGTGCCGGATTTTTAATCCTTAAGTTTTCATATAAAGATGCTGCGCTACAAGTATGTTCTGAAGAAAATATCGGCACATCCCATTGCCGTGATAAATTGACCTGAAAGACATCACCTTCGACAATATATTGTTTAACCTTAGCAACTGAATCCAAATAAATTTGTGACCTGTCTTCACTCACTTCATCACATTTGAGATCTTGATTAGCTGTTACGAAACCTGATTTTGTAATATCCGATTGGACTTTAGACAATAGTTTTTGCTGATCGACACCTGTTTCACTGACCAGTACGGTTTCATTTTTACTATGGTCAAAAATTAAAGCCGATTTAATTCGAGCGGCGTAGGCCACCGGCAAATTGCTGGAACTTTTAGGGAGGTTTAATACCGGCTCTACCTGTTGCGCCAATTCATAGCCCAAATAGACAAACCATCCGCCATAAAACGGATAATTATTATGAATTGGAGGGGTAGAATCTTTTTCCCAGATTTGATTTAAAACCGATAGAAAGTCATTACTATGCTCAGCAACTTCAGTGTCCTTGAATTGTAACTGAAATTCTCTGTTTAATCGTAAAGACTGCAATGGTTCCAAGAATAGAATATCGAAACAGCATTGTTTATCATCACTTAAAACTGTTTCTAATATAAATGGATAATAGGAAGAATCGAGGCGATACAGTTGCAAAAAATCAATTTTGTTTTTTGCAACTACAGCTACTTGAACGGACTTATTCAATTCACTTCAAGACGATAGCAAGACTAAACTTTACCAAATACCAGGGTACCGTTAGTACCACCAAATCCAAACGAGTTAGATAAGGCATACTCAATCTTCATATCACGGCTGGTATGAGGAACATAATCCAGATCACATTCCGGATCGGGATCATCCAAATTAATGGTGCCCGGTGCGACTTGATCATAAACCGACATGGCAGTGAATACCGCCTCGATACCACCGGCAGCCCCCAAGAGGTGACCGGTCATGGACTTGGTGGAACTCATTGCCAGTTTATTGGCATGTTCACCGAAGGAACGCTTAGCTGCGTCAGTCTCAGCTTTATCACCTGCAGGCGTTGAAGTGCCGTGGGCATTAATATAGTCAATCTGTTCAGGATTAATTCCGGCATTTTTCAGGGCTACATCCATGCAACGACTGGCACCTTCACCACCTTTGGATGGTAAAGTCATATGGTAGGCGTCTCCGCTCATACCAAAGCCTAATAATTCTGCATAGATTTTAGCACCGCGTTTTTTGGCATGTTCATATTCTTCCAATACCACCACACCGGCGCCATCACTTAATACAAAACCATCTCGTCCTTTATCCCAGGGACGTGAAGCACCTTGAGGATCGTCATTACGAGTCGATAAAGCTCTAGCGGCAGCAAATCCACCTAAACCAGTTGGAGAAGTAGCCATTTCAGCCCCACCGGTAATCATCACATCGGCATCACCGTATTCGATAATCCGAGCTGCATCACCAATACTATGAGTGGCGGTTGCACAAGCGGTAGCAATAGCCAGATTAGGGCCTTTCAAACCATATTGAACCGATAAATTACCGGAGATCATATTAATAATATTGCTGGGAACAAAAAATGGTGAAATTTTTCGTGGTCCACCCTTTAGATAGGCACTATGACCATTCTCAATACCCGGTAAACCACCAATCCCTGAACCGATTGAAACACCAATCCGCCAGGAATTTTCTTCAGTAACTTCCAGACCAGAATCCTGAATTGCTTGAGTACCGGCAGCAATTCCATAATGGATAAAAGTATCCATTTTTTTCATGTCCTTGGCTGACAGATAGTCGGTAGCATCAAAGTTTTTAACCGTACCACCAAATTTTACTGAAAAAGCTGAGGTATCAAAATGCTCAATGGGAGCGATTCCGCTGACACCAGCTTTAATATTTGACCATGACTCACTTAAATTTAAGCCAACCGGGCAAACGATACCCATTCCAGTAATAACAACTCTACGTTTTGACAAAACATGCTCCAATATCTAAACAACCCAATAATTTACATCTTTTTTTTCGAAAATTAATCGGATTTCGTTTTTATTCCAGCCAAATAAAAAAGCCGCTCCTAAAATCAGATGACTACCTAACTTGAAGGATAACGGCTGTATGACCTCGGGAAAACATTTATCCCAACAGGACGAAAACTGACTATTAAGTGTTAGCGTTTATATAATCAACAGCTAACTGCACTGTAGTGATTTTTTCAGCTTCTTCATCAGGAATTTCAGTTTCGAATTCCTCTTCTAAAGCCATAACCAACTCGACGGTATCCAGAGAATCTGCACCTAAATCATCAACAAACGATGAAGCACTAGTAACTTCTTCTTCCTTAACACCTAATTGTTCAGCAACAATTTTTATTACTCTTTCTTCAATACTACTCATGAAAAATTCTCTCCAAAAATGTGCAGTTATTCTGCGTGTGCATATTTTATTTGAAACTTAATTGATATTCCAGTACGAACGTATCTTTTTTTTAATAAATTCAGTACCCCTGGAAAATATTTAAAGACCATAAATTAAATCTGTCATTTTTTTGCTCAAATACGAGACAAATTTAAGTGAAAAATCAAATTTAAGACATGTACATGCCGCCATTTACATTAATCGTCTCACCGGTAATATACCCAGCCCCTTCTGATGCAAGGAATTCTACAGCATGAGCAATATCATCCACACTGCCCAAACCATTTAAGGGTATTTGTGCAATCAGGTTTTTTCGTGCTTCTTCGGGAAGTTCACGCGTCATATCGGTATCAATAAAGCCCGGAGCTACCGCATTTACAGTAATCCCTCGAGCGCCAACTTCACGAGCTAACGACTTACTAAAGCCAATAATTCCAGCTTTAGCGGCAGCATAATTGGTCTGACCTGCATTTCCGGTTAAACCAACTACCGAGGCTATTGAGATTATACGTCCAAAACGATTTTTCATCATGGCACGCAAACAGGCTTTGGATAATTTATAAACTGAGGATAAATTGGTGTGCATGATGGCATCCCAATCGTCATCACTCATACGCATTAATAAGGTATCACGGGTAATACCAGCATTATTGACCAGTATATCCGGCATCGCATAGTTTTCTTTCATGGCATCCATTAAAGCATCAATGCTACCGCTGTCGGTAACATTTAACATCATACCCTGGCCTTTTATCCCAGCTTCCTGCATATAGGCAGTAATTTTTTCTGCTCCACCTTCTGAAGTAGCGGTTCCTATTACCGTGATTCCCTTGGCACCCAGATTAAGCGCAATTGCCTGTCCGATACCTCGACTGGCCCCGGTTACCAGAGCGACTTGATTATCCTTCGTCATTATTAGAAAGTTCCTCTAAAGTTTTATCGATAGTGGCGACATCAAAAATCGGATAGGTCTTAAGCTCTCTATCGATACGTTTATTCAGACCGGTTAACACCTTACCAGGACCACATTCAACAATAGATTCAATGCCTTCCGATTTCATTTTTTGAATGGTTTCAACCCAACGGACTGGATTGGATAATTGCCTCACCAATGCATCAGCAATAATCGTTTCTTCACTTTCAATCGTAACGTGGACATTATTGATAACCGGTATGGTCGGTTTGCCGAATTCCATTAATTGGATTTTTTTTGCCAGTTTCTCGGCTGCAGGTTTCATTAAAGAACAGTGAGAAGGAACGCTTACCGGCAACTTAAGTGCTTTTTTTGCTCCGGCGTCTTTGGCATTTTCTAGGGCTTTTTCAACTGCCTGTAAATTACCGGCAATGACAACTTGCCCGGGTGAATTATAATTGACCGCATCAACCACCATTCCGGTCTCTTCGCTGGTTTTTTTACATACCGCTACGACATCTTCATCTGCCATACCCAAAATAGCCGCCATAGCTCCTTCACCCTCAGGAACGGCATTTTGCATAAAACGGCCTCGGTCATGCACTAAAGCGACAGTTTCTTCAAAATCCAATACTTCGGAACAGACCAAAGCAGAATATTCGCCTAAACTATGACCTGCCATAATAACCGGCATAGTACCCTCTTTTTCACACCAGATACGCCACAATGCAACTTCAGAAGCAAGCAGAGCCGGTTGGGTATTTTCAGTTTTATTTAAAAGTTCGACTGGCCCGTTCTTGACAATATCCCACAAATCAAAGCCTAGCTCCTCACTGGCCAAATGAAAGGTAACTTTTGCCATTTCACCATATTCCGGATTTTCATCCATGATACTGCCTAACATTCCCACACTCTGGGACCCCTGGCCGGGAAAAATAAATGCAACACTCATAAATTATCCTCTTTTTTATTTAAATTCCCTGGAAGCTCTTTTATTCTAATTAGATGCTTCAATCTATAGGCAAGCCTAGATTATGTCCCCACACAATGCGATCCAGACTCTGCCAATAGTACATATCCCACATTAAAATTTAACTAATGCGGACCCCCAGGTAAAACCACCACCAAATGCTTCGAGTAATAATATATCACCTTTTTTTATCCGTCCATCCCTAACCCCGGTATCCAAAGCAAGTGCCACCGAAGCAGCCGAAGTATTACCATGGTTTTCAACGGTAACAATAACTTTTTCCATGGGTAATTTAAGCTTCTTTGCAGTGGCTTGAATGATGCGTATATTGGCTTGATGGGGAACCAACCAATCGATATCCGATTTCTCCATCTGCGCGGCAGCTAACGTTTCTTCGGCAATACGCCCTAAGGTTTTAACCGCCATTTTAAACACTTCATTACCACGCATTTGGATATGAACATTTTCATCACGTAGTTTTTCCGGGTTTTCCGAAATGCCGCCATCGGTCGTCAAGAGCTCGGTATAATCACCATCGGCATGAATGTGGGTGGACAATATTCCAGTTTCTTCAGACTGTTCCAGAACGACCGCTCCGGCACCATCTGCAAACAAGATACAAGTCCCACGATCTTGCCAATTGAGTATGCGAGACATCGTTTCTGCACCAACAACCAAAGCACGCTTGGCGGCACCGGTACGAATATATTTATCTGCGACATCTAAAGCATAGACAAATCCGGTACACACAGCCTGAACATCAAAAGCGGGACAACCATGAATATTAAGTCGTTGTTGTAATAAGCATGCGGTACTGGGGAATATCCTATCCGCAGTCGTTGTTGCAACCACGATTAAATCCAGACTTTCCGGTTCAATACCGGACGCCTCGATGGCGTGACGAGCTGCTATCTCAGCTAAATCAACGGTGGTTTGTTCCGGTGAAGCGATATGTCTTTGTCTGATACCGGAGCGCTCAAAAATCCACTGATCGGTAGTATCGACTAACTTTTCCAAATCGGCATTTGTTAAAACTTTTTCAGGCAAATAGCTGCCGGTTCCAATAATCCTTGAATACATTATATTTATTATTCCTACTTCGGAACCGGAGGGAGAATCTCATCTTGACAACCCAAACTCACCCCGGCCCCCAAATGTAAAACTATGCTACCTTGTCTTTTACGAGCAATTTTTCAATTTTTTTGCTGATCAATTCCGGTACATTTTTTTCGACTTCCAGAATGGCTTCTCTAATAGCCTGTGCATACGAGACTTTATCCGCACCACCATGGCTTTTAATCACTATGCCTCTTAAGCCTAATAAACTAGCTCCATTATATTCACGTGGGTCTACACGTTTTTTAAAAGAGTTTAGGACCGGTAACGCGATCAACCCGGCTAATTTTGAAAACAGGTTGCGTTTAAATTCTTTCTTAAGATAATAACCAATCATTTTTGCCACCCCTTCCGAGGTTTTCAAAGCAATATTACCAATAAATCCATCACATACAACGACATTAACTGTGCCTTTATAGATATCATCACCCTCGATGAATCCATAATAGTTAAGGTTGCTCTCAGAAAGAAGGCTGGCAGCGTTTTGAACTTGCTCATTACCCTTAAGTTCTTCTTCACCAATATTCAATAAACCAACGGTAGGCTTATCAATATTATCGATGGCTTCACTTAACACTGAGCCCATCACAGCAAATTCAAACAAATGTTCGGCAGACAAATCTACGTTTGCGCCTAAATCCAGCATATGAGTATGCCCGGTAATGGTGGGTAATACGGCACATATAGCCGGACGATTGATACCAGGTATTGTTTTTAGAACAAATCGTGCAGTCGCCATCAATGCTCCGGTATTACCAGCGCTGACACAGGCGTTAGCCTGATTTTCCTTAACCATATTGATGGCTACTCGCATGGAGGAATCTTTTTTACCACGCAAAGCCATGGAAGGCTTATCTTCCATGTTTACAACCTGAGATGCATGCTGGATAGTAATGCGACGACAAATGTTGTCTGGATATTGACTTAGCGTATTAGATAATAGCTTTTCATCACCAACCAAAATCACATGTAAATTGGAATAATCGTTCATTACATCCACTGTCGCCGGAATGGTGACATCAATTCCATGATCACCGCCCATTGCATCGATTGCAATTACAACTTTATCCATTCATTAACTCACATTTACTGATACGGGAAAAAAAAAGCCTCGTAACTTTTGATAAAACATCGCTAAATAACACGATTTTTAACTAGTTAACGAGGCTTATTGATTAGGTTAAACCTAATCCTTCATTTAGCCTTTATCGACTACTTTACGTCCTTTGTAATAACCATCAGGTGATACATGGTGACGTCTATGAGTTTCACCGGTAGTCGGTTCGATTGACAAAGTCGCTGCCGTTAAGCCATCATGAGCTCTACGAGAACCGCGACGAGCCGGAGTTCCTTTGTTTTGTTGTACTGCCATTACTAAATCCTCTATCTAAAATTTTCAAATAAAACGTTAATCTTTCAATTGCTTTAGAATATCAAACGGGTTGGATTGCTCCGTTTGATCGTCAGCATTGTTCGGTTCGTCAATCGCATTATTGTTTGCTTCCGGACTTGACTCATTGCTAAATTCAGATGGAATAACACATTCTGAATCATCATGTTTAGCAATAAGCGGAAGCGCTAGAATGATTTCATCTTCAATTAAAGCATGCAGATCGATTTGTGAGTCATCTTCATAAAAATAACTCTCATACATTCCTTTGATTTTTTCCTCTTCATATCCCGAGGAAACAAAGGCTAATGCTAAATCAACGCTTATGGGATATTCAAACTCTTCCATGCAGCGTTGACAGACTAAAATCAGTTTTGTTTCCAACCGTCCCGTTACGTAACGATTAGAAAATTCATCGATACCAAAATCAAGCTCGCACTTAATTTCACCCTTGGTGTTTTCGGTCTGTTCCATCAGCCGATGACAAAAATTAAAGGATAAGGAACCCTCTAAAGATTTCCTAGCATCGGTAAACCGTATAAAATCGACAAATTGTGGAAAACGCCCCAACATAATCGGGCTATTCTATAGTTTTGTAACCCAATAGTCAAAATATTCGTGACGGATTATATCAATTATTTTTAGCCTCGTATCTGTCTTCCGCAGACTTGATCAAATCCCCTTTTCTTTCTATAGTCTTTATTGGTGAAAAGTTTATCTAAACGGGATAAAGACTTTGATAAAAAAAATACTAATAGCCAATCGAGGTGAAATAGCGGTACGTGTAATACGTGCTTGCAGAGAAATGGATATAACCAGTGTTGCGGTATATTCCGAAGCCGATGAAAATGCCCTGCATGTCAAACTGGCCAACGAAGCCTATTGTTTGGGAAGCAGTCCGGTAAGCGGTTATCTCAATGCACATCGTCTGGTTAATGTCGCCTTAAGTTCCGGATGTGATGCTATCCATCCCGGGTATGGATTTTTGTCTGAAAATGCCGAATTTGCGCGAATATGCGAACAACGTAATATCAAATTTATTGGACCTAAGTCGGAGGTGATTGCTAAATTAGGTGATAAAATTGAAGCCCGTAAAACGATGCTTAAAGCCGGAGTCCCGGTAACTCCCGGCAGTAAGGGAAACCTTAAAGACATTAATGACGCCATAAAACTGGCCAAAAAAATCGGTTATCCGGTGATGTTAAAAGCAACATCCGGTGGCGGTGGTCGAGGTATTCGACAATGTAATAATGAGGCCGATCTGAAACAATTTTATCCTCGCGTTATCTCTGAAGCCAGCAAGGCCTTCGGCAGTGCCGAAGTATTTATGGAAAAATGTGTTGTCAATCCCCGCCACATAGAGGTTCAGGTGATTGGTGACGAACATGGCAATTATATTCACCTATTTGAACGTGACTGTTCCATTCAGCGCCGCCATCAAAAACTCATCGAAATTGCACCATCTCCGCAGCTCAATGAAAAACAGCGTAAGTTTATCGGTAAAACTGCCGTAAAAGCCGCAAAAGCCGCTGGATATAGCAATGCTGGAACGGTCGAGTTTCTATTGGATGAGGATGATAATTTCTACTTTATGGAGGTCAATACTCGTCTACAAGTGGAACATACCATTACCGAGCAAATAACCGGAATTGACATTGTTCAACAACAGATACACATCGCCAATGGTAAAAAATTAAAGTTTAAACAAAAAGATATTGTTAAACGGGGTTATGCTCTGGAGTTTCGGATCAATGCCGAAGATCCTCAAAATGATTTTTTACCCAGTTACGGCCGCATTACCCGTTATTATGCCCCCGGCGGACCGGGCGTTAGAACCGATGCTTCCATCTATACGGGTTATGAGATCCCTCACTATTTCGATTCTATGTGCGCGAAATTAATCGTCTGGGCTTTGGATTGGGATGGGGCTTTAAATCGTTCTAAACGAGCCTTGACCGATATGCGTGTTTATGGAGTCAAGACTACAATTCCCTACTATATTTCTATTCTCAATAATGAAGAATTTCAGGCAGCTAATTTTGATACCAGCTTTGTGGACGAGCACCCGGAACTCATCGAATATTCGGTAAAATGTTCACCACAACATATAGCCGCAGCATTTGCGGCAGCAATTGCTGCCGCAGAAGGAATGTAATTTTCACTCAATGAAATAACTCAAATAATAGTTTATCAGTATTAAGTTGATATAGAGAGTAAAGGATATGTCAAAAGTATTTGTTACGGAAACCGTGTTACGTGATGGTCATCAATCTTTAATCGCCACCCGTATGCGTACCGAAGATATGCTGCCGATTTGCGAAAAACTGGATAAGATTGGCTTTTGGTCATTGGAAGTCTGGGGCGGTGCAACCTTCGACAGTTGCATTCGGTTTCTCAAGGAAGATCCTTGGGAACGTCTAAAACTTCTCAAGAAAAATTTACCCAATACCCCGTTACAAATGCTATTACGAGGTCAAAACCTATTGGGATACCGCCACTATTCCGATGATGTGGTTAGACGTTTCGTGCAGTTAAGTGCTGAAAACGGTATTGACGTGTTTCGAGTTTTTGACGCCATCAATGATCTGCGGAATTTACAGGTTTCTATTGATGAGGTAAAAAAGTCCGGCAAACATGCCCAAGGAACCATCTCCTATACCACCAGTCCGGTTCATAATACCAAACAGTTTGTCAAAATGGCTCTGGAATTGCAGAGTATGGGTTCCGACTCCCTGGCCGTTAAAGATATGGCCGGTTTATTGACCCCCTATGCTACCTCCGAACTCATTAAAGCGCTAGTAGATAAATTGGATATTCCGGTCCATCTGCATTCCCATGCCACTGCGGGTTTAGCGTCTATGTGCCAATTAAAAGCCATTGAGGCCGGATGTTGCCATGTTGATACGGCAATTTCCGCATTTGCCGAAGGCACCAGTCATCCCACCACCGAAAGTTTGGTCGCCGCCTTAATCAATAGTGATTACGATACCAAGCTAAGCCTACCGGCACTGCAAGAGATTGGTGCCTATTTTTATCAAGTTCGAAAAAAATATCATCAGTATGAAAGTGAATTTACCGGTATCGATACGAGGGTTCAGGTTAATCAGGTTCCTGGCGGAATGATCTCCAATCTATCCAACCAATTAAAAGAGCAAGGTGAACTGGCCAAGATGAGTCAGGTTTTGGATGAAATCCCCAAAGTCCGCAAAGATTTAGGTTATCCGCCATTGGTGACTCCAACATCGCAAATCGTAGGTACTCAAGCCGTATTTAACGTCTTGTCCGGAAAACGCTATGAAAATATTACCAATGAAGTAAAACTCTATTTCCAAGGTAAATACGGAAAAGCACCCGGTAAGATAAATCAAAAAATCCGTCAAATGGCCATTGGTAATGAAGAAGTGATAGACGTTCGTCCGGCAGACCTATTAAAACCGGAACTGAAAAAGCTCAGTAAAAAAGTTGGCAAATTAGCCGAAACTGAAGAAGATATACTAACCTATGCCATGTTCCCGGATATTGCCTCAGATTTTCTTCAAAACCGCAAAGCCGGTACTCTGGCTCCCGAGGTTTTATTACCTCCAGACGGTGATGTAAAACGTTCTAGTCGAGCACCATCGGAATTTGTGATCCGGATGCACGGTGAAAAATATCATATTAAAGTAACCGGTACGGGTCACCCCGACCAAGAAGAACGTCCGTTTTACCTGACTTTGGATGGTGTACCTGAAGAGGTTATGGTCGAAACCCTTGATGAAATTGATCTGGAAGGCGATCCTGACGGTGGCAACAGCAATTCATCCGGTAAAAAATCCAGTCGACATCCTAAAGCTACCGAGCCCGGCCATGTTTCAACCTCCATGCCAGGTACAATAGTCGATGTCCTAGTTAAAGAAGGGGATGAAGTAAAAGCAGGTACACCACTTTTGGTCACTGAAGCAATGAAAATGGAAACCGAAATTCAAGCCCCTATTAGTGGAGTTATAAAGAAGATATATATTCAAAAAGGTGATGCGGTAAATCCCGACGAAATATTAATCGAGATCCAGGCTGAATGACGGAAATAATATTAGGCTCTTCATCGCCTTATCGAAAAGCCTTATTACAGCAACTGCAAATCCCTTTTTCATGTTGTTCTCCTGATATCGATGAAACTCGACAGGAGAACGAAACAGCGCAGCAATTAGTCGTTCGATTAGCAGAACAAAAGGCACTTAAAGTATCACAACAACATCCTCAAGCCATTATTATCGGTTCCGATCAAGTGGCATGCCTAAACGGGGAGATTATTACCAAACCGGGGAATTTTCAAACGGCTTTTTCACAGTTAAAAAAAGCCTCAGGAAAACAACTTAATTTTTATACCGGCTTATGCGTCTTAAACGGTAAATCCGATAGTTTACAAACAGATATAATTACCACCCAAGTTATATTTCGAAACCTAAGTAATGCGCAAATTACCGCATATCTCAAAAAAGATCATCCCTTCGACTGCGCCGGTAGTTTTAAAATGGAAAGTTTGGGTATAGCCTTGTTTGAACGCATTATCACTGATGACAGTACTGCTTTAGTAGGACTTCCGCTAATTAAATTAACGACGATGCTGACCTATGAGGGGATTGATATACTGACTAACCCCCAGCTCGAGACATAAACTTACCCGTAGTCGTGTTAACCTTAATCATCTCTCCCATTGCTTAACAATATGCGGTGCTCCTGAAATTTCCACCATCATTCCTTTTTTCAGCTCACCTGCCTTAGGCATTAATATTCTCCATTTTCCGCCATATCGATTCACCGGCATTTTTTTCGACCAAGTCTAAAATTTTCTCGTGCTCAGCCAATTCTTCATCATTAGGGGTCAATACCGGCAAACGGTTACGCTGCGAAGATAAACGGACGATGTTATCACCATCCTGAGACGCACCGGCTCCACCTTCGGTAAAGGAAAGACTGACCTGACCGCCGGTCATGGCTAGATAAACATCAGCCAAAATTTCCGAGTCTAATAAGGCGCCATGCAGATCTCGGTTAGTGTTATCAATACCATAACGCCGACACAATGCATCGAGATTATTTCTTTGCCCAGGGTGCAATTTTTTGGCCATGACCAAGGTATCGAGTACCGTACAGTAATCTTGCATCGTTTTTTTGATTCTGGATATCAAACCAAGTTCATGGTTTAAAAAGCCGATATCAAAAGGTGCATTATGAATGACCAGTTCACTATCTTTTACAAACTCAATAAAATCATCAACTACTTGAGTAAAAACGGGTTTATCCTGCAAAAATTCATTACTGATCCCATGTACCGCCAAAGCGCCTTCATCAACTTTTCGCTCCGGATTGATATATTGATGAAAAGTATTGCCGGTCAAGCGTCTGTCAATCATTTCTACGCAACCGATCTCAATGATTCGATGCCCTTCTTTCGGCTCCAAACCTGTTGTTTCGGTATCCAGTACTATTTGTCTCATAAACCTATTTCCAGATAATTTTGCTGCCGATTTTGGCATATTCATTGTCATAAAACAATTAAACTTTGAGGCATATTCGAACCCTAATTATTAAAAAAACAATCAAAAATTTTTATTTTTAGCCCTAAAACATTATTTTTAAAATATCCCCCTTAAAAAATCAGATATTGATTGTATATTTAACATCAATTTCTTATACTTTACGCTTAAAAAAAAATCCAGAAATGGGCCTAATAAACAAAAATAATAATAGTGGAAGTTGTTTTCTCAGTAACTACACTAATTTGGATTATAACTTTCCCAATCTTTTCGCTATTCGCAACATCGAATGAAAAACAGCACACTTGAATCCGTTGAGGGATTAAAGCAAAAAATTTTTGATCTGCAGGCAGAAGTCTTACGCCTGCGCATAGATTATGCCGATCTTGAACTGTCCCTCAATACGGTGATTGAACATGGTGATACCATCGAAGAAATGCTGTCTCAAACCAATACTGATCTAAAATCTGAAATCACCAAACGAAAAGAAAACCTCAACAAATTAAAGACTCAATTTAATAGCGTCAGCCAACAAAAAGAAGACTTGGAAACCTTGATCCAGATGGTCACCGAACACAGTGATGAGATCGATCATCATTGGCAAGAGAAATATCAAGTAGTTGAGGTTGATTCTTTAACCGATGCCTTAACCAAAGCCTCTAACCGTCGCCATTTCGATCAGTATTTAAATACCGAATGGCATCGTGCAATTCGAGAAAAGAACGAGATATCCTTAATCATATTCGATATTGATTTCTTTAAAGCCTTTAATGATCATTTTGGTCATAGCAGCGGTGATATCTGTTTAAAGGAGATTGTTAGAATAGCACAGCAATGTTTGTGCCGACCGGCCGATTTACTATTTCGTTATGGTGGTGAAGAATTTACTGTAGTGCTACCCAATACAGAACTGGAAGGTGCAATAAAAATCGCCGACGAAATCCGACAAGCCATTGCCGATGAGAAATTGATCCACAGTCCGCTGATTAGCTCTGAATACGTAACCGTTAGCGTCGGTGTCGATTCCTGTCACCCAAGTCCGGATATGAATATGATTGAACTGATCGATAGTGCCGATCAGTATCTATATAAAGCCAAACTACAAGGTAAAAACCGCGTTGTTTCTAAAATCAGCTATACAAAGAGATATGAAAATATGGTAAAAAACTATGGTAGTTTTACTGAAATAAAAGGCGATAAAAAACTGGAATGTTTAAACCTAAGCTTTCTCCCCTGTTCCAAAACGGTCCAAGAACGATGGCAACATAACGGTTTATCGGCTGATTTTCTAGGAGACTATTTTACGGTATTTTTTCCCAATAAAAATGATTCCGAGGCCAATAAAATCGCGGAAATTAAAAACGCAGTGAGTTATATAGCTAACGAGCTATTAGAAAATGCGATGAAATATGCCGCTGAAAATTGTTCCCTGCCAACATCAATCCACCTTTATTTAGATAATAGTACAATCTTATTCAATGAGAGCAATCATGTTGAACAAGAGCAAGCGAAAAAATTTATGAGTTACATTGAAAAGTTTATGTCCGATGATCCCAATGAATTTTACCTCAAACAACTGGAAAATAGCACCATGACTGAAGAAGGTCAATCGGGTCTAGGCTTTTTAACCATGGTAAATGATTACAAAGCTAAATTAGGATGGCAATTTAAAAATATTGATGACCAATATACCAGAGTCACCACCCAAGTTATTATTTCTCTATAAGTTAAGGAATTTTAGTATATATGATTAGCATTAAAGATGAAGGTTATGAAGTTAACCACAATCCTGCTGAAAACATAATCATTTTTGACGGCACACTAAGGTTAAGAGGTTTAAACGAGTACCAGCCAATATCCGACTTAATGGATAAAGCTTGTGCGAATTCGGATAGTTTAACCTTAAACTTAAAAGGTTTAGAGTTTTTAAATAGTTCCGGCATAGCCATGCTTTCCAAATTTATCATTACGGCCAGAAAAGATACTTCTAAGCAGGTTACCGTAATAGGCTCCAAAGATATTCCATGGCAAGGTAAATCATTAAATAATTTAAAACGCTTAATGCCTTCTTTGGAACTAATCATCGAATAACCTTAAGTTAAGCAAAAATTGCCATGGGTACGGATACAAATAGCAATATCGTTCGTAAACAAATATCCTTGATAATATCAGGGTCATTAATTGTTTTTGTTATCCTGCTTATCGCGACCCGCATCAGCACTCATAACCTGGAAGAAAACGCTAAACGGCTGGAAAATTTAGTTACTCAAAACAACGCCAAATACCAACAACTCACCATAATGAGCGATAGCATCCGGGAACGGATGTTGATTTTCTTTGACATTATTCATTCCGATGATATTTTTCAAGTTGACAGCCTGATTCTCGAAAGTGCCCAACGGGCCGCTGTATTTATCCAAGCCAGAATTAGTTTATTACGGCTCGAATTAACCTCCGAACAACGACTTCAAATTGAGAATCAAAAAAAACTTCTGGGCCAATCACAAAAAATTTTTAACGCGCTTACCGAAAAAGTTTTAGAAGGCGATGCCTCGATATCGGTAGAGCAAGTACAAAAGGTACGTAAAGCCAACGCTGCAGTACTGGCCGATCTGGAAAATATGCGCAATCTACAAATACGATTGGGGCTACAGGAATTACAACTGGCTAAAAAAGCCAACCAGGAGTCCAAGGAAAAAATCACCCTACTTGGAATATCGGCCTTTTTACTTAGCTGTTTAGTTATCGTCTTTATTATCCATCAGTTAAAATCCCAAGGTAAGGCGCTGGCGCAGGCCTTATACGAACTCAAAGGTTACAATATCACATTAGAACAGCGGGTCGAAATTGGAGCGCAAGAACTGATGGACGCACGTGCCGATAATATTCGCATGAGTGCAGAACTTGATATTAATCGTCACCTACAACAGATTATCTTACCCACTAAAACGGAATTGGCCGATATTGAGCCTTTAGATATTGCAACTTATATGGAACCTGCCGAGGAGATCGGCGGCGACTACCTTGATGTATTAAAACATCAAGACGGTTTTTTAATTGGCATTGGTGACGTAACCGGTCATGGCCTGGAAAGCGGTATTATTATGCTGATGACGCAAAGCATGGTACGCAGTCAGACCCTGCATAATTTAGAGAATATGGAACACCCCTTAAAACATGTTAATCAAACACTGTTTCATAATATCTCCCGTATGAGCAGTGATAAACATTTAACCCTGCTATTATTGAATTATCAGCATATTGAAAATGCCGATGGGATTGCCCATGGTCAATTTCAGTTAACCGGTCAACACGAAGCGGTGATTATTGTTCGAAAAAATGGTGATCTTGAAATAATTGATACCGATGCATTAGGCTTTCCGGTCGGTATGGTTGACAATATCGATGAATTTGTTGCTAGCACCAACGTAAAAATACATTCCGGTGATTTAGTAGTACTATTTACCGACGGAATCACCGAAGCAGCTAATGAACAGGACCAATTGTATGGTTTTGAGCGGTTGTGCAACTTCTGCAAACAGCAACATATTTTTAACGCCAATCAGGTTGTAGAAAATATCATCAATGACGTTAAAAATTTTATCGGTCAAAAGGCTATCTACGATGATCTTTCTTTAGTTGTATTCAAACAGAGATAGACCTTCCTAAAAGTTTTAATCATTGGTAATATTGTAATACGCTTAAAATTTTATTAGTAATTGTTTTATAAGATTTTATTGCATAGCAACACCAATCCAAAACCGCATTTCCCCTTGAAAGTCAGGACTTTATTTATTATAATTCGTGTCTTTTTTTAGTCTTAATAGATTGCCACCTACTTTACTTTGATGGTAATCAATCCCATTAAAAAAAACCGTTTGACACCGGATAGCTCATGCACCCATTAACACTATTATTACTATTGCCGATTTTTGGTGCCATTTTAATCCTGGCGACTCCGGGCCAGGCAACCAAACTTATTCGTCAAATGGCGATTGGTGCATCAACATTAACCTTACTGGTATCCATTTCCTTAATCGGTTTATTTGACCATCATATTACTTCGCTACAACTGTATCATGTGGTTCCTTGGAATCCACGCTTAGGTACTTCCTTTTCTCTGGGAATCGACGGTTTATCATTACCTTTAATCCTGTTATCCACCTTATTAAGCCTAATCGCAATCCTAGCTTCTTCCTCTATTCAAGAACGGGTAAAAAGTTACTACCTGTTTATGTTAATGTTGCAATCAGCCATGTTGGGCGTATTTATGGCTCAAGATTGGTCGTTATTTTATCTATTTTGGGAGTTCACCCTAATCCCTCTTTTCTTTCTGATTGATCGCTGGGGTGGTCCAAAACGACAAACAGCCTCACTAAATTTCGTTCTCTATACCATGGGCGGCTCGGTTTTTATGTTACTGAGTATTCTGGTTTTGTTTGATGCATCCTCCAACCATTCTTTCTCGATCCTAAGTATCCGAACTGCAGCAAATTCATTACCGGTCGACACCCAAATATTGATCTTCTTGGGTTTTCTTATCGGCTTCGGGGTAAAAATGCCTATTTTTCCCATGCATGGCTGGTTGCCTTTAGCGCATGTTCAAGCTCCAAGTCCAGTCAGCATTCTTCTTTCCGGAGTCTTGTTAAAAATGGGTTCTTATGGGTTAATTCGAGCTGCAGTCACCCTACCCCAAGCCGTTATCGCCTTACAAGATATTCTGGCTGGGCTAGCATTATTCAGCTTGGTGTATGGCGGTTTGTTAGCTTGGAAACAAACTGATTTGAAGCGAATGATTGCCTATTCTTCCGTTAGCCATATGGGGGTTGTGTTACTGGGAATCGCCGCCCTGAATGAAGCAGGTTTAAACGGAGCCATAATGCAGATGGTAGCCCATGGTTTAGTTGCTGGAGCACTATTTTTATTAATCGGATTATTGTACGAACGTACCCATACCCGAGAAATAACGCATTATAGTTCTCTGGTCCAGGTTATGCCGAAATTTGCTTTTTTCACGACAGTCGCTTTCCTGGCTGCAGTTGCCATGCCCGGAACCGCCAGTTTTATTGCTGAACTGCATGCTATCATTGGAGGATTTGAGCGATGGGGTTGGTGGATTTCCTTGATAAGCTTAGGTGTTCTGATCAGTGCAGCCTATGCGATTCGAACCGTGACAAGATTATTTACTGGGCCGGTGCGTGCTGAAATGCAAACCATTCCTGACCTACGACCGACGGAAATGGTTTCGGCTTCGATATTAACTTTCCTGGTAATTTATTTGGGATTTTTCCCAGCCGGATTATTGGATTTAATGTCTGCCACCGTATCCAATATGAGCAGTATTTTCTACGCCGCATTTCAATTTAAAATAAATGCGGGTTTATAAAAATGGAGTTTTCTAGGTTCAGTTCAACGGTATAAGTTTGAGCGATTAAAAAGTGCTTGTTTTTAAATAAGGAAAAAAAATTGTCACAGAAGCCGCAAAGCCAAAATCATAACGATAAAAATCCTAAGGATATTCGTCATCAATTGCGCGAGACCGTTGAGCATTTCGAGCATTTCTTGCCGGCTCAGGCTTCTATTAAAGACTTTGTGCACCATAATACCTTGCACGGATTTCAGCACCTTCCCTTTCAAGAGGCCGTGGTGGCAGCCGAAGGCTACAACGGAGCCTGTGGTTTTCTTGAAGAAAAACAGTTCAGGAAATTTTATCAACAAGGCCGGATCAATGATACAGATCTAGTTCATGTCTTAAAAGATGATAAGGACTTCGTTCTAGAAGAGATATTTTTCCAGTATCAAGCTTGCGAAATAACTATCCAGGATTTACTCCTAACCTTTTTGGTTTATCCTTTTAGCAACCTAACTGATAGCCAATTAAGTTGGCAGATTGAAGAAATCAATGCTCTGGAATCTTTTCAGGATGAAGTTAAATCAGCCAGTCGCGACAAATTAATCAAATATCATCAAGCCGAATCCGGCAATTACCAGGAATCCCAAGCCATACATGATCTTTGGGATGCCTGCCTGGAAAAACTGGAGCTGGAACATTTTATTCTACATCCGGAAGAGATGTTGGATCTATCTATCGAACAGATCAATAAAATCCTAAAAATAACCATTAATAGCGATGAGGATTCGGCTCCGGGTCATCATGGTGTGCATCGCAAGATGCAGAAGCAAGCTAACATTGAGTTTGGTACACTTATAAGTCAGGTCGGTACGACCATTACCTTGCGCGGATTATTACAAGCCCTTACTGGAGAAGATATCCTGGATGAGATTCGTCCATTGATGATCCGTTATGTATCCAGTTATTTGGATGAGGGTATGGCTGCATGGAATCAAGATCGAACCAAAGGTTTTTATCAACGTTGGCGCAGCAATGCCCATAGTGATCTACTATGGGTGTTTGATACTCTACCGGATTGGCATGATACACTTGAATCGCTACCCGATGAGTCGATTGATGTCGTCATTCAACAATTGCAATTCCTGGATCTACCCCAAGAGCGCTGGTGCAAATACCTCGATTGTTTGGTCATGGAACTTCCCGGCTGGTCCGGAATGTTCTTATGGCGACAAAATAATCCCGGCTACGCCGGACTGCATGATATTCCTGTCGAAATGATGGATTATCTGGCCGTTCGATTGGTACTGGAACGCCTATTTGCCAAACGCCTTTGTTCTGAACAGTGGCAATTCGATGCTAATTTGGACATGTTCCGCTGGTATTTTAGACGTCATCGTTCCGAATTTTTGGTTCGCTATTCACTATTCAACAAACGTTTACCGGAATACCTCACTACCCAAGCACAACGTCAATTGGAACGAGCCAGACATGGCAACGTTGACAACCATAGTTGGCAAAGCCTAGGGGATGTATTCTGGACTTGGCAGCACACACCGGCAGCAGGAGGCAGCTCCGGCTTCAGCATATTCAATCATGCCTGGAAACTTTTTTATCTAGCCCAACATTTAGGCATGAACGCCGGTATGGTCCGAAAGCTTACCGAGCAACAAATTCAGCAAATTTTCCAATGCTTAGATATTCTGACTAAAAATAAACGGGGATTTATCTGGTTACAGGCTTACGAGCATCATTATCGTGAACAGATCTTAAATATGTTGGTAAACAACAAAAACCGTGGTAATTGGCGGACCCGAGAAAGCAGGCCGGAAGCACAAACTGTATTTTGTATGGATGAACGTGAGGAAGCCTTTCGCCGTCATTTGGAAGAACTTAATCCCAATATCGAAACCCTTGGCGCTGCCGCTCATTTTAATGTTTTTATCGACTGGAAAGGGGCTGATGACGACCAACTTACAACGCTTTGTCCGGTGGTTGCTGTTCCAGCTCACGAAATCCACGAAAAACCGGCCCCCAACTATTTGGGCACCTTTAAAAATCATAAAGAACGCTATGACCTACGCCATAAGTTCAAAAACCTACTCCATCAGGAATCACATCGAAACCTGTTAAGTTCCGCCCTATTAATTGCCGCTGCTGCGCCCGGAGCTTTATTACTATTGTTAGGCAAAATACTGGCCCCCTTAAAGACCGGTCAAAGCATTGACAAAACGATTCATGATTTTGAAGGTAGCTTACCTACCGACATCGAAGTCACTTGCAAAAACCCCGTTGATAATCCAACCCCGGATAATCATCAAATTGGTTTTACCAATCAAGAGCAAGCCGACCGGGTGGAAGCACTATTACGCAATATGGGATTGCTCGACCAATTTGCCCCCTTAGTGGTTATATTTGGCCATGGCTCTATTTCTCAAAACAATCCACATCTGGCAGCTTATGATTGCGGCGCTTGTAGTGGTCGCCATAGTGGCCCCAACGCCAGGACATATGCCGTCGCAGCGAATCGTCCGGAAGTACGAGCTATTTTATCCGAGCGAGGCATTACAATTCCTGAGGATAGCTGGTTTTTAGGAGCCGAGCACAATACCTGTGACGAATCGATCACTTGGTATGATCTGGAAAAGGTACCAGAACACTTGCAGTCAGCCTTGAAAAAGCTAAAAGGTGAAATTTTCCATGTCAGTCAATTGTCAGCTCATGAACGTTGTCGCCGTCTCGCTTCAGCACCGAAAAATCCAAGTATACAAGAAGCTTTCGATCACATCGTTGGACGTTCCTATGACATTACCCAAGCCCGTCCGGAACTCGGACATGCTACTAATGCTGTGGCCTTTATTGGCCGTCGCTCATTAACTCAAAGTGCTTTTTTGGATCGGCGTGGATTTTTAATCTCTTATGATCCCACAACCGACCACGATGGGACCGTCATTGAACGGTTATTATTAGCCAATGGTCCGGTTGGGGCCGGCATTAGCCTGGAATACTATTTCTCCACGATTAACAACGATATTTACGGTAGTGGTTCCAAAATCACTCATAATGTGTCCGGGTGGTTTGGCGTTATGGACGGCACCAATAGTGATTTACGTACCGGCCTGCCGCGTCAAATGATTGAAATCCATGAGGCTATGCGCCTACAAGTAATCGTAGAAGCCAAAGTCGACATGCTAACCGAAATTTATGGCCGTCAACCGGCGCTACAAGAATTAATTGGTAATGGTTGGATATTGGTGTGTGCCATCGATCCCGATAGCGGTGAAATTTCTGAATTTAAAATTGGTCAAGGATTTGTTCCCTGGCAAGGTGACGTTCGTCAACTACCGACAGTAGAAAAATCAATCGATTGGTACGATGGCATCGATTACCCGCTTGCTCCCGCTTTAATCGCTCAAAAGGAGGCATGCTAATGTTAGGGAATTTTATCTATTTAATGCCATTGCTTCCTCTCCTGGCAGCTTTCTGGATAGGAATGAGTTATATTTTTGGCCACAATCGTGGTGAAAGTGGTGAAAACATGACCGCCAAGATGGCCAGCAGCGCCTCTCTGGCATCTTTAATTTGTATTTTATTAATCGATGTCCAAGCACTCTTTTTGGGCACACCCGGACAAATCGTAGTCAGTAATTGGTTAAGCAGCGGAAAGTATCAAATTGATATCAGTTTTTACTTGGATGGTTTAGCTTTAGTTTTACTTACATTGATAAGCCTTATCAGTTTTCTGACTATCCGCTTTTCCATTAATTACATGCACCGTGAAGACTCATTTCAGCGATTTTTCATTATTCTGCTGATCTTTTCCGCAGCCATGTTTTTAATCGTAAGCGCCGGAAATATGGTACTGACCTTTGTCGGTTGGGAAATAGCCGGTGTCTGCTCCTACCTATTGATTGCCTATAACTTTGACCGCCCTATCCCAGCCGCTAATGCCAGTCGCGTATTTATCACCAATCGTATTGGAGATGTCGGTTTAATTGCTGGCATTTTCCTATCATTCATGTGGTTGGGACATATCGAATGGATCAAAATATATGAGGGAACGTTGGAGATCACCACCCTGCAATCCGATTTGATTATCGGTGGTTTTTTATTAGCGGCACTGGTCAAGTCAGCTCAATTCCCATTCTCTCCCTGGATAACCAGAGCTTTAGAAGGTCCGACACCATCCAGCGCTATCTTTTATGGCTCCTTAATGGTTCATTCCGGAGTCTACCTGATGTTACGCCTTGAACCGATGTTGCAGGAAAATGAAACTTTATCAGCCATTATTATTATTTTTGGCTTATTAACAATTATCTATGGTTACTTTAGTGGCTTAGTACAATGCGATGTTAAAAGCGCCTTTATTTTCTCAACCGTCACTCACGTTGGTTTAATGTTTGTTTTGATCGGTATAGGATTTTACACCTTGGCAGCCTGGTATTTAGTTCTGCACGCCATTTGGCGCGCCTACCATTTCTTACACGCCCCCTCTCAGATGCACGCCATAAATAAAGCAGCTCGTCCGGTGCCGGTTTGGTTAACCCGCTTTAAAGTCTTACATACTGCCAGTTTACAACGCTTTTGGTTGGATAATATCGCCAACTGGATGATCGTCAGACCGATGAATGCACTGGCTCATGATGCCCACAGTTTCGATGAAAAAATCGTCAGTCGCCTAATTGGCAAGCCTAAACAACAATACATGATTACATCACTAGCCAGCTGGGAAAAAAATAAAGATACCCTGCATAGCACCGACAAAGCATCCATGGTTAGAGGCCACGGTTTAATCGGTTCATTTATGGAATGGTTAGCTTCAATGATGGAGTGGTTTGAAGAACAATTAATTCTAAAAAGTGGTGGTGAAGGTTTACTGGATCTGGTGCAAAAAGTGGGAGTCTATCTGCAGAAAATCGAAAATCTGCTAAACCAGCCACGTTACCTGATGATTATCGTTTCCATCACTTTTGTCATAATTATTTAGGAAGATAGCCGACAATGACATTCATCGAAGTTCCTTGGACAGAGCAGATTGGATTCCCCATATTGGCAACGATGCAACTGCTTCCGCTTATCGCGGGCGGAATACTCTTCTATCTGCGCCATAACAAGCAGCTTTTTCGTTGGGCCACCATGGTCAGTATTCTGCAGATTATTCTAGCGGTTATTCTCTATGTCAATTATGACAGTACAAGCGGCAGTATGCAGTTTGCCGAATACCAGAATATAGCCGGACCTTTGGTTTATCATGCTGCCGTGGACGGTGTCAGTATTATCTTTATTTTACTAACCACCATCTTATCTTTTCTGGTTTTACTCTACGGAATCACGATACCACTTGAACGTCCTAACCATTTTCCCCCGATTTTAATGGCCGTAGAAGCAACAGTAATCAGCCTATACAGCAATGTCGATCTGCTTTGGTTTAGTTTAGTTTCTATTATCGAGTTGATGTTGGTCGCAGTATTATTATGGCGTTGGGCCACATCCCCGGATCGAACCTTGGCTATGACTCGTTATCTGCAATTTATGGGATTTAGTTTAACCCTGTTCCTACTCGGCGTAATTATGTTGGGATGGAACTACGCTGATTTGAACGATGGGCAGTGGTCATTCAATCTTTTCACATTGGCCCAGACCGAAATTCCAACCGAGTTTGCCTCGATTATATTCTTCTTACTTTTTTATGGTTTAGCGATCCGTATCCCCTTATTTCCACTACACGGCTGGTTACCAGTGGTTCTGGAACACGGAACCATCGCTTTGGCACCGGTATTTTTACTCGGTTTAAAAGTTGGCGTTTACGGTTTTTTGCGGTTTGTATTTCCAATCCTTCCGGACGCTGTCTATGAATGGCATGAATTTGTAGTTGCCTTTGCCGTAGCAGGTGTATTTTATGCCGCACTACTGGCCTTAATGCAACTTAATCTGCGTCGGCTATTATCTTTTGCCGTGGTCAGCCATACCAGCATCTTAACCATTGGTCTATTTAGCCTTAACCCTATCGCTTTTCAAGGCAGCGTGATGTTATCAATTAACTTTGGATTGGCAACATCTGGTTTGATGTTTATGATCGGCTTCATCTATTGGCGCACCGGCACACTTTTACTATCCAGATTAGGTGGATTATTTGAACTATTACCAGTGGTGGGATTATCGTTTTTAATTGCCGGTCTATCCATCGTCGGCATGCCGGGAACTCCTGGCTTTGACGCCGTGCACCTGGTTTTAGAAGCATCCATTGAACGTTTCGGAGCCCTGGTCACCATTGCTGCAGCTTTAGGCAACGTTATCGCAGCAGGATTTTTATTATGGTCATTTCAACGTGCTTTTTTAGCGCAAAATGACAACTATATGGTGTTAAACCGTTCTTCAGCCAGTGAATTAAAGCTGGAGAAATTTATTGCCGCCAGTATTATCATTATGTTGTTAATGGTCGGATTTATCTCTGAACCCTGGCTGCAATTGATCGAACAACCGTTAAATGGCTTAGGTTCCCTATTTGGTCACGGCCACGAACTTCATTAGAAATAGAAACTATGCAACAGTCACTTGAAAACTTAGACAAAATCATCAGTATTTTGCAGCCGTACGAAGATACAGCGGTGCACCATTTCGGCTTTCCTGTACTTACGCTATTACTGTTGATCCCCTTTATTGCTGCTATAGGATTATGGCTAATCAACGATCCCAAAAAAGTCAAATACTATGCTCTGGCCGGAGGTATTTTAGAACTAATCCTAAGTTTAATTTTACTGCTAAACTTTGATCCAAAATTGGATGGCTTCCAATTTGTTGAACAATTGGTTTGGATCTCCAGTCTGGATATTAACTACTTGCTCGCCATTGACGGTATATCGGTATTATTTTTTCCCTTAACGGCACTACTGTTTTGTGCGGTAATAATTTCTTCCTGGAATATTGTGCATAATATGCAGCAACTTTATTTCACTTTGTTGCTGATATTATTAGGCGCCACCATGGGTATCTTTATGGCCATGGATACCATCCTATTCTTCCTTTTCTGGGAGTTAACCTTGCTTCCCATTTACTTCTTAATTAACCTGTTTGGTAGCGGGCCAAATCGCCGCCATGCAGCAACCAAATATACCATTTTAATGTTAGTTAGTGGTATTCCAATCTTATTTGCCTTTATCTACTCTGCCTTACAATATGGCGAAATCAACGGCCAAATAAGTTTTAGTATGCTTGATCTTTTAAAGGTCACGCTCCCCGGAGAAGCTCAAACAATTATATTTTTCCTCTTACTTATCGGCTTTGGCTTTAAGGCCCCCATATTTCCATTTCATACCTGGCTGCCGACTGTAGCAATGGAAGGTCCAATTGGCATAACCGCTATTATGACCGGTTTAAAGCTTGGGGCTTATGGTCTGATCCGCTTTATGGTTCCAATCGCACCGGAAGCAGCACAAGAATACCATTGGTTATTAGCCGGTATAGGCCTAACCGGAGTTTTATATGGTGCGATAGTGGCCATTAGCCAGACTAATATTCGCCGCATGCTAGCCTTTTCCAGTATCAGCCATGTCGGTCTGGTCATTCTGGGTGTATCGGCATTCAGTATCCAGGGTATTCAGGGTGCCATTATCCAATTGGTCAACTTCACCGTAGTAGCCGGCGGGCTTTATCTAATTACCGGGTTCCTACAACACCGCACCGGTAGCAGCGACATTATCTCACTAGGTGGAACGGCGAAAAATATGCCGCTATTAACCACCTTCTTTTTTATCTTTGGTTTAGCCAGCTTAGGCGTACCAGGAACCAATGGATTTATCTCCGAACACCTGATCCTATTTAGTGCCATGCAAACACATTCCGGAGCTGGAATCGCAGCACTTATTGGTATCATCTTAACAGCCGGATACTTTTTCCGTATCTACCAACAGGCATTTTACGGACCTATCACGCGCCCTGAAATTAAACATGGCGTCGATCTACTGCCCAGAGAACTAAGTCTGATATTAGTTTTAACCACCGTAATCTTTATTATCGGACTGGCACCAAACTCCGTGCTATCACTAATCGAACCATCCAGTAAAGAATGGTTAAACTATTTGTGTAGATAATCTAAACAAAGCCCAAAAACCTCAAGATCAGGATTCCCATGTACAACATGGGAACCAGATTAATGCTTACTATTTTTTAAAATATTTCTAATCCTGGCTTTTACAGAGGCAGCTTCATCTCGCATCGCCATGATAAAAAACTGTTCAACTTCCTCTCGATATTCCGGATATTGCATGCAGAGCAGATAAAAACCATTATAGCTCCAGGCCCGAATAAATTTATTGTTATCGATTAAAGTGGCTCTTAAAAAAGCTTCCAGGGGCTTTTTTACCATGTCCGAAATAGGCATATATCCAATACATTGCAAAATATGCAAACGACTTTCCCAATGGACCAAATTTCCCAATTGTGAATAGACTTGCTCTATATGTGCCTGATTGAGCTGCCCACCTTGTTCACAAAAATGCTTTAATAACCAGCTGGCAACCCGCTGAGTTTCTTGTTGAGAAAGATATGATAATAAGCAGGATAGAAACTCCGATGTCTCCCCATATTCAGCAAAGAAGTCGATTAAAGATTGAGTATTTCGACCATCCCATTGAGAAAAAATCGCTGTTTTCATCACTTTTCCTTTAAAAGGGCCGCATAACCGCTATTTCCATTTTTTCGGCGATATGTCCAAAGTGGTAATGTTTAGCACTCAATTGCCGTAAAATAGATAGGCTATCCTGACAAGCTTGTTCAACCTGTTCAGCACTCTGCTTGATCTCCTTATTACTTAATCCACAATGTTGTTTACCAAATTGTTGCAATACTTTCCATTTTGGCCAACGTTTAGAACCGGTCAAACTTAAAGCCATGGTATCGTTTTGAATATAGGGAATGGTACTGACCAAATCAAAAACCGGAGCCAACTGTCTTTCTGCTTGAGGGTATTCACCGATATGAAAGTTTTCCAGGTTTTCATACAGCACCCCACTATTTTTTAGGTGTGCATCCCCGTTGCACAATTTCCAATTGACCAATGTCAATTTAAAAAAGTCGCTTAATGCCTGTCGTTGAAACTGTGGTGAAACGTATTGGCGAATGGTATTTGTACAAGATTCCAGGCTGGCATCATATTTCTCACGCGTGTTTTTACCCTGCAATACACAAAAATCTTCAAATCCCAATTGTTTTCCCTGCGGATCTAAGTCAAAGCGTTTAGTAATTAACAGCCTGCCATTATCACTTAAATAAAAGTCGGCAACTTGTAGACCCGCATAACGGGCCAACATCAGAGAAAAATATTCGTTACAACCCAATTCCGGATACTCATGTCCCCAACTCTTCACAATGTAGGAATGAAACGGCAAACTGGCTTTGGCTTCGACACTTAACAATTGCTCAATCTTAACATCCAATAACACCTTGGGTTGCACACCGGCAACCCCTGAGCGAGTGGCAAAACGGGTTAGCAATTGATCAAAAAGAGAAGCATCATTACTGCCCAGTAGTGAGCTTAAATCAGGAAAAGCATCTTCCTGATCAGATAAAGCTTGCTCTGCAATAGTATAAGCCATACGACCAATTTGATTATTGCCCAATAATGACATAACGGTTAAATCATCGCTGCCATACAATTTAGCCGTGGTCCGTTCAATAGCCTGGCGTAAATCCCCTTCCGGTAAGTTCATCTGGAAAATGGGATGCAAACCCTGATAAGAATAACTTTCTGTCCGTATCGGCATGGTCAAAGAGAGAGCTTCTTGAGCATGATGGCGATAGCTGAAAACATGCTTTTCTCCGGTTTTAGTTAGCCGTCCGACAACTTTCTTATTTACATAAACATCAATATTGGCCATGCTCCCCCCCTAATCAAGACGTTTACCCTGTAATTGATCTAGCGTGGGAAGTCCGATATCCGTTAGCGTCAGACTTTTACCCAGTATGTGCAAAACCCGCTGTACTTTACGAATTCCCATATCACTATAATCATTGCGTTCCAAAGCACCAATGGTCGTTCTATCCAACCCTGAAAGCTCAGCCAATTTTAATTGACTCCAGCCTCGCTCTTTACGAATTATTTTAATCTGTTCGCCAATTTCATTTAAATCGTCACCAGGCATAAATATCTCATCTAGAATCTAAAGCATTAATGATGAATATATACATCATACCTAAACTATTCAATATATATGATGAATATATCCATCTTTATTTAAAAAATAATGATATTCACCCCATAACTTTATTCTATGTCAGACAGATGATAATCTTACTGACATCATTCATAGACAATTATTATCATTAGGTATAAATTAAAAAGACTGTCATATTACCCATGTTTATTCCTGATTTACCAAACACAATTGTCGAAGCAAGGTTATTTCCAATAGACAGCAGCGGGAATGTATTAAGTGGTAGTGTGGCGAGTGATAAAGGAACGTTCACGTTTAAATAACGCAAATTCAGATGTGGTACTTTCAAATAAAGTACTTAAAAAAAGCACAGGGCTTTTTTCACTCCTCCTTCTGGAGAGAGTGGAAGACCCAATAGTATTTTCCCCCCTTTTTAATTTACAGTCTAAGCTTCCGGATCGTGCAATTGTTCAGCAACGATATAAGAAACAAATGCGCCCAGATCGATAAATTTAATATTATAAATTTTTTCGTAGCATTCTTTTTGCTTATACAATTCATCAATATCATCCAAACTACTTGGAACTTTTAATAAATTGAACTGATGATTTTCAGGATAAAAGCTATCTTCTTTACGTGCGTGCATTATATTCTCCTCTGCCCGTCCAGCATTAAAAATGCTGTTCTCTACCTTAATAAATAGGCTAAGATACAGAAATTTCAAGTTTTTATTAAAAAACAACTCAAATTTAAGTAAAAATGTTAATGATTACTATGACGAACAGAACCCACTATTTACATCACTCTTTCCCTCGATTCTCGTGGGAATGTCTATCTCACTAAAAATAAGACAGATAAAGTCCCATACCTAGCCAGCTAACCAACAATAAACTCCATGGCAACCATTGAGTCTTACAGTCTTGTACTAACTCAGTTTTTTCATCCTCAATTTCGTCAGTTTGTTTCTCCTGTGCCGATTTCTTTTTTAACTTGTTCTGCTCACGAGCCTTGGATTTTTGCTGTTTTTTATATTCCGCTAAGCCTTTTTGTATTCCTTGAGCAATTATCTTTGTGTGCTCTTTATTCTGATTAGGGCGTTGAGTGGATTTGGCAATTTTCATTGCCTCATCGACGGTTTCCTGGGAGGGTTGTTGTTTAGTTTTATATTTAGCCATATTGTCCAGTTCTTTCAAATTATAAAAATCAGCAAGATAAACATTTTACGCAATATCAAACTTGAAGTCTGTCTCTATTTCCCACATTATTTGCCTAAAGCAATTTCCACGTATAACAATGGAAAGCAATATAGCGGATAAATCAAATAATGACCGAACAAGTACTTCAATGTATCAAAATTGCTCGTAAAGCCAAACTAGACATCCTTAAAACCCGACAACAACATTTAAAAATCAAAACCGAAGAATTACGCTGGAAATGGGAACCCTGTGCGCCAGGTAAATTTTTTCAGGTTCTATTGTCACCGATTGTTTACCCTGCCCTAATAGTATCTATTGTTTTTAATTATCACACCACCAAAGCAAAAATTAGACGGCAAATAAACAAACTAGAAAGCGGCTCCCCTCTCCAGCCTAAAGACAGAGTCTTTAGTAACCTTTGGAAATTACATGGACTGGATAAAACCTATTCGGATATAGAACGCCTTAAGATTCTCGAACAATGGATGGCGATTCTATATCCGGTTCAGCAAACCGACTTTTTATCAAAAAAAGAAGAAATAATGGCAAAAACTCAACAAGGTAGCAAAACATCCCTGGTTGACGAAGTTAAGTTTATGATTAAAGAATTAGATCTACCGGATTATTAAGACGAACCTTCAAAAATCGATTCCCACGTACAACATGGGAACCAGGAAGCAACTATGACCCAACTGATTTTATCTCTTATCAAAAATTACAACATCTTTACCGACAATAGTCATTGTTGCCCCCCAAAAATCCGCAAGCCATTGAAAGGTTTCAATCGAATAAAAGCAGACATGCGTTGGATCGTTTTTATAATGCCAGCGAGAGAAAGCTTGCTGATCAATCACTCGTTTAGTCATAATTGCCAGCAAACCATTCGGCTTAAGACAAGACCAAAGCCTGTCCAATTCCTGTTGTGGGTGATGTAAATGCTCCACGACTTCAGAAGCAGTAATAAAATCGTAGTAAGCTTGCAGCCTATTTTTTTCCGGTGCGTAGAAGATGTCGTATGTTTGCATACAATGTCCAGCCTCTTCAAACATCATAGCGAGTGCAGGTTCCGGTCCAGAACCAAAATCAAGACCACTGCTATTAGGCACTAAACGCTGCGATAGCGGGTCAAAAATTCGGCTCAAAAAATCACGATAATGGGGATCATACAGCGCATTTTCGTGGCGATCATACTCTGTTTTCTCCTCTATTTGAGTCAAAAACTGATGAGGAAGAACATAGACTAAATAGCAAACCGGACAACGAAAATAGTCACGACGCCTCCCTTTATAAAATGTCTTTCCTTCCGCCATTAGGCATAAGGGGCACATCAAATCAAGGCCTTCATGACTCACTATGTATATCCTATTTGATTACTTCATTGCATTGTTGATAATGTACAGTTTTTATTATTATTCATACCTTAAGTCTGAATAAATCAGCCCCAACTATAACATCGTATAATATCTCAAGTAAGTAAGGTGTTTTTTCATCTCACTTCCACGACTTTCCTGGGAATGCATAATTTCTAGTGGTATTGGCCTAACGACTAAAAAGTCCTAGGTTCTCCACCATGGAGAACAAAAAATCATTGTCTCTGATGATCATCTAGGTGGTCTTGGATTTTTTGCCATTTTTAAAGATATTTTCTGATAATCCGTGGACTTGGAGAGAGTTTGATCCGGAAGACGCCGTAAATCCTTCCGTGGAGGCTTAACTACGGCATCCCTGCCTTAGACACTTCCGGTACAAACCCCGCCAATTACCACTCGCACAATGATTACTTTGACCGGCAACTGTAAAATAATAGTGGTTTAATCTAACATAGAGGAGATCAATTAAAAATGGAAAATTGATAATTAAAAACGATAAATTGAATAAATTATCCATATCGGATCGATGCTGATATTTTTTTCTTGTTGTAATTGTCGTGCATATTTAATTCGATATTGTTTTTTGGCCTCGATTTCATTCATGGAGGGCAAAGACAGTTTATACAGATATTGCCCCATATCCGTTCCCATGGTATCAAGCAATTCAAAACCATAACGACTGGTCAGTAATAGGCGGGATTGACTTTGTTGGGCCGATTGAAAGGCTTTTATTATTGCGATTAAGGGTGTTTGATAGTCCTGCTTTACCGTATAGAGCTGTTCTGGTTGATTCGATTCTTCCAACAATTTTTCCAGGTCATCCACAATCAATAGAATAGCAGGATGCTCTTTATCTTGACCGGAAAAGCAGTATTCAGTAACTCTTTTAGGGCATATTCAAAATAAGCGGGATTGTCCCCCAGATCAATGTATTTTCATTATGCAATCTGGAAATAGGGGATAAAAGAGGACATATGCCACTGTTTCAAACATTTAAATAAAAGTTATCCAATATTGAAAGTAATTAGGTAATAATTTAAGCTTATAGTAAATCATTAGGCTTAAATCTGGAGTTCCCATGAATTGGGATAATGTTTTACAAAATCCGCTTTTACAAAATTTGCCCTTTAAGATTGAGCTAAATAGATGGGGTAAAATTTTAATGAGTCCAGCCAATAATAATCATGGGCGATTACAATTTGAATTAGGATCATTAATCGATCGTAATAAGAATTCCGGCAAGATTATTATGGAGTGCTCTATCGATACAACAGATGGAGTAAAAGTTGCTGACGTAGCTTGGGCTTCCGATGCATTTATAGAAAAAAACGGTTATGAAACTCCCTACAAAATAGCTCCTGAAATCTGCGTTGAAATTACTAGTCCATCCAATTCTATAGGTGAAATTGAAGAAAAAATTCAATTATATCTAGCCAAAGGGGCACAAGAAGTTTGGATTTGTGATAACGAAGGAAAGGTTTCCTATTTTTCCCATTCAGGACAATTGGATAAATCCGAAGAAATATAATATCTATGTTTTTTACTTCAAACCATTGAATTACCATTTATTATACTTTAAGCGCTTTTTTAAGGTTTAACTATAGATCATATTAATACCTATCCTTTCTTATAATATGTGCTCTTATTGCCTCTTATTTTGCTAAAAATTCACATAATTCTCATTCCGATACCATATTCCTAGTATATACTCAAAGTAGGAGGTAAAAATTAACAACTGCTTACTGAACGGAGGTAAGGAGTATTATGAAACGTTTTAAAAATATCTTATTTGTTGTGGATTGCCATTTAAAAAACTGTGACGCTTTTGATTTCGCCGTTTCTTTGGCAGAGAATAATCAGGCCAATTTAACCGTGCTCTCCATTCTGGATGAATTTCCCGGATCTCCCGGCGGTGAGATTCAAGGCATCTCTTTTCAATCATTACAGCATTCCATGAAACAGGAGCGCCTTGAACAAATTAATCAACATATTGCTTCATACCGAAACTCGGTCCCAATCGAAATTAAGGTTTTGTCCGGTACACCTTTTTTAGCAATAATCAGCGAAGTGTTACGCCATAATCGCGACTTGGTCATTAAGACCAGAGAAGATGAGGGCATTATGAGTCAGATTTTCGGCAGCACCGATATGCGGTTATTGCGTAAGTGTCCTTGCCCGGTCTGGTTGATAAAGTCTTCTGCACCTGTGAATGACCGTCGAGTTCTTGCCGCCATTGATTTTGATCCCTTTAAAAATGACCCGGTTAACGATTCCCTTAATCAACAAATTTTAGAATTATCCACCTCACTAGCCTTATCAGAATTTTATGAAATGCATGTAGTTCACGCTTGGCGTGCCTATGGCGAAGGGATTTTACGTTCCGGTTTTGCTTTAAAACAAGCGGTGGAAATTGAAGATTATGTCGATGAAATTCATCATAAACATCAAATACTATTGGATAATCTAGTGACCGAGGCTATCTTAAAAAACGGTAAAGAGGTATTGAATTATTTAAAACCCATAGTCCATCTTTCCAAAGGTTTAGCCATCGATGTCATTCCTAAACTGGTACGGGATTATCATATCGACCTGTTGATGATGGGTACCGTAGGCCGAATTGGTATACCGGGATTTTTTATGGGCAATACTTCGGAAACCATACTTAATCGTATTAATTGTTCGGTGATGGCGATTAAACCGGTTGGATTTGTTTCTCCAGTAACAATAGACTAAGGGTTCAACTATCTATCCAGATCAAACTGGCCATGCGCCCGGTTATACCATCGCGTCGATAGGAATAAAATCGTTGGGAATCGTGATAGGTACAGAACTCTCCGCCTGATACTTGCTCAATGCCCAATTTGGTCAAACGTAACCGGGCTAACTTGTAAATATCGGCCAACCATTTGTCTTTATGCCCCGTAACCGGGATGAAAGCCTCTTGGCAAGGCATAAAGTTCTGAAAGGTTTCCAGTACTTCGTCTCCGACTTCAAAAGCTTCAGGACCAATTGCCGGTCCCAACCAAACCAGAATATCTTTGGGCGTGCGCGAGTATTTACTTAAAATGGTTGTAACGCCCTGTTCAATTATACCATTTGCCAATCCACGCCAACCGGCATGCAGCGCCATGACGACATTACCTTGTCGGGTAGTCATTAAGATAGGGAGACAATCGGCGGTCATTACCACACAGATTTGCTTGTTCCGGTCGCTATAAGAGCCATCAGCGGTTGGAATAGAGCCATCAGCGATAGGAGAAGAATCATCTTGTGTTCGAGAACTTAAATCAATCACCTTATTGCTATGCACTTGCTCCAACCATACTGGCTCTGATGGTAGCTGTTGACCTAATAATAAGCGATTCTTTTGCACATGCTCCGGATTATCATTTACATGAAGAGCGAGATTAAAACCATCCCAAGGCTTTTGGCTATATCCTCCCAAACGAGTGGTCACTAATGCCTTGATATTAATAGGAACTTCCCAATCAGGAATAAGATGGGATTCTTCGGTCACGAATTTTGTTCATCCATATGCTGCTGCAATAAGGTATACAAATTTTGCATATCCTCCGGAGCATTGATCTGCCAACTCATCCATTCACCACTTTGAGGATGTTCCAGTCCCAATTTCTTCGCATGCAGTGCCTGCCGTTTAAAATTTTCTATCGCCTCTTTTAATGGTTCATTGCATCCGGTCGGATATTTGATTCGTCCACCATAGACCGGGTCGCCTAACAATGGATAATGTTTATAGGCCATATGAACTCGTATCTGATGGGTGCGACCGGTTTCCAGTTTGACCTTAATTTTGGTATGAGCGGTATATCGTTGCAAGATTCGATAATGGGTAATGGCTTCTTTGCCGGATTTATTGGTAACGGCTAATACTGCCATCTTGGTGCGTTGGGTTGGATGCCGTCCAATAGGCTGATTAATCGTTCCCCCACCGGTCATTTCACCAATAACGATAGCTTCATATTCCCGTTCAAAAGCTCTTCGCTGCAATTGGTCTACAAGATGGGTTTGAGCAGGAATGGTTTTAGCCACCACCAAAAGCCCAGAGGTATCCTTATCCAATCGATGTACAATACCGGCCCGAGCGATATTTATCGCATCCGGATGATGATGTAAAATGGCGTTTAATAAAGTGCCGCTATAATTTCCCACGGCAGGATGAACAACCATACCAGCCGGTTTATTGATAACCAATAACTGTTCGTCTTCATATTGGATATCCAGCGGTATATCCTCGGCTTCCCATTCTCCCTCAGGTTCAATTACGACATTAAAGTCAATAAGTTCGCCGCCATGAACTTTATTTTTGGCTTTTAAAGCTTGCTTATCAATGGTGATATCACCGGATTTTAACCAGGATTGCAGTCGTGAACGGGAATAATCCGGAAACAATTCGGCCAGAACTTGATCGACCCGTTTACCACGCATTTCCAAAGGTATTGTGATTTGATGGTTTTCTGTCATCCTAAACTATTACAAATTAATAAATTAGTCGTTATACTATAGTCTTTTTTAAGCAATCATGCCGTAATGGCTAGTTTTACTTAACCCTATTGTACTGCAATAACCCAAAAGACAATAATTTCTAAAACATGAATTTAATCAGAATAATAAAACACCCTCTTTTAGTTGTATCGTTAGTGAGTTTACTGTCAGGATGTTCTTATCTAAAAGAATGGTTACCCGAACAGATCGACGAGACCAAAACCTGGTCTGCCAGTAAGCTCTATGCAGAAGCCAAAGCCAACCTAACTGCAGGTGATTATAAGACTGCAATTGGCTTGTACGAAAAACTGGAAGCCCGTTTTCCCCATGGCACTTATGCGCAGCAGGCTCAACTGGAAATTGCCTATGCCTACTATCGCTACGAAGAGCCGGAATCAGCTATCGCTGAAACGGAACGTTTTATCAAAGTTCATCCCAAACACCCCAATGTCGATTACGCTTATTATTTAAGAGGGGTGGTAGTTTTTCCCGGTCAAAAGAACGTTTTCGAATATGTATGGCCGCAGGACGAATCCCGTCGTGACGCGACAACTTCTATGGAATCGTTCCAATATTTCCGCGAACTTGCCCTCCGTTTCCCCGATAGTATTTATGCCAAGGATGCCGTAAAAAGGATGCGTTACCTACGGAATAAAGTCGCTAAGCACGAGTTGCACGTCGCTAATTTTTACATGAAACAAGGAGCCTATATCGCAGCGGCGAATCGTGCCAACCACGTTATCCAGAATTTCCAAAAAACACCGGCTGTGCATGATGCGCTACTTATTATGGTAAATGCCTACGATAAATTAGAATTACCTGAATTAGCTAATGATGCAAAAGAAGTTTATGCTTTAAATAAAGATATTTTTTATACCGATGTATTTATTGAAGAAAAAAGCATTATTCCACATATGCCAGGCTGGTTAAGACCGGAAACTTATTGATAGTCGAAAAATAACAGATAACGGACTGCAGAGATGACGGCATTATAGCGGTCATCGACGCATTTAGAGGTTTCTCCCCTTATTTTTTTGCGCTACCAACATAACTTCATTTCTAAAGCCTCTATTTTTATCTCCCACACGACCTTCTTCTCGATAAACAAGTACTTTGAGTGCGGAAAATAGTAAGAGCAATTCATTTTCCGCCAATGTAAAACGAGCTGAAGAAGGACCAATATCCGGATCGACTTTTATCTGGCTAAAGGTCTGATAATAGATTATCCCCTCCGGTTTGAGTGCATCAATTAAATTTGGAATGGTACGTCGGTCCAAGAAGTGGCTCACTACAATAACGTCAAAGAGTTCCTGCTTTGGTGGATAAGCCTCTACGTCCCTGAGTTCGGTGGTGATCTGTAAATCTGCCTGTTTGGCAAATAGTTGCAGTTTTTGCAAGGCCACATCGGAAAGATCCCAAGCTTCTACCTGTAAGCCCTGATTCGCCATTAATATGGCGTTAGCACCTAAGCCAGACGCTAAATCGAGCGCTTTTCCCTGTCCAGGTAGTAAATGTTGATTTTCAGCTAAAACAGCAGTCGCTTGTCCCGGTTCCTGGGCATCCAGATAACGCTGATTCCACTTTTCTTGTAGTTTCAATACTCTATTTTGACCTTCCATAAATAATTACCTACGCCAAAAGGCCGGTGTCAAAATAACCAATAAGGTGAAAATTTCAAGGCGTCCCAATAACATGGCGAATGCAAGAATCCACTTGGATAGATCATTTATGCCCGCATAATGTGCGCCGACATCACCTAAGCCGGGACCAAGATTATTTAAACTGGCTGCTAAAGCTGAAAATGCTGTTATCTGATTCAAGCCGGTTGCCATTAGGGCCAACATCATGACGCTAAAACTGGCTACATATAAGGCGAAAAAACCCCAGATGGCATTGGTAATATTATCACTTATTACCTTATTACCCACCTTAATCGGCACCTGAGCATTAGGATGTACCAAACGGAAAATTTCCCTTATCCCCTGTTTAAACAGTAAAATAAAGCGGATTACTTTCATGCCGCCACCGGTAGAGCCGGCACAACCACCGACAAAACTGATAAACAATAACATCACGGGAAGGAATCCTGGCCAATTATAATAGGCCGAAGTTGTAAATCCGGTAGTCGTACCAATAGAAATGGTTTGGAATATACCATGATGTGTTGCTTCAGCCCAACTATCAAAGGTATTGGTAAACATCAAATATAGGACACAAATCAAAGAAGCCACGGCTAAAATTCCAAAATAAACCCGAAATTCCACATCAAACAAATAAGGTCTTAGACTTTGGGATCTTAAAGCAGAAAAGTGCAGAGCAAAGTTTACCCCGCTAATCAGCATAAAAACACCTGCAATCATTTCGATAATCGTGCTATTAAAATAGCCGATGGAAGCATCATGAGTGGAAAATCCACCAATTGCCACCGTTGAGAAGCTATGTCCAATAGCATCAAAAGGCGTCATACCGGCCAACCAATAGGAAAAGGCACAGACAATAGTCAGACCTAGATAGATATACCATAAAGCTTTGGCTGTTTCGGTAATGCGTGGGGTTAATTTATTGTCTTTTACCGGTCCGGGAGTTTCGGCACGGTATAACTGCATACCCCCAACCCCCAACATCGGCAAAATTGCAACCGCCAATACGATGATCCCCATGCCTCCTAACCATTGCAGTTGTTGGCGATAATAAAGAATGGAGCGAGGCAGTAATTCCAGATTGGTAAAAACGGTCGCCCCGGTTGTCGTTAGGCCTGACATGGATTCAAATAATGAATCGCTAAAATTTAGTCCCACATCACCTAAAAACAAAGGAAGTGTGCCGACGCTTCCCAATCCCAACCAGAACAATACCACCACAATATAACCGTCACGCAGCTTTAATCCGGCTTTATGATTTCTAACCGGCATCCACAAAACCAAGCCACAGACAAAAGTAAGTGCCAATGTTTCCAAAAATGGGGTTAAAGCACCATCGTTGTACCAGAGAGAAACGAAAATGGGAGGAATAACAGTGGTGCTGAATAACATCAGCAATAAACCAACAATGCGTTGAATAACTAGTGGTTGCATATTTCCCGACTCTAAATAAAAGTAACATCCACCTGGAATAGATGCTCCACTTCTCGAATATCCTTTTTATTAATCAGGAACAGAATAACATGATCTTCCGATTCAATCACCGTATCATGGTGTGCGATAATCACTTTAGCATCTCTTACGATAGCTCCGATATTGGTTCCTTGTGGTAACTTTAACTCTTCAACTTTACGACCAACAACCTTAGAAGTTTCCTTATCACCATGAGCTATTGCCTCGATTGCTTCCGCCGCTCCCTTACGTAGCGAGTGTACCATAACGACATCTCCACGCCGGACATGCGCCAATAAGCTACCAATTGTCGCTTGTTGAGGAGAGATGGCAACATCGATTTCACCACTTTCGACCAAATCGACATAGGCGGTACGGTTGATCAAAGCCATTACCTTTCTGGCTCCGAGTCGTTTTGCCAATAAGGATGACATAATATTGGCTTCATCATCATTGGTCAACGCACAAAAAACATCGACATTGTCGATATTTTCCTCTATTAACAGATCTTCGTCTGAGGCATCCCCCAAAAGTACGATAGTTTTTTCCAATTCTTCAGAAAGTCGCCTGGAATTGGATGGATTGTGATCCATTAATTTTACATGATAATTGTGTTCCAGGGTCCTAGCCAAACGTCTACCGATATTTCCACCACCGGCTATCATAATACGTTTATTCGGTTTATCCACTCGGCGTAATTCGGACATCACGGTTCGGGTATATTTGCGATCTACCAAAAAAAAGACTTCATCGTCTTCTTCTATGACCGTATTACCTTTGGGTACGATGGAGCGTCCACGTCGGTAAAGTGCCGCAACTCGAGTTTCTATATTTTGATTGATCTTTTGCAGCTCTTGCCCCACCAGACTGCCGCTACGACGGACCTTTACCGCCACCAATTGCACTAATCCCTCAGCAAAATCCAACACCTGCAAAGCACCGGGATGTTCAATTAAACGCTGAATATAATCGGTGACTAATTGTTCCGGACTAATTAATACATCGATGGGCAAGGCACTTTTATCAAAGAGTTGTTGATAGCTAAGATATTGGGTGGTTCTAACACGAGCGATTTTAGTGGGAGTATTAAAAATAGTATAGGCAATTTGACAGGCTACCATGTTTACTTCATCGCTATTGGTTACCGCGATAATCATATCGGCATCGTCGGCACCGGCCATTTCCAATACGCTGGGATGAGAAGCCAGACCACGGATGGTACGAATATCCAAGCGATCACGCAATAAATTTAATTTGGGCAGATCGGTGTCAATAACAGTAATGTCATTGTCTTCAATTGACAAATGTTCAGCCAGTGATGCACCAACCTGACCAGCCCCCAGAATGATTATTTTCATGCCTGTATCATTACTCTAATCGGAACAAGGCGTCTATTTTATAGGCGTTCAAGTTTTTTTCCAATATTATTTATTTTTATTTAATATCTGTTTGACGTCAATGCCCAAGGAACGAATTTTACGATACAAGTGAGTTCGTTCTACTCCGGCAAATAGTGCAACTTTTCCGACACTTCCATCAACCTGGGCAAGTCGGTATTCCAAATAAGCTTTTTCAAATTGTTCCCGGGCATCTTTAAGCGGAATTTCAAACAAAGGATTATGCGAAGAGATAGGGTTTTGCGCAGGTACTGTTTGTTTTTTACCCAATATGTCTTCTATTTCCTCAAGTTCGATACTTTCTTCTTGACTATTAAGTAACAAGCGTTGTACCAAATTTTTTAATTCTAATAAATTTCCAGGCCAATCATAATTACGTAATCGGTTCATAGTGGCTATTGCAAAGCTTCGATACTGAAATTTATTCTGCTGGACAAAACGATCCCGGTAATAGTTTAATAATTCGGGAACATCCTCGCAGTGTTCTCTTAGCGGTGGAATATGAACAGGAACAATATTGAGATGGTAATATAGATCACTTCTAAAACGACCATCCTTAACCAATTGTTCCAGATCATAACGACTGGCTACGATAATACGAGTATTAACCACGATCGGTTCAGTTCCATCGACACGAAGGAACTCTCCTTTTTCCAGAACTCCCAGCAAACGGTTTTGAGCAACCAGGTCCATATCACCAATGTCTTCGATGTATAAGATACCGTTATTGGCTTGTTCCAGTAAGCCGTAATGAACCTTATCATCATCTTCAAAACCAAACAGCTCTTTGGAAAGATTTTCTTTTTTTGAACCGGTAACCCCCACTTCCACAAAAGAAGCGTCTTTCCTTTCGCTCATACGATGTAATAAGCGCGCAAACTTGCTCTTTCCACTGCCGGCTTCGCCGGTAAACAGCACCGGCGTATCATGAACAGCAATTCGCTCTACATCAGTCCGCAACTTTTGAATTAGCTCACTCTTACCAACCGGCTCATCGGCAGCATGTAGTTGCTGTTTTAAACCAAGATTTTCTTTACCCAGTTTATAGGCATCCAGAGCATGCTCGACAGTTAATAATAATTTTGCCAGCGAAAGGGGTTTTTCAAGAAAATCGTAAGCCCCCAAACGAGTTGATTCTACAGCGGTTTCGATAGTACCATGGCCGGACATCATAATCACCGGAAAACTAAGGGTTTCTTTATTTTCACTTAACTCCTTCAACAATGTGATGCCATCAATATCCGGCATCCATATATCCAAAAGTAATAGATCAGGGCGCCGCAAACGCAATTTTTCCCTTGCGGCTCCACCATTTTCAGCAATAGAAACCTGATAGCCTTCGTCTTCAAGAATATCTTGTACTAAATCACGAATGTCCGGTTCATCATCTACGACCAATATATAGCCAGAAGACATATATAATCTCCAAATTTATTACATTGACAGTTTTCTGTCATTATTGTTTATTATAGCCATTTTATCCCTCCATTTTCAGTAACGGTAGCAATATGGTAATTTGAGCTCCACCCGAAGATGAATTTTCGGCATGAACTTGACCACCATGCTCTTCGACAATTTTCTTTACTATTGCCAAGCCCAAACCACTACCTTTGCTTTTACCAGTAACGTAGGGATCAAAAATATTTTCTAATAAGGTTTTGTTTATACCCGGACCATTATCTGATATGCACAATTCCAGGTCCGGAGAAATCGTTTCCGATTCCTTACAGACCCGAATCCGAATCTGCTTTTCTTCCAGCTCACCCATTGCTTCTAAGGAATTTTTTATTAAATTATGTAAAATCTGTCGGATCTTACCGGGATCAGCCTCAATTAAAGGCTTGTCACAATTTATTTCTATCTGAAATTTTAAATTTTGAACACTCTGATACATACTGACGACTTCCGAAATCAGCTTGTCGATACGCAGCTGTGATTTTTTTAACTCCGGCAAACGTGCATATTCTGAAAATGCTTTTACCATCTCTTTCATATTATCAACTTGAGAGACGATAGTACGAGTCAAACGTTGCAAAGTATCCTTATCTTTGCCTTCCATTTTTCGCTCATATTTATGACTAATGCGTTCGGCCGAGAGCTGAATTGGGGTCAGGGGATTTTTTATTTCATGAGCTAAACGGCGTGCCACTTCACCCCAGGCGGCATCACGTTGTGCTCGAATTAAGGTAGTAACATCCTCAATTACAATCACATACCCTTTATCCGGCAGTATACTGCCACGACAAACCAACACGCATTTATGTGACTTTTTCTGAATTTGGATCTCTTCATGCCAACGTTCCGCACCGCTATCCATAAAATGAATAATGGCATCGATCAAGGGATGTAAAAATGGTTCGGCATGACTAATATTCTGAAGTTGCAAGCCGACATATTTGCTTACCTCGGCGCGTAAGATGTGATTGGTTTCCGGATTTACCGTTTGAATTTTTTTCTTTGCGTTTAAACTCAATACACCGGAAGTCAAACTACTTAAAACTACCTGTAAATAAGCCCTTTGTGCCTCGGACTGCTCATGACTTAATTGCAATTGATGATGGGTTTTGGATAATTGCCGAGTCATTTTATTAAAAGACTGTACCAACTGGCCCAGATCACCCGAATCCAAAAGTGGAATGGGTTTGTGATAATTCCCTTCTGCCACAGCTCTAGTACCTTCAGCCAGATCGCGAATGGGTGAAGATAATCGTTTGGCGAATACAAAAGCGGCCCAAATCGCGCTAAGAAGCCCCAATAACAAGACTAAAGACAACGTTAAACTAAAGCTGTCCTTCAATGGCTTACGTAAATAAACCAGTTCACTGTATTCTGTATAAGCTTGTTGGACACTGGATATCATTTTTTGCTGACGTGACCGTATGGGATAAAAAGCCTGTAAAACCAGAAAATCATTTTTGTTTTCCGGTTGCAGTCTTACCAATACCCGGATACCACTATTGTTAGTATCATCCAGATCGACCTGGACGTGATCACGTCCTTGTTGTAGAGGCAGAAGTAATTCAATACTGGGAATATTAGGAACAATATCCCCCTCTTCTTCTGAAGTAGAGGCAATTAAATTTCCTTTTGAAGTCAATAAAGAAACCTCTTCGGAACCACTACGCTCTCGTAATTCACTTAAGGTTAAAATTGACAAAGTACTAGTATCTCTTTGAATTTCATCAACTAATAAGCGCACCTGCTTTAGGCGATCGCGCTTGCTTTCATTGATAGTCGAGCGACTTAAAGTCATGGCATCTTCCAGAGCCTGCTCCACTGAAGCATCAAACCAGCTATCAATACTGCGTTGGATAAACTGAATGGAAAAGAAATACAAAATAGTCATCGGCAAAATAACCAAGGTGGCAAAAGTTAGTACCATCCGTAAAGTTAAATGGGAGCCGGCTATTTTGGCTTTGTATTGACTATAGAGCTTATATCCCTGATTAAAAATAACCAGTAAAAATAGGATCAATGTAACCAAATTAATGGTCAACAAGAAATAGTAGATCTGCCCGAACAGTTTAGAATCAATCGTAGCACTGCTAATCAATTGTAAAGAGAGAAACAACAACAACAGTAATAACAGTACAACCAATGGACTGTTAAAAAAGCTCCTTAATAATTCCAGTATGAGTCGCATGATCGATATTTTAAAATTCGAAACGTCTTTCTAGGTTAGTTTTTTGGCTGATTTTACCACGAGCATGAGATCCGAAATATAAAAAACTTTTGTTTTTACATAAAGGAGAGATAATTTAAGTTATTTATCTAAAAATTACTGGAAATTTAGCGATTTAAGAATATTTAAAACAATAAAAATTTATGGCTATTTTCACAACTAATGGCAATCAAGTTTTAACAAATGAGTACAAGTGGTTTGAGTCTTACCTTGGGTAGTCCTAAAAAGGACTATCCAAGGCAATAAATTACTGACCTAACACTTCGGCAATCTTTCCATCGATTCCGCCACTGGTTAAAGACAATGCTTCAGGACTATCACCATTGGTTAATAATACAAAGGCAACTTTTTTTCCGGGGAAAAAACCGATGAGTGAATTAAAGTTATCAAAACTACCGGAATGACCAATAGAGCTTAAGCCGTTATCAAAGGTTTTCAATTCCAGACATAATCCATAATCATTATCTGCCGCAGGACCACTTGAAAGCTTTTGTCGTTCAGCGGTATTGGCAGTACTGACTATCTGAGTACCATTTGGCGCTAATCCTTGCTGCATTTCAGTGATCACATAATTTATCATATCCGATGCCGTCGATTTTAATCCACCAGCCGGGGCAATCACATCAACACGTTGATCGACTGAAGGCGATACTACAAAGCTGCCATTTTCGATATGGTGAGAACTGGCCAACTTGCCCGTTTGACGTGCTTCATCAACATACAAATAGCTATTGTTCATTCCAATCGGTTTAAGGATTAATTCAGACAATAAACTCTCATATCCAGCATGCAAGTTATCCAAATCACTTTCAGATATATTGCCGTTGTCTTTTTTCTTTTTTGCCAAAACAGCTAAATAAGCAGCAATCGAAACACTCAAATTACTATACTGGTATTGTTCACCAGGAGCAGCTAAAAGATTATCAGTCAATCCTTCTAACAGCGTTCTGGCCTGTGTTAATTCCATATCGGTATCTTTGGGTAAACCGCTGGTCATATCTAATAATTGGCGAATGGTAATCTGACCTGCATAATCATTATTGGAAAGGGTAAACCCGGAATAGATATCCTGTGCTTTGCTATCCCACTGCATAACCCCATCATCAACCAGTTTAGCAATCATAAACGAGGTAATCGCTTTATTAGTCGAGCCAATATGCAACAAGTTGTCAGTACTCATGCTGCTGTTGTTATTGGTATTACTGGCACCAAAGGCCTCCAACAACACGGTATTATTCCCTTCTGCCAAAGCCAAAACCGCTCCGGGAGCTTGATTTTGGCTTATAGCTTCGTTCATAAACTGTCGAATTTCCGCCAGCTTTGATTCCGTTAAAACTGATGAATCGCTACCATTATTAGAGCTACCATTACTATCTGTGGAATTTGCAGTATGACTTTTATATCGCCAAGCGTATTGCCCTAAATCTTGCGCATAATTTAAAGCTACGGTGTAATTTTGACCACTAAGATCAAAACTGGGAAATGTCAGATCCAAGCTAGCCGAGAGTTGAGCACATTTTCCGGCGCTATCGGTACAAGATATACTGCTAAGGTCACCATCCCAGTACCAGGAATATTCTCCAGGGGGATCGTTTAACAAAGTCGTCGCATATTGATTGCTTCCTACCGTAATACAGGCTACTTTTATATCCAAGCCGTTAATCAGACTTGAGTCTCCGCACTCATCGGCGTAGCCTGGAGTAACCCCAAAACAAAAAAACACACTCGCTAACAGCAAATTTTTATTGACACGTAAATCCATTTAAACCTCCTAAATTGGTATTCTGTCCTTATTTATATAGATTAAAACTAATTCAACATCCAGCTATACCACTGACTTTCCAAGCGCCACTGAGGAGATAACGAAGCTACCGGACGCAATGCTGTAGGTAAACTCCAGATATCCAAAAGGACTCGAATTTCTACTCTATGGTGACTACCGCTGTCCAACTCTTTACTATCAATCAGGTGAGCATTATAAATATTTCCCAAAAGTGCCAAGGCATCTTCCCGACTATCAAAATTATATTTTTGGCCGGTAGTCTTATGGAACATGCTATGAATTCCAGTCAATGCATTAAAGCGATATTCAAAACGTTGTGTAGACTCTTTTATGACTTTATCCACTATCGAATGTTGTTGCCATACTTTAAGTTCAATTAACAAGTTTAATGGCACACCGTTTTCCAATGCTTCGACGACCTCAGGGGAAAAATCCATCTTCAAGCGGGCGTTGACATAGTAGCTACCGTCACGCGCTACACTCTCTGCATTTAAAACCTGAAAGTAAGCACTATCTTGATGCGTAGCATTAAACCATTGTGGTAAAAAGATCAGCGCCGAAAAAATTCCCAGAGTCGAAATAATAATCAGCAAAAGGTTTCTGGCCAACTGACAAAAGCGGCATTTTTTATGCTTTTTTAGTGATTTTTGCATAATAGAATCCGTCACCTTGACCTTGGCCAGGGAAAATTTGCCAACCGGCAGCCATCTCTCTACCCACCGGCAATGAAATTTTTATTTCAAAAGCGTCCTCATGAGAATTTAAAAATTGAATAATTTGTCGATCATTTTCATCCCTTAAAATGGAGCAGGTTGCATACAATAAAACTCCTCCCGGTTTTAATAGGGGCCATATTTTGTTTAAAATCTGTTGCTGTAATTCGACTAAGGAATGAATATCATCTTTACGACGCAATATTTTTATATCGGGATGACGCCGGATTACACCAGTTGCCGAACATGGCGCATCGATCAGGATTCGGTCGAAAGATTCGCCATCCCACCAATCATCGACCTTAACAGCATCACCTTGACGGATATCTGCAGTTAATCCAATTCGTTTCAGGTTTTCTTCAACTTGTTCAAGGCGTTTTTTACTGATATCGACGGCCAGCAGATATTTTAAACGCTTTTGATGTTCTAAAATATGTGCCGTCTTACCTCCCGGAGCAGCACAAACATCCAATACCTTGGCATTTTCAGGAACCGCCAGCAAATGGGCGGCAAATTGTGCGGAAACGTCCTGAACAGAAACCGTTCCAAGTTTAAAATCCGGGAGATTTTCTACATTTTGCGCCTGCGGTAAAAGCAAGGCATCATAATCAGATGCTAGGAATTCGGAAGATATGTTGGCTCGTTCTAATCGCGCTTGATAATCTGCTAAATTGGCTTGCTGTCGATTAACTCGAATCCAGAACGGTGGGTATTGATTATTGGCTTCCAAAATATCATGAACACGGTAGTTTTTATCGTTTAGATACTCTCGCCAATCCCTGAACAAGAAGTCGAGCAACCATTGCGGGTGAGCATATTGGTCAGCAGGTTGTCGATCAAGTCCCTCCAACAATTGTTCTGATTCGCGTAAAAATCGTCTTAAAACTGCATTAACCAATCCCTTGGCCCAACTTTTTTTAAGATGATGTAACTCATCAACAGTTTCTTGCACCACCGCATATTCGGGCTTGTTTAAATAGATTAATTGATAAAGACCAATGATTAATAGATAAGAAACCATGCGTTCCTTGGAACGCAGTGGCTTTTCCAGAAGGACATTTAGCAAGGCTTGCAAGCGAAAGTACCAACGACAGCTCCCATAACATAACTCTTGAAGAAAGGGCTGTTCGTTTGCAGGTAACTGCTGGCTATATAATGGTAAAACTTGGGTTAAAGATTTACCATGATGATGAACTTCCTCCAAAACCAGTGCCGCCGTTCCCCGAACACCACAGCACTTTGCATTGGTTGTCACTGATTTTTGTAAATGATTTTTAGGGGACGGTTTAACGGCTGTTTTTTTGTCTGATTTTGTCCTCTTAAAGGCAGATTTTTTCACGCTTATCCTAAGGTTAAACCCTTTAAAGAGTTGGAATTGATAAAATCACGTACCATAATTCTTTTTTTGCCAGGAAGTTGCAATTCAATGACACGCACGGTTCCCTGACCACAGGCTATATCTATTCCCTCTTTACTTTCATCAAGAACTAAACCGGGGCTGTTCTTTTTGTTACTCTCCAAAAGCTGTGCCTGCCATAAGCGAAGGGCTTTACCCTTATAATCACAAAACGCTACCGGCCAGCTATTAAATGCCTGAATTTTATGCACAATGCTATCTGCTTTATCATTCCAATCGATAGCAGCTTCCTGTTTATCCAGTTTTTTTGCATAATTGCTTAAATTATCGTCCTGCGTAACAGGCTGCAAAGTTCCACTCTCAATCTTATCCAGAGTCTCCAATAAAGCACTGGCACCAATAGTTGCCAAGCGGTCATGTAGAGTAGAGCCAGTATCTTCTGGCTCAATAGGAGTGCGATGGACGGTCAGCATATCACCGGTATCCAATCCAACATCCATTTGCATAATTGTAACACCTGTTTCCCTATCACCTTCCAATATCGCTCTCTGAATGGGTGCAGCCCCACGCCAACGAGGTAAGATAGAAGCGTGAATATTTAAACAGCCATACCTTGGCGTATCCAACACGGCTTTAGGCAAAATGACGCCATAAGCCACTACCACCATCACATCAGCCTGTAATTCTTTAATCTGCTCCTGATCGGCTCTATCTTTTAAATTTACCGGTTGGTATACCGGAATATCATGTTGAAGGGCCAACGCCTTGACTGGACTGGCCTTTAACTGACGTCCGCGTCCGGCAGGACGATCCGGTTGAGAGTAGACGGCTATAACATCATGCGTTGAGTCTATAAGTGTTTGTAGGGCCTCTGCTGCGAAATCCGGTGTTCCGGCGAAAATAATTCTCAAAACATTTAATCCTTACATTTTTGATTTTTTTAATTTTTCCAGTTTTTTTCTGATTCTGTCACGCTTAAGTTTGGACAAATAATCAACAAATAATTTACCTTTCAAATGATCAATTTCGTGCTGAATACAAACTGCTAAAATGCCATCTGCTTCCATCTCGACCTCTTGACCTTGCAAATCCTGATATTTAAGTTTTATCCAATCTGCACGTTCTACTTCTGCATAAATATCCGGTACCGATAAACACCCCTCTTCCATGATTTCGATTCCCCGACTTTCCAGTATTTCAGGGTTTATAATGACCAAGGGTTGAGATTTATCATCCGAAATATCGACCACCAACATTTGTTCGTGAACATTGACCTGGGTGGCGGCAAGACCGATACCGGGAGCGGCATACATAGTTTCCAACATATCATCAGCCAGTGTTTTATACTTTTCTGTGACCTGATCGACTTTTTTTGCCTGGGTTCTTAATCTATCATCTGGGAAATGAAGTATTTCCATTATCGACATAACTGTACTTCCAAATTTCTTTTAAACAATTTAGTGACTATTTAGGGTTGGATTCTTTACAAACCGTAAATGAATCAGAGTAATTTTAACCAATATGGGTATTTTATTACACCGAATTAAGCATTTTATAAAAAAATAATCGATTAACTATGGTGTTAGAAGTCAGTCTTGACTACAATGAGTACCTAATAACAATAAAATTAGTAATATACGTAACATTTATGTTTTATTACTTAAAGTTTTCATAAGTGTATTAGTAAACTGTATTAATTAACATGGTATGGGCCTTTGTAATGATTACAAGGATGTATTTATCTTTAACTCTAAACACATTGTATTAATTTTACTCGGTTTGGCCCCTTCTATGGCACAAGAAAGCAAATAGAACAATGACAATAAGCATTCAGGTATTTTTATGAAAAAAAATAATCCTCGTCCCCATAAAGACTCACAACGCTTTTTATTATTTGTTTTCATCATTAGCTTGATGTTTAGTCCCTTACTCTTTGCGCAAAGTGATGATATAAAGCTGGCCCCAAACCACCCTACTTCCTATACGGTAGTTAAAGGCGATACTCTTTGGGATATATCCGGAAAGTTTTTACAGAATCCTTGGCAGTGGCCGGAAATCTGGCAGATTAATCCACAGATTAAAAATCCTCATCTTATTTACCCTGGTGATATCCTGGATTTAATCTATATAGAGGGTAAACCAGTCATCAAGCGCCGTAACGGCCCTCGCCCTACGTTTAAATTATCACCCAAAAAGCGCATCGAAGAACTGGATCGTTCCATTCCCACTATAGCTTTGGAAAAACTAAGCCCATTTTTAAGTGGTAATATTGTCGTGGGACGCAATACTTTAAGTAATGCCCCTTATGTGGTTGGAACTTCAGAGGGCCACCTGATTGCCGCTACAGGAATGGAAGTCTATGTAAATGGTATCCCCAAAGATATTAAAACCAACCGCTTTGGGTTTTATCGAAATGGTGATGTTTATCGCGATCCCCAAAATACTTCCCATGTAATCGGTTATGAAGCGATATTTTTAGGTGACGGATTTTTAACCAAACAAGGAAACCCGTCAACTTTAAGTATTAATACAGCTAAGGCCGAAATTTTAAACGGTCACCGAGTACTTCCTTTAGATGATAAAAATTTTAATCGAAACTTTTCACCTAAGGCCGCAAATATCAAACGTTCGGCGCGCATAATTTCATCCCTGACATCAGGTATTCAGTCCGGTGTTACCAATGTTGGCGCATTTGACGTGGTTATTATCAATTTAGGTACAAAAAATGGTATTGAAATCGGAGATGTATTTGATGTCTATCGTCATGGACGGACAATTGTCGATCCGGTGCAAAATAAAAAACGGGTCAAATTACCCGATGAAATTTCAGGTAACATATTGGTATTCAGAACATTTAAACAAGTTAGCTATGCTATTGTAATGGACGCTACTCAACTCATTAAAATCAATGATGTGATTCGTTCACCCCATTTTCGTCAATAGTTCTCTTCCCGGACATGGAAGGTAGTAAGTATTTTCTGGCTCTTTTTCATGCTCCGGGTATCGGTCACAAACTCTTCCATGTAATTTGTAACTTTCTTAACTATAAACAAGTTGAAATATCCGAGATTTTCAAAAGCCCGGATTTATTTAACCAGTTAATCTCAGATCAAGATAAGAACAAAGAACTGGAATCATTCTGTAACGGCATCCGTTTGCTGACTGAAAAAAAAGTACAACAATTTAACCGATACCTAAAAACCTATAACGATTCTCTAATCGAAAAAGATCTGCTATGGCAGGATGAAGGCAATCAAAACATTCTCTCTTATTACGATAACGACTACCCTGAATTATTAAAGCAAATTGATGTACCGCCACCCATCTTATATGTTCTTGGAGAACAACAATTACTCAGCAGGGTCCAATTAGCCATGGTCGGCAGTCGCAATCCGACCCCAAGCGGTAAAGAGATCGCCTTCAATTTCGCACATTATCTGGCCCAAGCCGGTATGGTTATCACTAGCGGTCTTGCATTAGGGATAGATGCCGCAAGTCATCAAGGCTGTCTGGCCGCATCGGGAAAAACCATAGCCGTAGCTGGAACGGGATTGGACAGGGTCTATCCGGCTAAACATCGAGATCTAGCTCATGATATTGCCAATCGAGGTGCCATAGTTTCCTGCTTTCCTCTGGAAACAGGTCCCACCCGCGGCAATTTTCCCAAACGAAACCAAATTATCAGCGGCTTATCGGTGGGAACGTTGGTGGTAGAAGCAGCCCTACAAAGTGGCTCATTAATTACCGCCCGTTTAGCAATGGAACAAGGTCGCGAGGTATTTGCTATTCCCGGTTCCATCAACAATCCCTTAGCCAAAGGATGTCATGCTTTAATTCGGCAAGGTGCCAAACTGGTTGAAACTGCCGACGATATCGTTGAGGAGATTATTAACCTAAGTGTCGCCTCCCAATTGTCGAATGAACCCGGGATAGAAACCGAAGAGATAGCAAAACCCGAAACGGTGCACCCTTTTAGCGAAACCAATATTGAAAATAAAACAAAAGGTCACGGATTATCGGAACAGCAACAACAACTATTAGCATTTATCGACACCTCCCCCGTTAGTATTGACCAATTGGCTGAACGCAGTCATATAGCTATCAAGGATATTACCTCTCTGGTATTACTTTTAGAATTGCAGGGCAAGATTCAATCGCTACCAGGCGGTAAAATCTGTCGTAGTTAATTTATTATGTTTGCTTTATCAATACTCGATCTACTTTTTATAGCCTACCTCATCTGGTCTTTTATCAATGGACAAAAGAAAGGTTTAGGGAAAGAGCTGGAAGGCTTGATTGTCGCCTTATTGTTTCTCGGAACATTATTGGGTATTTTTGTTATTAGCATGCTAAGTGGTATTATCAAGACTACCCTGCAAGCCGCCCTGTTAAGTTCTGGCTTTTTAATCTCTTTATCCAGTTTTACTCTGGCTGTCGTTGTGTTTTTCTTTTTTAGAAAGAAAATCGCTGAGTTTAGCGAGTCGACATTTTCTCAACGAGCATCTCATAACGGTGGTGCTGTAATCGGATTTTTACGAGGAACAGTGATTATTGGTATATTCTCAATCTTTTTAACCAGCTTACCATTTGGATTATTTGAGGAAGTGAGACAAACTTCCGAAATTTACAACCAAGCTGAATTGCTTTTAAATCTAGAGAAACCTGAGAAACCCACGACTTCTGATATTCCTAACGAACCGGAAGAGTTGATTATCGGTTATTAGGAAAAATTCCGATAAGGTTTTAACTTTACAAATTTTAAATTTATATCGAGACAGTCATGATACAACTTGCTATCATAAGCCCAAATTCGTCGTGATCTCAGCCATATAGATTAAACCGGAGGGGAAATCATGCTGGAAAACTTTAATATTCAAGAATTAATCAACACCTATGTCATTCCTTGGAGTATCAATATCGCCTTTGCCATCGTTATTTTTTATATTGGTAAAATCGTAGTAAAGGTTATTACAGGAATCCTAAGAAAAGTTCTGAAAAAAGCCAAAATGGACGATATTCTGATCAATTTTGTCAGCTCCATCGTCAGTAGTGTCCTATTATTATTTGTTATCGTTGCAGCCCTTGATCAATTGGGCGTCAATACCAGTTCTCTTATCGCTTTGGTTGGTGCCGCCGGTTTGGCCATTGGTTTGGCATTACAGGGCTCCTTACAAAATTTTGCCGCCGGAGTAATGATGATCGTCTTTCGCCCTTTTAAATCGGGTGATTTTATTGAAGCTGGAGGTGTCAGTGGTGTAGTGGAAAGCATTAGTATCTTTAGCACCACTATGCGTACCGGCGATAATTGCGAAATTATAGTCCCCAATGGTTCTATTTATAGTGGGAGTATTACCAACTTCTCCAAGCGGGAAACACGCCGTATAGATATGGTTTTCGGTATCGGCTATGATGATGATATCCGCAAAGCCAAAGATATTATGCAATCAATATTGGAAGCCGATGAAAGGGTTTTAAAAGAACCGGAAGCATTAATTGCTGTATCTGAGTTGGCCGATAGTAGTGTTAACTTTGTCGTTCGTCCCTGGGTTAATTCGGGCGATTATTGGCCAACTAAATTCGATTTAACCGAAAAAATCAAATTAGCCTTTGACGAAAATGGCATATCTATTCCTTATCCTCAGATGGATATTCATATGGAAAAGAGTTAAACCTCCAATATGCTTCTACAATAACCTCGCCGCCAATGCATAACCAGCATCGGCGGCATTAACAAAATGGCCAGTTCTCACCTTGGCTTATCAATAACGATTATCTCGAATTTTCCAAGCAATACATTAAGATATAAAAATCATCGTTCTATACTTTCAATCCTGACATTAAAAATAAAGTCATCAACAATCAGAAAAAAACTTAAAGGTTTACTAACATTTTATTTGAATGTATGAAAATACCTCGTATTCCTATAAACTACACAGTTTTTTTTCTATAATGGCAAGTATTTTCAGCTTTTACAGAAAACTATTAAACAAAATTATAATTTTGGACGATAATTTTAATTGACTAGTTAGCTTGGTATTTATTGCTATACTAAGTATTGTTGGCTTTCCATCCTGAGAAAAGTCAACAATACTTTCTAATGCAAACGGAAACTTTTCAGGTATGAAATCAGATAAGATAAGCATTAAAAAGCTTAATAAGATTGGCATAGCGCTCTCCAAGGAAAAAGATATCAATGCCTTGCTAGAGATGATAGTTGTCGGATGTAAAGAACTAACCAACGCTGATGCCGGCACACTTTATCTCATCATAGCCAATAGCCATCTGAAATTTGAAATCGTTCATACCGACTCCTTAAATTATGCGATGGGCGGTACCACCGGTGTACCAATCAACTTTCCTTTTATTCCTCTCTATAAAGAAGATGGTGAACCCAATCTACGGATGGTGGCTGCATACGCCGTCTTAGAGGATAAAGCGGTAAACATCGCCGATGCTTACGAGTCTACCGAGTTTGATTTTTCAGGAACTAAGGAGTTTGATGCCAAAACAGGCTATCGCTCTACTTCATTTCTTACTATTCCAATGAAAGATCACAATAATGAGATTATAGGCGCTCTACAGTTGATCAACGCCATCGATTCCACCACCAATAAGGTAATCCCATTTAGTGATGCGGACCTTAATTTGGCTGAATCGTTAACTTCTCAAGCTGCAGTTGCCTTGTCGCGAAAAAAACTCGAAGACAGTCTCCGTCAATATGTGGATCTACACAAAATAATTAATAGTATTTTGATGGTTTCCTGGGATAGCGGCTCCTTACAGGAGCAATTTGCAAAAGTACTGGATATTATTCTAGAAATACCTGCTTTCTCTGAGATTAACAATGGCGGAGTTTATATTTTACCGCAAAACGGTGAAGCACAAGGATTGTTTATCGAGCAAAATATCGCTAGCCAAACAGAGGATTACTACAAGGAACATTTTCAACCAGAAAGCCATAGCGGTAGCGAAGTTTCCTATCTGGATACTCCTATAGACCCAAATCATGATCATTTAGTTATTCCTTTACTCTACTCCAGTCAATGTGTAGGAGTCATTTTTCTGGAAATAGCAAAAGACCATCGCTTAAGCTGGGAAGAGGAATTATTTTTACTCTCTGCTACCGAGCCGGTTGGCACCATCCTGGAGCGGCGCCATATGGAGGTATATCTAAATCATAGTAATCAAGAAAAAAATCAATTTATTAATAATATTAAGTTTGCAATTAATTCCCCCATACAGTCGATCCAAGAAAATATTCAACAGATTGAAAGTCATCAAGACTCAGCTCAACTAATAGTTCAAATAGAACAACTACAGGGTGCTGTTAAAGATTTAAATAATATTATTCAAAATATTGAAACATTTACCGATAAAAAAAATAACTAATGATTCTGATTGTTTTTGCTCATCCCTATCCCAGTCGTTCCAATGCCAATATTCCCCTCCTCAATTCGGTTTCCGATCTGGATAATGTCGTTGTTAGTGATCTTTACGAGAAATATCCCGATTTTCATATCTCCGTTAAAACCGAACAACAACTTCTGGAACAAGCTAAACTCATCGTATTTCAGTTTCCTTTCTATTGGTATAACGTTCCAGCTCTGTTAAAACAATGGCAGGAATCGGTACTAACTCGCGGATTTGCCTTTGGTAAAACGGATGCAGACAGAGAACTCCGGGGAAAACCTTGTATGGCAGTGGTTACCACCGGACATGAAGGTCTTTCCTATCAAAGTAATGGATATGATTGTCATACTATGGAAGAATTTTTGCGACCACTGGAACAGATGGCTCTTCATTGTAAAATGCAATATCAGCCACCTATAATTCTACATCAAGCTCACCGAGCTAAGCACGAAGAACTGCTTAGTACAGGCCAAGTGTATCGACAGCGAATTCTCGATCTCTACCAACATGCAGGAAGCTTAAATGAGTGATCATGGCCTACTGGTCAATATTTTAATATACCTTCTGTCGGCAGTAATTGCTGTACCGATTTTTCGAAAAATCGGTTTAGGTTCTGTTTTAGGCTATTTAGTAGCAGGAACTATAATCGGTCCTTGGGCTCTAGGGCTGATTACCAATATCCAAGACATTCTACACTTTGCCGAATTCGGAGTCGTTTTACTGCTGTTTTTAATTGGCCTGGAATTGGAGCCCAAACGTCTTTGGGCCATGCGTCGCCCCATTATCGGCATGGGAGGTGGACAAGTGCTAATAACCACTATTCTCCTTACTATTGCTGGCCTGATTTTTGGTCTGAACTGGAATAATGCCTTTATTGTTGCCATGGCTTTATCACTTTCATCTACTGCTATTGCTTTACAAATATTAAACGAGAAGAACTTACTCAGCACTCACACCGGAAACTCAGCATTTTCCGTACTATTATTTCAAGATATTGCCGTTATACCCATGATGGCCATTATTCCTCTATTAGGTGGTACGGATGTAGGAAGCGAAGGAAACTTGCTACTGGATATCAGTATGGTCGTAGGAGTTATTGCTCTGGTCATTATAGGAGGACATTACCTTACCGAACCTATCTTTCGAATTATCGCTCGAACTCACATGCGTGAAATGTTTATCGCCTTTTCTCTACTATTAATAATCGGCATATCTTTATTAATGGATATGGTTGGTATGTCCATGGCCTTGGGCAGTTTCCTAGCCGGGGTGTTACTCGCTGAATCAGAATTTCGTCATGAGCTGGAAGTAGAAATAGAACCCTTTAAAGGATTGTTGATGGGTTTGTTTTTTATCGCCATCGGTATGTCAATCAACTTCGGACTTTTACTTCAAGAACCCGGATTAATATTGGGTTTGGTTTTTTTATTGGTATTTATCAAAATATTAGTATTAATGATTTTGGCAAAACTTTTTTCATTTCCTATCAGTCAATACAGTCTTTTTGCCATTGTGTTATCCCAGGGAGGAGAATTTGCCTTTGTTTTATTTGCCCTGGCCGGAGATATGGCCGTATTACCCACCTACCTAATTGATCCCATTATTGTAGTCGTTGCTCTATCCATGGCTACGACTCCCCTATTATTGATAATTAATGAGAACTTTATCGAACCTCGCTATGCTCATTTATCATCACCACAACAGCACGACGAAATGCAAGATATGCAACATCCGGTGATTATTGCCGGTTTTGGACGTTTTGGTCGTGTAATCGGTCGCTTATTACATGCCAATCGAATTCCCACCACTATTTTAGACCATGAGCCGGAAAAAATTGATGATGCACGAACCTACGGTTATGACGTCTACTACGGTGATGCCCGAAAGCCGGCCCTATTACATTCTGCAGGAGTTGATTCAGCAAAAATAATGATTGTATGCGTGGATGACCCGGAAATGGCTCTGGATGTTATCGATATGGCTAAAAAACATTTTCCGCATCTGACTATTTTGGCCCGCGCTTATGATATGGGCCATGCCTTTGAACTTCTGGATCGAGGAGTCAAATTATTTCAACGCGAAATGCTCAGTTCCGCAATGGTACTAGGTGAAAAGACCTTAATTGAACTGGGCTATGGAGCATATGAAGCCCATCAAGCCAGCAAAGTTTTTGCCGATCATGATCGCAGTTTATTCCAACAACTATACAAAGCCGATGCCTTGGAAAAACGAGTTTCTATCTCCAAACAAGCACGTGATGAATTGGCAATAGTACTGGCTGGAGACGAGGAAGAACGACGTAAGCGTTTTTCCGAAGAATGGGAATAGTATCAGAAGTCAGAAGTCAGAAGTCAGAAGTCAGAAGTCAGAAGTCAGTAAATTGTGCCTTATTTGTATTAAAGTTATAGCTAGGACTTTAACCACATAAGCCAATTGAAATTTAGATTTTTCTTATATTGATATATAATTTATTTAATCTAGACAATAAATCAAGAGGATTTAAAGTAATGCCAAATTACATGTTCGTTTATTTGGGTGGTGAGCATCCGCCCAGTCAGGAAGAAAGAGAAAAACATTTGTTTAAATACCAGGAGTGGTTAACGTCTATGGGTAATGCTGTTGTTAGTCCGGCAATACCGTTCAAGGACACTCATACTGTTCAACCCGATGGCTCCGTATCCGCTGGTACCATGACCGCTATGTCCGGTCTTACTATTTTAAGTATGCCCTCGATGGAAGAAGCACTAGAAGCAGCTAAATCTTGTCCATTTCTTGAAATCAATGGTACTCTGGAGGTTTCAGAAATGATTGAAATGTCCAATACGGACAGTATGCAGTAATACTTTCCTAGATATCCAAATGGCAAACTTGAAAGTTCCTTGATTTTTTTGAAATTACCAGTGCTCAAATTCTTGACTGGTTCAAACAAGTTAAGCAACAATTCAACAAGCAAAAATAGAAGCCGCCACCGTTACAGTGAATCAAGTTGTAACGTTCGGCAGCTTAACCATTGAATGGAAAAACGTTACGTTAAACACTTAAACTTAAGCACTTAAACTTAAGCACTTAAACTTAAGCACTTAAACGTAAGAAATCATGCGAAAAAATATGCGACGTAAATAGCGATTTTAACTGCTGCTAGCCATTCATTTAGCTAATATTAAAATAGGCTATAAAAAATCAGCTCAACTCCTTATATACTTCAGCAAATGCGCTAATTGCCTTATCCAAATCTTCTTTACTATGTGCTGCAGAAATCTGGGTACGTATTCTAGCTTTGCCTTTTGGCACTACGGGGAAAAAGAAACCTATCGCATAAATACCTTTTTGCAATAATTTTTCTGACATTTTTTGCGCTAAAACAGCATCCCCTAACATAACCGGTACAATAGGATGATCACCATCAGCGATGGAAAAACCGGCAGCTTTCATTCCCTCTCTAAAATAAAGAGTATTTTCTTCTAAACGGTCACGTAACACCGTTGAAGCTGATAGCATGTCTAAAACTTTGATTGATACCGCACAAATTGAAGGTGCTAGGGTATTGGAAAACAAATAAGGACGAGAGCGTTGACGTAACATTTCAATAATTTCTTTTCTTCCCGAAGTATAACCTCCGGATGCGCCGCCCAAAGCCTTGCCAAATGTACCGGTAATGATGTCCACCCTATCCATTACGCCATGATATTCGTGCACCCCTCGACCATGTTTGCCCATAAATCCAACGGCATGGCAGTCATCATGATGGACCATGGCATCATACTTGTCTGCTAAGTCACAAATTTCATCGAGTTTAGCAATGCTTCCATCCATTGAAAAAACCCCATCGGTAGTGATTAAGATACGCCTTGCTCCGTTCCCTTTGGCTTCTTTTAACTTGGCTTCCAAATCATGCATATCGTTATTCTTGTAGCGTAACCGTGTCGCCTTACATAGACGAACACCGTCAATAATCGAAGCATGGTTTAATTCGTCGGAAATAACCGCATCTTCTTTACTCAGTATGGTTTCAAATAAACCTGCATTGGCATCAAAACAGGCAGCATATAAAATGGTATCCTCCATTTTTAAAAATTCGCTGACCTTATCTTCCAATTGTTTATGAATAGTTTGAGTACCACAAATAAAACGCACCGAAGAAAGTCCAAATCCCCATTGTTCATAACTATCTTTGGCTGCCTCAATTAATTCGGGATTATTGGCCAAGCCCAGATAATTGTTTGCACACATATTGATCACTTCCTGACCATCGGCCAAAGTGATAGCGTTTTTTTGATCCGATGCAATGACTCTTTCGGTCTTCCATAACCCGTCTTGTTTAATTTTATCTAAATCCTGAATCAAACTGTCTTGTGCACTTTTAAAACTCATACAAATTCCAACCCCAATTAATGTTACTCATCCCAACTTAAAATCACTTTTCCTGAATTACCCGATCGCATCACATCAAAGCCTTGCTGAAAATCGGTGTAATGAAAGCGGTGAGTAATAATTTTTTCCAACGGAATTCCACTTTGAACCATCATCTCACCTTTATACCAGGTTTCAAAAATCTCCCTGCCATAAATTCCTTTAATGAACAATCCTTTAAATACTACTTGATCCCAGTCAATGCCCGTATTATTAGGAATAATTCCCAACATAGCGATACTGCCACCGTTGATCATTTTACCCAGCATATCCCTAAATGCCTGAGGGGAACCGGACATTTCCATACCAACATCAAATCCTTCCAAAATTCCCAAGCCACGCATAAAGTCTCGACTAATGGGACCGTCATTAACATTTAAAGGAATCGCTTTGGGAACTATATTTCTGGCAAGCCCGAGTCTATATTCATTTAAATCGGTAATGACAATATTTCGTGCGCCACAATGAGAAGCGACCATTGCCGCCATTATCCCAATGGGTCCCGCACCGGTAATTAACACATCTTCACCAACCATATTTTGCGATAAAGCGGTATGTATGGCATTGCCATAGGGATCAAAACAAGAAAGGATCTCGGTGGACATTTTTACGTTAGGCCGGAATACATTTTTTGCCGGAATGGATAAATATTCCCCGAAGCACCCGGTTCTATTGACTCCTACACCAATAGTATTGGGACATAGATGACGTCTACCTGCCAGGCAGTTACGACAACGTTCACAGACGATGTGACCTTCACCTGATACCACATCACCGACATTAATTTCGGCTACATTGGCGCCTTTTTCCACCACTACACCGGCAAATTCATGACCAATGGTCATTGGAACTTTTATAGTTCGTTGAGCCCAATCATCCCAATTATAAATATGAACATCCGTCCCACAAATCGCTGTTTTTTCGATTTTTATCAATACATCGTTGTTACCAACCTCAGGTATGGGAACTTCCTCCAACCACAGCCCCTCTTTAGCATGTTTTTTTACCAGCGCTTTCATCGTATCCATAAATTTTCTTTTTATTATGTCAATAGGGTCGTTGATATTAGCAACAAATACGTTGTTTTTCTATATTCCATTATTTCCGATCAGGAATTTTAATCCAATAACAGAACAATAGGAGCTCCTGTACCGTGCATCGTTAAATTTTAAGGTGCAATCTCCTCAATCGCCTGCTGTACATAACTGTCCATATTTTTTTGAAGCGTCTTTGATAATTCTATTTGGTAGGAAAAGGACTGTGGCTGGATGCCCATTATGTAGATTTCCGGAAGATGGTAATCAGCCTGTTTTACCATTTCCAACAATGACAATAATTCACCATCATGAGTTTCCGAGGAAGATTGTTTACGACGAACAATAACATCTTGCAGAGAAAAAATTGCCGCATCACCGATATTTTTTCCCATTTTTACAGCATCAATCAATAGTATTTTTTCCGTTTTAGGAGACAAAATCGGTAACAAATTCCAAATATTGCTGCCAATATCCTGGCAGGTAAAACCGTTTTCCAAATTATTTTTCAGGATAAATTCAATAATACGCGGGCCAATACCGTCATCACCTCGCAATATATTACCCATCCCGAGAATATATTTCATAGCTTACTTAACGAACTTTACACTTAAATAATGAGCTGAACAGGAAATACAGGGGTCATAGGCTCGCACCAACATTTCCAAAGCCAGTTCCATTTCAGTTTCAGTGCTATTTTGTTGTAAAAGTTCCGGAACCAGTTTTTCAAAGTCGTATTGAATATTGGCATGGTTTTGATTGGTGGGAATAACATAGTTACCGCCAGTGCACATTCCTTCCTGATCATAGGAGTATTCATGAAATAAAATTCCCCTTGGTACCTCCACTGCCCCACTTCCTTTGCCAAATCGTGTCGGTTCAAGCAGGGGCTCTTTTTCAGTTCCCGACTCGATTAACTGTTCAATAAGCGTAAGTGAGACATGCACATCGTTTACCAGTTCAACTAACTGCGCTATGGTATTCATGTAAGGATTGTTTGTAATCCCGGATAGACCAAACTTTTCCGCTATCTGTCTCGCTTGCGGACACAATTGTTCATAATTATTATTGATACGAGCTAAAGCTCCAACCATATAACTAGCCATTTGGTTTTTACAATATTTAGCCGTCGACCATTCGCTGACATATTCATTGCTAACCTTTAAATAATCCGATACCGCATAGCGTGTTTTATTGCCATCCGGAAGAATCGATTGAATTTGACCATCATAAATGGCATATTCCTGATCATTGGACAAAGCAATATATTCTGTCGGACGATCAAATACTGGAATCTTATCGGCCAAACTTAATAGGGTTTCCACGGTAGCATCCAGCTCCGGTATGGCTGCAAGCAACTTATTTTTTAACTCCTTTAATTCTTGTCGCGAAGGAACTTTACTAAAACCACCCGGTACTACCGTAGTAGGATGGGTAGTACGTCCACCAATTAAAGAACCCCATTCATGAGCTAAACGTTTTAAAGATAATGCCCGTTTTACGACGTCGGCATTACTTTTTATCAAAGGAAAAACAGACTTGGCTCCCAACAGATCCGGAGCAGCTAAAATGTATACATGCAAGACATTGGAATCAAAATTTTCAGCATGTTTAAGTAATTGGCGTAACTTAAAAGTTTGTTCTGAAACAACTATTCCCAAGGCATCCTCGCTGGCTTTTACCGATGCTAGAGTATGACCAATAGAACATATGCCACAGATTCGACTGGTAATTCTGGCGACTTCGGAGTAATGACGTCCCCGAACCATGGATTCAAAAAAACGTGGCGCCTCAGGGACTTGCCATTGGCACTTTTCGATCACGCCATCGCTGATATTAACAATAATATTTCCATGCCCTTCTACCCGCGTTAAATGCTCAATATTGATGTTCACATTTCTGCTCATGAGGCATCACTCCGTTCATTGGCATTAAACATCATAGAACGCTCTTTGGCTCGCGTTTTACTTAAACCTCCATTTTCCACTAAAACTTTTTCCAAAGCTTCTTGATTAGGATTATCGATAAAACCACGACAAGCTTCACAAGGTATGCCATCTGCCGGACAAGGGGCTCCGCAACCGGCTCTGGCCAGCATACCCAAACAGTGATCCCCGGCCAAATAACGACAAACGGTTTCGTTTCGCTTACATTCCACACAGACTGGATAATTGGGAATGACCGGTTCTTTGCCGTGTAACAAATGACTGAGTATGTCTAAAAATTCATATTTATTCATGGGACAACCAAATATCTGGTAGTCAACCTTTATGACTTCTGAAATTGGTTTGGCAAAACTGGAATCGAGATGCGGCATATGAGCATCTTGACCATAAACAAACGCTTTATAATCGTTCTGATGATTTTTTAGGGCATTTATCCCGGCCGTGCTGGCACATTGTCCATATGAAATAATAGTCTTCGATCTGGCTCGAATGTTTTCTAAACGCTTGCGATCCGCTTCTCGAGTAAAACTACCCTCGATACAGGCTATATCAATCGGTTCATTAGTTTTTTCACTCATCGCTTCACGAAATTCCACAATTTCAACGTGTTGCATTAATTCTAAAAACGCCGAATCGCCATAGTTGGTCAACTCAATTTGACAGCCTTCACAACAGGCAAAATCAAAAAACGCGACTTTTGGTTTGCTAGGAGAAAGCATTTAAAGGGCCTCCTCTAAATTGATAATATCACTTAAGGAAAAAACCGGTCCATCGGTACAAACATATTTATCATTAATCTGACAGTGACCGCATTTACCGACGGCACATTTCATGCGTCGTTCCAGGTCGACAAAGATATTGTCATGACTAATACCAATTTTATCCAGCTCACGGATCACAAATTTAAACATAATCGGCGGCCCACAGATCACCACACGAGTATCCGAACTGATACTAACCTGGTTAAACAGCTCGGTGATCACACCAATATGACCTTGCCAAGCTTCATCCGCCTTATCTACTGTTTCAAATAAATCGACATCCTGGCTGGCACGCCAATGACTTAAATCATCCACAAAGAGTTGTTGGGAAGGATCGCGAGTACCATAAAAAAGGGTAAATCCTGAAAACTCTTCACGCCGATCCAAAATGTATTGAATTAAACTACGAGTGGGACATAATCCAATTCCCCCAGCCACAACCAATATGGGATGCTCTCGTAATTTATCTAACTTAAAACCATTGCCGTACGGCCCACGAATATATAGGGAATCCCCTTCATGTAATCGATTAATCGCGCTGGAAACTCTGCCAACAGTCCGTATTACAATATCAAAGGAGTTCTCACGAGTCGGCGAACTGGCTAACCCAATAGGTATTTCTCCATAGCCAAATAAGGAAACTTCCAATATCTGTCCCGGCTCAAATAGCATTTTTGAACCATCCATATAACGGAGGGTAAAATGCCGCTCCATCGGAGTGGTATCACGGACTTTTAAAATTTTTACTTGTTTAGGTAGAAAGATATTATCAGCATCATAGTTTACCTGTGAACAACCATTGGAAACGGTATTATCCATGGGAATACTCCATAATACGTTCGACAATATGGACCGGATCGGCAATATCTGCGGTGCAGGAAATTGAGCAGCGCCCGCAGCCGACACAGGCTTGAGTACCAAGCTTCTCATTGAGATATACCATTTTCCGCATGATTCGATGCCGCATCCGTTCTCCTTTGGTCTCACGGAAATTCTCACTATGTCCACCACCCGAGGATATCTTGGCAAAATCGATAGTCATACAGGAATCCCAATATCGGGTCCTTTGTCCTGATTTTTGATCGATATTCCAACTATCTTCAATATTAAAACAATAACAGGTAGGACAAGTGGTATTACAGGAACCACAGGAAAAACAATCTTGCGCCAAGTCATCCCATAATTTGGTATTTTTAAAAGAATGACGGATGGTACGGGCCATCTCTTCTTTATCGTACGGTATATTTTCAGGACATTGTGCTTTTATATCTTCATTAATATTACGGGCAGTTCTTATTTGAATATCACTTGCGGCTTTAAATTTACCCCAAGCTAATAACTCTTTTCCTTTTTCACTAAACACTTCAAATAGATAACCTTCACTATTTAGTTTAGTTAAAAAAGCGTCTTGTCCTTTAGCAACTACGTCATGACTTATCGATCCCCAAAAGGCTCGCTTGGCTACTTTTTGAATATTGGAACCCACTAATGTCGTTGCATTGCGATAAGCGGTATAGTTGATATCTTCATATTTTTCGGTATATAAAAAATCGGTTTGATCAATGGCCTTAATATCATAGGGATGAACACCAAATAAAACTTGTTTACGGGGGCTTACGGTTCCCTCAAACTTTCCTTCATTAAAGCGTAAAATAATCTGTTGAGGCGGGAAAAATACTTTCTTGGGGGGAAGAATGGTCACATCATAGTCCAGCCTTAATTGTTCTTCCGAGCTTAATTCTTCAAACGAAAAAAGATGTTCCTTGGCTACCGGTGCTATAACCGGTAATTTTTGTATTAACTGCGAAATAAAGGAGGGGAAATCAGCATTTTCAATAAAGTAGGCACTCATAACAAATCCCGAAACGTGTATATGCTCTGTTATTATAGTCTTCCCATATTACCTGTTTATGACTATTTAGTTTTTCCAAGCTAAAGGAAGTTTCTACCAAATTATAGTCATTTATAAAGATTTTGCTGCTTATGTCTGCACATATCTTTTTACAATTTCTATTAATGCACTAGGCTCCATGGGCTTTTCGATAAATTCATCAACCGGTAGCCATTCTTGGTCTCGGTCGCGGTTAGAGAAAGTTCCGGCATAAATCCCCTTTTCATTCACGGCCGATAACATAACTAAAGGGATCGCCTTAATAGAATCTTCGCTACGAATTTCTCGTGCCATCCGAAAGCCAGCACCATCATCTTCCGGAAAAATAACATCCAAAAAAATACAATCGGGATTAATTTTCTTCACATGTGCAACAATATCATTGTCATCATATTGCGCTTCGACTTTATAACCCTGACTTTCCAACACTATTCGCATAGATTCAACAATGTTGTGATCATCATCTACTATTAATATTGTTTTCATATTATCACCCCAACGGAAAATAGCTTTTTCTAATTATTTTAGTAACTATTCAGCGCCCTCATCTTTTGCCTCATTACGGCGTTATTTTCGTACTCAAATGGTCACATATTATCTATATGCTCACATTCTCCGGCCTACGCGGCCCGTTAAAAATGCCTTGTACTGAGACAAAATCTAAGCACGCTGAATAGTTACTTATTTTATAAGACAATCTATTTGGAAATACCCATCTATTCATACTATAGTCAATTCTATTAATAAATATAAATCACTTAACAGGTAAATTGTAGGATATGGATAGAGATATTATTGCAATTGTGGGAATGGGACATGGTGGTAGTGCAATTTTAGAAACCATTTTGCAAATACCTGAGATATATATTAAAGCCGTCTACGACAATAACCCTGAAGCTCCGGGATTAACTATAGCCCGCTCTCATAATGTACCAATTATTGAGATCCAACATGCGGTAAATATCAGCTTCGATCCTGAAGTGGAATTTATCTTTGAAGTAACCGGTAAACGGGAAGTATACGAACAGCTAAAATCAAACTGTAATTCCTATTGCACGGTTATCGGTGCAGCCACCACACGAATCATTTTTCACCTCCTGGACGCCCAACAAAATGCCAACGATAAATTAGAAGCCTATAAGAACGGATTAGAACTCGCCATTATCCAGCGTACCGAAGAATTAGAAAATGCCAATAAACAACTTGAGATGAAAATTCTCGATCACGAACGATTAAATGAAAAACTACAGCGTGTAAACGATGAAAAAACCCGTTACTTGCTCCAGGCTACTCATCAGCTAAAAGCTCCGTTTGCTGCTATTCAGAGTTATACGGATATTATTTTGGGTGGCTATACTGGTGAACTACCCGAGATGAGCAAAAATGTCGTTGAAAAAATCAAACTACGCTGTGAATTATTATCGCGAGCGATTAAGGAAATGTTGGAATTGGCCAATTTGAAATCGGTACTGCCGGAAAATATTCAAATGACCAACACCTCATTAAATGAAAGGATCACCGACTCTATTAATAACGTTAAAATTATCGCCAGACAAAAAAATATTATAATTAAATATTCCCCGCAAGATACTTCTATTCAAATAAAATGCAATGCAGAACAGATGAGAATTCTATTTAATATTTTGCTGGAAAACGCCATTAACTACTCTCCTAACGATAGTCAAATCGACGTATCCACTCACCTTGAAATCAACCAATATATTTGTATTAGTGTCAAAGATCAGGGAATTGGAATTGCCAAAGAACATCATAATAAAATATTCCAGGAATATTTCCGTACCAACGAAAGTGTTCAGCAACACCCAGATGGAACCGGCTTGGGACTTTCGATTGCCAAACAGATTATAGATTTACACGGTTTTAATCTGACTCTGGATAGCCAACCTAACCAGGGAAGTAATTTTATGGTAAGGATTCCATTCATCAACTAAATTTAGAAATAACAAAAAAGGAATAAGATAATGCAACAGAAAAACAATATGACAATTCACTTTATGGATGGCAGTACGGTGAGTTATGATTTTCCAAAGCAGGTTGATAACAATGCTGCGATAGCCACCCGATTAAGCAAATTACTTGAAATGCAATATGTAATTGTAGAAAGTGATGGCGCTTTGCAGTTTTATCCCGTCAACAATATTAAATCAATTCAGGTCTATCCCTTACCGGAAGTATTTCCTGATTATATTATCAGAGGAGCTTGTATGCTCTAGGGATTAATCCAATATCAGGGATAATTTTACGTGTTATTTAAACTTCGTAAAATCTTTTTAAGAAACGTCAATTTTAAAGCTTTGATCGGCAAATTTATCCTTTAAAAAACGGCCATGGATAAGAAGTCCTTGGGCATCTTTTTCGAATAGACTAACGGCTAGTTCTTCCAAGGCCAGATCAAGACGTATTAGTTGTTCGTTAAGTATCTCTTCTGCCGTAAATTTATTACTAAGTCGTTGACTACGTGCCAGTTCCGGAGGTAATTTCAGGAACTCGTTTAAAGCATCGGGTAAATAATTGTTGGCTATTTTTTTGACCTCAAACCGGGAAAGATCAAAAAGCTCACTTTGCTCTTGATGATTCAGTAAGAAAACCAGTTTATGCTCGATTCTCTCTAAAATAGACATAACCTGCGGTCCAACTCGATTATTGATTTGTTCGAGCAAGGGCTGCATCTTCATTTTCCAGGCCCGCCATTCCTCCGTATATTCACTACTAGCGGTATTTTTTTGTTTAATTTCAAATTGCAAAGCATCCTGCCCAACCTGATACAGCTGTTGTCTTAAAGAATCCAAACTTTTTACTACATTATCCTGGCTCGAAGAGTCTGTCGGTAATAACAACTCCTTGATATAAAAAATTAAGGAGGCTTTAGACTTATTCCATGTTTTTAGCAGGTGATTATTTTCTGAGGTAGTTGATTCCATTTGACCCACTAACATTTTAATGGCATCAAACGCTTCTTCTACCTTATCTGCATGGCGATGATTTAACTGGCGATGGGCTTTTCGTACCCAACGATCTAATTTCACTAACTCGCGATGTAATTGTTTTGATACATGAGGTATGGGTACCGTGGGTTTAGCCGGAAAAATTATCCACATTAGAACATAGCTCCAAAAGGTGATTCCTGCGGATAGAAATATAGATAGAAAGAAAACAACCCTTACCCAGGTGACGTTTATATTTAATAAATCAGCAATACCTGCACACACACCCGCGAGTCTGCGACGGCGCGTATTTCGATATATACGAAGTCCTTTTTTCATATTTTTATAAGTTTGAGAACAATATACTTAGAAAATATTTCTTTGATTAAGGAAGATGCCTAGTTTCATGTCAGCACCGAGAATATGGCTAAGAACCCAGTCATTGGATAAGTCGGCATCATTACAGAAATTTGGCTTAATGCCAATGCTGACAATTTCCAATAATTCTTCTAACTGATTGACCAGATCAATATGTTCCTGTCGATGTAATTCATGTTCAGGATAACCGTGCTCACTCATATATTGCTCTTCAGTAGCAAAGTGATATTTCGTAAATTCAATTAATTCTTTTAGTGCCGAAATCACTCCCTCTTTCCCTATACCATTTTCGCAGGCTAGAACTGCTTCATAAAGAACATTCACATGCTGGAGCATTAGCTTATGTTGTTCGTCAATTTCAACAATGTTAATGCTAAATTCTTCTTTCCACTCAAAAATTGCCATTCTTCCTCCAGTGAGTAGTAATAGAAACAGCTTATGCTGAGAAGTAATTAATTTTATCTTTAAAACAATTTGCAGCTTAGGTTATAAAGTCTCTAATATATTAGTTTATTATCTATACCACCTTTTTAATATAAGTATCGTTGATATTGATAGGGAATACAATATCGAATCGAGAGCCTTTCCCGGGTTCACTTTTTACTTCAATATAACCTCCTAATCGCTGTGTAACCAGATTATAAACTAGGGCCATTCCGATGCCACTCCCCCCATTGGCACGTTTGGTGGTATAAAAAGCTTCAAATATTTTCTCCTGAATTTCCAAAGCCATTTCCGAACCATTATCACTATAAATTAAGCGAAGCATAGCTTCTGAGCGTTGGAAAGTTTCTTCTATCCGTATTTTTATTTGGCAGTTACTTTGATCTTCGAAGGCATGGTTTATTGAATTAAGAATTAGTTGAGAAATGATTTGCGCAATTGATCCTGGATAACTATTTAAAACCACCTGCTCTGAACCTAAGACGGTGATATCAATCTTATTTGAACGATATTTTGGTCCCATACCGTGACTAATATGTTTGATAACAAAATAAACGATAACAATTGCCCAAACATAACAATAAAATTCCATTAAAAACCCAATAAACATAATTCGTTGTTATTTAGGTAATAGTAGGATTTACTTAAACTAGCAAATATCAATTTATTTAAACCGAAATACCGACATTTTGCTTGCTGGCCGAATTTTTTTCTTTATAGGGCTGGCCAAGGAACTGAATCATTTAAATCTAGAAAACATGATTGGGTATGGGTTAAAAGCGTAGAAATGACCATTTTAACCAAAGCAGAAAAATGCAGCTTAATACCCAATCATAAAAGGGGGAGGAGAAAGCACCCAATGGTGCTATACAGCTTATTTGATTTTAGACGTCGTAGTATCCGACTTCCCGGTATTGTCAGTCCAAGCAAGTTTTAATTCGTCACCGGAATTAGCGCCTTCAAATTTAAAGGAGAAATAAGGGTTTTTGGATACTGCTACACCAATTTGGCCATTAATCACTTTCTTACCATTAACTTCACAGCTCAAGTTTTGAATAAATTTAGCCGGAATAACTTTGCCGGTTTTCTTGTCTTTACGCAGGCCGGTTTCCATTGGATGACGGACCAAGGCCTTGACCGTAGTGACACCATTTTTTAATTTAGCACGTATCTTAATTGAACTTTTTTTACTCATGATCTTTTTCCTATAGATATTAGTTAGGTTGGTCGGTTATTTTAAAATTAACCGCCACAACCACCGATGGTTACCTTAACTTCTTTTTTAGCCTGGTAGTTTTTACCACCGGCATTCACCACCGCAACGACGTTGGAAGTCTTACCCATTTTAATTCGAGTCGAAATAAACGGTTGGGAGGAACTGTCAAAGTCAAACTGCGCAACTAATGGTGTACCATTTTTTTCTGAAAAGATGGAAATCGTTTTCACATCCTTAATAGTTGTAGAAACAGTCACTGGAACTACAGCACCATTTTCTGCAATATCAGGTGCTTTGATTTTGATATCTGCACTCTCTTCAACACTGTCCGAACCTACTGCTCCTTTTAACGCAGAAGCCATATCTTTGGCATCAAAGGCCGCTTTGTTCCAGGATGCCAATACAGTACCTGGCACTAATAAACCACTACTAGCGGCAAGAGCAACAGCTCCGCTTGCTAAAGAACGTTGTAAAAATACTCGTCTATTCATTAAATTTTCCTCTCTTATATTATGTTCAGAGTCTGCTTAACTCTTATTTACAGTTGTGTTCAGGCTAATCCGGGATTTCCTTTCACACCGATTAATTTAGGTGTATTCAGTTTGGTAATTTTGACCGTATCTTTGGCCCGTAGATAATCCGCCACCACATCCCAAATTGGACGTCCAGGCGCTTTAGAAGATACCGTAGCCCAACCGGATACCACATATTTCTTATCATCTTGAATCTTGGTACCGTCATTCAACGTCATACTGCTAATCCGTTTGCCAAAGGTTTTATTTGGTTCACAGACATAATCCAATCCCCCGACACGAACCATATCACCACCTTGTTGATAATAGGGATCTGGATTAAACAGATTATCGGAAACATCTTCCAGAATCAGTTTGATGTCGGCCCCGCTCATTTCTCTACGATAGGTTTCCGGGTAGGTGATACAGGTCTGATCCATGACATTATCCATGGTGATATCCTGACCGTTCAGAACCGTAGTTCCCCATCTAAATCCAGGAGACAAAGAGATCTGAGCATCGTTGACTTCCGTTAAGGCATCACAGATCAATTGGTCAAAAGTTCCATTAAAATTACCACGACGATATAGAGTCTCTTCCGCCGTAGCCAACTTTTCGTTCAGTTGATCCAGATAAGGTGCTCGAACCTTATCAATATAGGACTGCATTTCTTTGTCAGCAGGTAATAAGTTAGAGAAAACCGGTACCAGATTGTAACGATAGTCCACTAGCTTACCGCCACGAACATCCAGGTCCATTACACCTAAAAACTTGCCATTTGAACCGGCGTTGGTAACCAAAGTCTTACCGCCGGCATTCTTCACTGTCGTTGGTGCCGGCATACCATCATGCGTATGACCACCGAAAATCACATCAATACCGCTAACACGGGAGGCCATTTTCAGATCGACATCCATACCATTGTGGGAAATAACCACAATTAAGTCAGGCTTCTCATTGGCTTTAAGATCATCCACGACAGCCTGCATATTTTCATCCTGAATTCCGAAGGTCCAGTCAGGAATAAAGCGTTGTGGATTAGCAATTGGGGTATATGGGAATGCCTGTCCGATAACGGCGACTCTTACATCGTTCATCTTTTTAATGACATAAGGCTTAAAGGCACGACCACTGTCTTCATCATAACCGTCAAAATCGGCGAAACGATAGTCAAACATAGCGTCTTCATTAATGCCGACGTTTTGTGCTACAAAGTCACCTTTAAATTTTTGGACATTATGGATGACTTCATGATCTTTATAGGTGTATTCCCAATGTCCGGTCATTACATCGACACCTAATAAATTACAGGCTCCAACCATATCCATACCACGCGTCCAATAGGATGTTCCGGAACCTTGCCAAGTATCTCCACCATCTAATAATAGGCTTTGCCCTGCTCCACGTTCAGAACGTAAACGCTTGACCAAAGAAGTTAAATGGGCAAACCCACCTACTTTTCCATATTGGCTGGCTGCTTGGTCGAAATCCAGATAGCTAAATGCATGAGATGCCAAACTATTGGAAGGAATTGCAAAATGCTTTAATAATTTTTCCCCAACCAGATGCGGAGCTTTACCATATGCCCCACCAACACCAAGATTCATGCTGGGTTCGCGAAAATAAATGGGATTTAACTGGGCATGACAATCGGTCATGTGCATTAAGCAGACATTACCGAACTTGGGTATTTCATACATATCTATCGGCTTACGTTTTGCCGCAAATGCTGAACCGGGCAGCATACCTGCAGCCCCAGCCAAACCCATTAATTTAATAAATTCTCTTCTTGAAATACTCATAATGTATCCAATCCATCTACAACCCTGTTAGAGAATACCCAGAGGCATAATGCCTCTGGGCTTGAATAAAAAATGAGGGTGGCCATTTAGAAAACAGGGGGACAAACTAAAGACCTGTATACACCCTCTTAAAAATCAGGAGCCGATGTGACTCCCTAATGCAACTTAGGGTCACTTTGTAGAACTATAGTGACCTATGATTTAGTGGTGGTTAATCCAAGACTTACCCAAGACTGCATCCCACCGCGGTACCACTTTAATTTGTACGCCGGATAACCCAACTTGGTCAGTGTTTTAATATTCATAGCCGACTGAGGACACCAGTTGCCATTACAAAACATCACCAAAGTCTTGGCATTGCGGAAATCCCACTGGCCGTTGACCATTTGCGCACCAAATTTATTGATTAATACTTCGTTCAACGTTTCGGCTTCTGCCTCAATAGCAAAAGTACCTTCTACATCATGGTTGATTTGACTCCAGGGAATATTGACCGAACCAGGAATCGTTCCACGTCCCATCCATTCCGGTGAGCGGGAATCGACGACGATAATTTTTCTATCGCCATTGCTGATACGCTTTAAGTAACCCAATACTTCCAGTTCACCAACAGTTTCAACTCCCGGTACAATATGCATCGGTTGAATACAGAATGGAGGACATGCGCGACCAGTTTTTGCATAAGTCTTCGGTACCACGGCATCTTTATCTGCGGTACGCTTAATCTCTACTGGTTTGCCATTATGGTTAACAGTTACTGACGCTAACGAAGAAGTAATTTTGCCGGAATCCGCTAAGACTGAAGTCGATACAGCCATCGTGGACACAGCCATCGTGGATACAGCCAACATGCTTAATAAAGCCAACCCTATTGATTTAGAATTTCTCATAGTTATTTTCTCCGTTTCTAATTAGTTAGTTTGCAGGTAAGCCGGCATGCGTAACTGTTTTTGAGATACCGCTTGCTGATAACCTGAATGTCCTTCATGTTCGGCTTTATTGGCTAATTTAACGGCTTTTTTGAAATCACCTTTTTTCATAGCTGCCTTGGCTTGTTTAATAAATTTTCCGGTATCACGCCACTCACCACTTACCGATGCTGCCTTCTTTTTAGCTTTTTCAGCTGCTGCGATGGCTTGTTCGGCACCGGCTTTGGTTGCATCGGCTTTAGTCACCTGAACCATTTTCATTGGGGTACTTTCTTTGACTGATGCGCTCATGTCCTTTTTGGGCTCATTAGTTTGACATCCACTTAATGCAACCAGACTGACTACCGCCAGAGCTAATATATTGCTTTTCTTCATTTTTAATTCCTCCGATGATAGTTATTATTTACGGGCGCCTGGACCGTTTAAGGTTAAACCGTTACTCATATGAGTCAGGAAATATTCCAAATTACGGTATTCTCTACCTTGAGCTTTGAAAGGCTTGGCACGAACCTGTTTGTTACAACCGGTGAAACGACGGTGTAAAGTACCAACAGTTCCCCATTTGGAGCGATATACCGGAAAATGCGTAGTGTGTCCTTTAGCCATACTCAAATTTTCAGAACGAAGTACGTTTCCGGCATTTTGGAAGTGGCAATTAGCACAGGAGAAATTTAATTGACCGCGACGGGTAAAGTAGAATTTCTTGCCCTCTTCATAAGCCGCCAAAGCGCCTGGATCATCCTGAGGTACAATCACATTTACTTTTTTACCGCGAGCTTGATAAGCAAGGAAAGACATGATCTTATTGATATCGCCTTTTTTATACTTCAAAGGTTTTTCACCATTGGCTTCTCGACATTCATTAAGAGCCAAAGGCAATGTCATCACCATTTTGCGTTCTTTGTTCCAATAGGGATATTTATGAGCAATTACGGGACCATCAGGGAAACAGCTTTGATAAGTTTTACCGTTTTTAAATGCGGTCTCCCACATTTCCTGACCTTCATCAATAAACGGTTCATAGGGAGGAAATTCTTCAATCGCTTCCCAGTTTTCACGACCAGCCATATCATAGGCATATGAACCATTAACAAATTCTGCTTCTTCTACATTAGGAAATTTTTTCTTAAAAAAATCGTTAAAAGTATTCAAATCTTTTTGTGGCGATGCTTGAGTCGCAAGCGCAATTGCGCTACCCAGCATGATTCCCATAATTTTTAAAGTTGTTTTCATTATGCAATTTACCTTTTTTGTTTATCTTTACCTGATTATCAAATTTACAGCCATTACAAGGAGTAAATGTAATCCACGACTTTATCCATTTCTGATTTAGTTAAGATATTGTGTTTACCAAATGGAGGCATTGTGCTATCAGGATTGGCAATGGTTGCATCCCAGATCTGCGTGTATAAACGATCCTTCTTAGGATAACGTTGTTTCATTGAAACCAATGGCGGTGCAATATTACCGGGGCTTTGACCTCCAATAATCATATGGCAAGCAAGGCAGTTACCTTTTTTACGAGAGAACGCCAATTGTTTACCCTCTTCCATGGCGGTCATTTTCTTTTCAGCATTAGCCGGAGCAACCAGGGCTAAACTACCACTGGTAATTGCCAAGCTACTGGCTAATGTGATTAATAAATTTTTCGAGCGCGTCATAATTTCCTCCTATGTTTTTATGAGATGTATTATGACTGAGTAAATTTATAAGGAAATTGGGAAATATGAGAAATTTTATTGGGGATTTCCCCAATAGCTTTTATGATTTTTCTTGAAACTAGGGAGTTAACACGATAGTTTTCCCCAAAAAAAGCGGTTTGTTTATTAGCCGTTTATAATATGGTTCTCTAACCAAAACGTAAATTTAACAAACAATATTAATAACTATTATAAATTTGATTACTTATTAATGACTGAGAGCAACTTCCTAGACTTTTAACACATTATTATTCAACCATAGATAAAACCTTTTATTATTATTTTTAAACTGTTATTGTTAATGCAATACTATTTCCTTGTTCAGTTTTGACCACAAAACACCGAAAAAAAACTTATGGATATTAAGCATGAGCAAGTTAATCAACTTTACAATTATTCACCCACGGCAATCTTTGGAAATGTATTTATTGCCGTCATCGTTATCTATATTCTTTTTGGCAATGTACCGAATATAGACCTTATTATTTGGTCCTTCATGATTTTTGCAAATATGGGCCTGAGAATAGTAAATTTTTATCAATATAAATCCTCCAATCAATTCTCAAATCCTAGTTGTGATGTAAATAAATGGCTTCGCTTTCACCAGTTAGGAGTGTTTTTTACGGGACTTCTATGGGGAGGAAGCGTTTACTTTGCCGACTACTTTCAACTGGTAGATTTTCGTTTAATGATTACTGCGATTGGATTCGCTTTGGCAGGAGGAGCGACATTCACTCTTGGTGTGGTATTTTCTTCATATATAGCTTTTACAATACCAATGCTTTCGATTATCTCTATCTCTATGTTCCTTTCAGAGATTCCTACGCATTTTGAATCAGGTATACTTATTTTGCTAGGTATAGGATTTGCCATATCTACTGCATATCGATATAGCAAAAACTCATATGAAATTTTGTTAAGAAATCATGAAATTAGTGAAGCAAACAATAAAATTTTACAGCAGTCAGAATCACTTGAAGTAAAAGTCAAAGAAAGGAGTGAAGAGCTACTCATTGCAAGGGATGAGGCGGTAAAAGCCAATAAGGCAAAATCAGAATTTCTAGCCAACATATCCCATGAACTGAGAACTCCCCTTAATGCAATACTTGGATTCTCTGAACTTTTGACTAAAGATAACGACTTATCAGAAGATCAAAAGAAAAAATTGGTTATTATCAATTCGAGTGGTGGACATTTATTAAGTTTAATAAACGATGTGTTGGATATCTCCAAAATTGAAGCCGGCAAAGTTGAACTAGAGTTTGAAGACTGTGACCTGCGTAAATTATTACAAGAAATAGGAGATATGTTCAAATTTCGCGCAGAAGAATTACAACTGGACTTTGAACTTGATTTAGCTACAAACCTGGTAAATTTTGTTAAGACAGATACTAGTAAGCTGCGTCAAATTTTGATTAATTTATTAGACAATGCATTAAAGTTTACTCGTCAAGGTGGATTTTCATTACGAGCTCGTACCCTAGTTGAGTATGATTCGAACCGAAACATACTTCTGATTATAGAAGTCCAAGATAGTGGACCCGGAATTCCAGTATCAGAAATTGAAGTCATATTTGATCCCTTTATTCAGTCAAAACAGCACAAATGTGAAACCAAAGGAACAGGACTAGGTCTAGCAATATGCCAATCTTTCGTAAAAATGTTGGAGGGGTCACTTAAGGTTTTCAGCGAAGTTGATAAAGGGACTCTATTTACATTAGAGATACCCTTACACAAGGTCGATGCACCTAAGTCAATTAACAGTCACATAAGTCAGAAGGAAACAGATTTTATACTATGTAGAAAGCATAACAGACGGGTCTTAATAGTTGAGGATTGTTTAGAAAATCGCCTATTATTGAACAATCTTTTAACTCACATCGAGGTCAACGTGAAAGAAGCTGAAAATGGAGAACAGGCCGTCAAATTATTTCAGCAATGGCAACCTCATTTTATATGGATGGACATGCGAATGCCTGTCATGGATGGCTACCAAGCCACTCGGCGCATTCGTGCTCTACCAGGCGGGGATAAAGTAATAATTATTGCAGTAACTGCCAATGCTATTTCGGATGCCCAACATGAAATTATAGCCGCCGGATGTGATGATGTGCTCCATAAGCCTTATCGAGCAAATGAAATATTTGACACAATGATTCAATACTTAGGCATCGAGTATGTAAACTACGTACATTAAGAAATTTACCAAGCTTCAGTTATAAAAATACACTGTTTAACTGGATTTCTTTTCCACAGATAAATTATCCGTGTTCACGCATAGCATCGTCGGCTATTTCGCCGAGACTGTCAAAAACTTTTTGGCTGGCATCTTCCATCAGTTTAACCGCAGTCATCAATTTGTTGAAATCAATATTTTCCTGGGAAATTATATTGAAAATGTCCTTGGTGCCGTTATGGACCAACGAATGAGGTTGTTCCAAAGCCGAATAGTGGCTGGAATGGGAGAAATATTCTTTACCCTCCCCTTCATAATACCATTTACCCAAACGACAACTATGGTGGTCAACAAAATCAAAGACCGGTTTACGATTATTAATCGATAAATAAGTATTAACCTTCCAGAGCATATGGTCGGTTTTGGCCAAAGTGGTAAATACCCGATCAGTCATTAAATTGATATCTTTAAAATGTTTATGGACCTCAGTATCAACATCTTTGAGATGAGATTTAAACCCATCCATTTCACCGGCCACTTTATCAATATTGCCGATTAACTGGGAAGATATGTCTGATACAGAATGTACATTATCCTTCAACGCGTTAATTACATCATTAATTTCCGTAATCGCCGTTTGTGTTTTATCGGCCAAGCCTCGTACTTCATCGGCTACCACCGCAAACCCGCGTCCGGCTTCACCCGCTCTCGCCGCTTCAATTGCTGCATTAAGAGCCAATAGATTAGTCTGTTCGGCAATCCCTCTAATTAAAGATAAAATAGCACTAATTTCTTCCGCTCGGGCAGACATTCCTTCTACCGCCTCTCCCGAGCGCGCCGATACGGACGATACACCTTTAATATTGCCGCTAATATCCTCTAAATTAGCCGACATTTTTATAAACTCACCACTTAAAAATGACACACACTCCAAAGTACCTTTTGCCGCTTCCACCGAGCCGGCCAAGCTTCCTTGAATATCCAACATCGCGGATTTCATGTGTTCATTTTCAAATTTCATCAGGCCTTCGACCGAATCGACAATACCTGCTTTACTTTCCGCCCCCTGCAATTGGTTTTTCAGTTGCTCCAATTCTGCTTTTAGAGCACTGTTCTCTGATTTGAGCAAATCTCGCTCTTGTTCCAGATTGGCAATATTTTCCCTATCTTTATTGTTAGCAAACCAGCCCACAAGGATTCTCCTATCATTTTTATCTATTATGCATATCGACAAACTTTAAAATAACTTGAGGAAGTTCAAAAAATTTGACTTTTATCGATACTGAATTCCTTTTGACATGGTCAGTGTAGAACAAAAATCCCCTCTTTGACCAGTAATAAATAGCAAACTGGTATAATACTTGAGTTGTGCTATACGTTATTACTATGAACAAACGAATATCGTAGCGGGAGAGTTAATAATGATTGTTGTAAACCATATTTTAAAAGAGAAAGGACATGATGTATGGAATATTGGGCCAGAGGCAATGGTTTTAGATGCCGTTAAACTGATGGCAGAAAAAAAAGTGGGCGCTTTATTGGTAGTGGACGCTGGCCATCCGGTCGGCCTGATTTCTGAAACGGACTATACCCGTAAGGTAATTGTTGACCAACGCTCATCAAAAGATACCCAAGTAAAAGAAATTATGTCCAGTAATATCATATATGCCGAACCAAACCAAAATATTGAAGAGTGCATGGCTTTAATGACCGAAAAGCGCATCCGTCATCTGCCGGTTTGGGACGGTAAAGAATTGCACGGCATTATCTCTATCGGTGATTTGGTAAAAGCCATTATCAATGATCAACGATTTACTATAGAACAATTGGAAAAATATATTGCCGGATAGCGACCTAATTTTTTATATACGGTTAAGGGTGGGATTTACAACAATCCTGCTATTAACTGGGGATTAAAAAAAGAACAGGTGATCCACCACCATTAAAGTAAATAAAGTCGGTAAATAATAATGGCTTGTTCTAATTGATCTTGTTCTCTTTGCTGAGTAATATTCGCCAGCACCTCAAAGACCTTCTCAGAACATTTAATGTCTTCATCCTCGACACATTTGGGATTGTCAGAATCACTATGCTGTTGAGAATTATTTAAGGCAAATGTAAAAAATTAATCTATATAAATTTATAGGGACTTTAGCATTGCGACCGGGGTACATAACACATGAAAGATATAATAAAAGTTTGTTTTTTATTCATCTTATTTTTTTCTAGTAATATCTATGCAGCTCAATATACGGTTTCCAGCCTGGGACCGGGAGCCGGAACGGCGGTAAGTGCAGCCGCTTTTGATCCGACCGATAGCAATATTATCTATGCCGGTGGGGACTGTCAGGGGATTATGCGGTCTTTGGATGGAGGTCAATCCTGGTCAGCTCCCAATAATGGGTTGGTTAATCCGGGCGATCCCTTTTATGAAGCCTACTTCGTGATTGAAATTGAAGTTGACCCGCTCAATAGCAATAATGTCTATGCCGGTACCATGCGAGGAATCTATAAAAGTAGTGATAAAGCCGTAAATTGGACCTTACTCGATATTGCCAGTGCTTTACCTGAAAACTCTTTAGGGAACCATCTTCCCATTGGATCCATTGAAGTCGATCCCGGAAATAATAATATAATCTATGCCGGTTTCGGCGATAGTTATTCCCATGATTCGGAAACTGCAAAAGGTATATTATTGAAATCCAGCGATGGCGGACTATCCTGGTCCCAAATAGCCGCTAATACCATACCGTCAGATGCCATCATATATGGTATTGCACTGGATCCACAGGGTGATGCCAGCAGCCGTAATTTGATCGTCAGTACTGACAAAGGCATATTTTTATCTCAAGACGGCGGACAAATTTTTAGCCGTTTTGAATCCGGTCTTCCCAATAATAAGGGACGTCGCGTAGAAGTTTCCAGTAGTGGTGGGGTATCCAGCTTTTATTTGGTGTTATTTCCCAGTGGTTCTTCAGACGGAGGCGTATTTAAATGGCAAACCAACCAACAACAATGGAGTGATGCCAATGGTGTCCCAGATGACGAACCGTTGATTACTAATGACGGCGGCTCCTGTCTGTATAATATGTTGGCCGTTCATCCAAGTAATCCCGATACAGTGTTTGTCGCCAGTTCAGCCAGTTATGTCGAAGATCTGCAATGTGAAACAGAAACATTTTTCCGTAGTATAGATGGGGGTCAAAGCTGGCAGGAGATCGTACAAAGCATGTCCAGTGGCTGGTTCAAGGAAATTTCTATATTTCCCATGTTGGCTATGGCCCCTTCCAATCCTTCTACGCTAATGGGCGGCTACGTCGGTATGAGTTTATCCGATAATTTCGGAGTCAACTGGCAGCAAATTTATGCCGATGTAAAGGGAAACAATCCTAATCAACTCTTTAAGTCCAATAGTAACGATATTGGTTCACAAATGTGGAGCCTGTCACTAGCCATCGACCCACGCACCGACAAAGCGAATACCATGTATCACGGCTATGCCGATACCCTATTGTTTAAAACCGACGATATGAGTTATTTTAAGCGTCTGACAGCTACTGAGGTTAGCCAGCCCATCGATGACTTTGCCGATGGTTGGGGAAATGCAGGCGACAGCAATCTAACCCCACAAGTCACTCTGGACCCCGATAGACCTGATACTGTTTACGCATCGGCCAATTTCCGCTTGTATAAAAGCCTCGATGGAGGCTCCAACTGGAGTGAAATTACCGGCTGGAACGATCCCTATGGAGGTGACCTTTCCACTAGCGGTGCCGATATTAGTAAACGTGATAATGCCGCCCGTTTCGCCATTGATGCTAGCTCTCCGGTTTCCAGTCGGACTATTTATGTCAGTGTATATGGCGGCGGTTTATACAAGTCAATCGATGGTGGTAATTCCTGGAGTGATTTAAGTGCTAAATTGGGTAGTGCCGCCAATGCCATCAGCGGTGTTTATATCGATCCCAGCAATAGTAATCGAATATATTTGGGAAGCTTTTCATTAATGCATTATAGTCGCCAGGCGACCGATACGACTTATACTATCTATTATTCCGAGGATGGCGGTAATAGCTGGCAAAGCCGTGGTAATTTACCACCCACCAATCGAATTTGGATTGATCCTGATAACGGCCAAAGATTATTAGCCGCCACTATCGATATTCAAATCGATACTAATCTGGGTGGATTATATTTAAGTAACGATGGCGGTCAGAGCTGGAAACGGGTCTTAAATCAGCCGGTAGTCACCGATATTATCCTCGATCCTCATGTCAATAATCGTATGTGGGCATTATCCAGTGCCTATTATCAATATGACACCGGCATCGATACACCGAATCAATCGGCAGGTTTATATCGTAGCGACGATCGCGGACTGACCTGGCAACGTCAAGATGTCTCTTTTAATCACTACGCACTCTACCCTCTTATCGCACATCCCAGCCGTGCCAACGAGCTTTATATCGGTACCGCCGGCTTGGGGGTGAAAAAGGTTACCTTAAACGATTCCGGCAACGATATTTCTCCATCCGTCACTATCAAGGCTAATAATACTGCTTCTTTTATCAATTTGGAGCAAGATGATAATATTACTCTAAGCATTAGTCTTGAAGCGGCCGATTCTGCCGGGAGTCAGGCTGATTGGTGGTTTGTTGTCAATTACAATAATAATTGGCAATATCTTGATTTAAGTCGTGAGACCATGATTAGTGTAGGCAATAGCCTGAATCAACTCCTCCCCACTTACCAAGGAGCTTTGTTTGATTTAAGTTCAACAAATATTTTAAACCTATCTGACTTATCTCCCGGTGATCATACTTTTTATTTTGCCATCGATACCAATAAAAACGGTAATATCGATTTTGAGCAACTCTTTTATGCTAGCGTTCAGGTAAACATTGAAGAGTAATTGATTACACCCTTAAGCAGCATGGATGCTTATAATATTTTGATCATTTTTCAATATTAAATTGATTTCTTTAATAGATTGCATGAAGTCAATGATCTTTTCTAATATTCTGTGATATATTGCAAATATAGCTATTGGACCAGTTGGGGCCGCAAATAATGCCGGTAGCATATTTACTACTACTTTTTCTATTTGGCGCTAATGCCAACGCTGTTAGCGTGCCTTTAAGTCCCGAAGAACAAGCTTTTCTTAAACAACATCCCACTATTGTCTTAGGTAGCGATCCTGCCTGGGCACCCTATGTCATCAAAAATAACAATGGAGACATTAGTGGATTTGACGCCGATATTCTTAACTTGGTGAACCAATATACGGGAGCAAATTTCGTATTACGAACAGGGACCTGGAATGATATTGTTAATAAGGCCGAAACCCGGGAAATAGATGGATTAAGCACCAGTGTTGCCCACCCTGAACGTAAAACCGCTTTCAACTTTTCCGACATCTATGTATCAGAATCCAAATCACTACTGGTTTCTACCACTAATCCCAAAAATATTCTGTCTCACAATGACCTGGCCGGAAAAATCGTCAGTTACCAAAAAGGTAATCTTTTCGATAAAAAATTGCTGGCTCAGTATTCGGGTGTCAAAGCGATAGCTTTAAATAGTCTGGATGAAATACTAGAGCAATTGATAACCGGGAAAACCGATGCCACGGTTGGCAGTCAGATTTTACTCTATTATGGCAGTCAAAAGGGTCTGCATTATCTCAATGTCGTCGATATATTTGACCAACCGCGTGTCGATGTGGTGTTTTCCATTCGTAACGACTGGCCGCTGGCGTTATCCATTCTTAATAAAGGCCTGAGTGCTATTTCATCCAAGCAAAAAAATGAGCTGAAAAGCAAATGGTTTTTCTCTTCCATCCCCAACAAGCAACCAACTCAAATAAAATTAACCGACGCTGAAAAGAACTATTTAAACCAAACCCAAAACATTCGTATGTGTATCGATCCCGATTGGATGCCGTTTGAGAAAAACGATAATGGCAAACATATCGGAATGACTGCCGATTATTTTGAATTGTTGCAAGAAAAATTAAACAGCAAAATTTCCATGGTACCAAGTAATACCTGGTTAGAGTCCCTTGAATTAGGTAAAAAAAGAGAATGTGATATTTTTTCGCTGGTAATGTCAACACCGGAGAGAGAGAAATATTTAGATTTCACCGATGCTTACTTAAGTATTCCGCTGGTGATTGCGACTTCAATTGAAACCCCCTTTATTAATGACATCACCTCAGTTAATGATAAAAAAATCGGCATCGTTAAAGGTTATGCCTATGGAGAGCTATTACGCACTCGCTATCCGCAAATGCAATTACTGGATGTAAAAAATTTAAGCGATGGGTTAGACAAAGTTAAAGATAGAGAACTATTTGGGTTTATCGGTACTTTGGCAACCGTCGGCTATACCATTCAGAAGGATTATATTGGACGTTTAAAAATTGCCGGTAAATTTGATGAATCTTGGGAATTGGGAATCGGCACCCGTAACGATGTGCCTATTTTACACAGTATTTTTAATAAAGCGGTAAACAGCATTTCCTACGAAAAACATCAGCAAATACTGAACAAATGGGTTTCGGTAAACTATGAAAAAGGATTTGATTATAGCTTGCTATGGCAGATGTTAGCCTCCATTGCCATCGTTATTTTATTTATTGGCTATCGACATTATTTGCTGCTGAAACACAATGAGAAATTAAAAATATTGTCATCTACAGACGCGTTAACCGGTTTGGCCAACCGTAGCAGGATCGACGAATTATTGGAAAAATATCAATATAAAAACGAACGTTATGGAGAAACCTTTTCCATAATCTTATTGGATATCGATAATTTCAAAACAATCAATGATGAACACGGCCATTCCATGGGCGATACAATATTAAAAGCGATTGCAAAAATTTTACAACATAATGTACGCTTAAGCGATACGGTGGGTCGTTGGGGTGGTGAGGAGTTCTTAATTATTTGTCCGCAAACGGACCTCAATAGTGCTTATTTAGTCGCCGAAAAATTACGGGTAAAAGTCCAACAACACCCCTTCCCCCATATCCGCAGCCTAACGATTAGTTTGGGTGTCACCAGTTATACTCCTGGTTATAATCTCGATAATCTATTTAAACAGGCTGATGATTTACTCTATCAAGCCAAAAACAAGGGTAAAAATTGCACTATGGCGGAGTTTGAAAGGATAGATTAATAGAATTATCAGGCTCGTACTCAACTCCAGACATTAGTATACCTATTCTTAAATTTTTCTGTATGACTCAAAAAGTGACTTTGCTGACTTTCGAATATTCAATAGATATAAATTGCCCAATCCTAAAAGTTTTTATTTTAGATATGAATAAGGCAGAATCTTAATTAATATAATAGGCAGAAAATCTAAGACATGTCCGCCCGGTGTCTGGTTTTCTAAAACTTTGTGTCATTCCGACTCCTATTATTCTTTTAGATGAAGAAGATAGAATGCCTAAAAAGCCCCGTAAAACGACCAAAAAACAAAGTGACCAGTCACAACCAAAAATATCCTCATCTAATAAAAAAGTTTCACCACCGAAACATTTGAGTACTCAGCTAATTGGCCAAAAAAAGGTTCAACTTCCAATCATTGCGATTGGCTCATCGGCCGGAGGCTTAGAAGCTTTAAATGCTTTTTTTAAGGCCATGCCGGTTGATTCCGATTTCGCTTTCGTGGTGATTTCACATCTTGATCCTGACCGTACCAGTATGCTACCGGAGCTGATTCAACATAAAACGGCGATGCCGGTGATTCAAGTTATTGATAATCAAAAAATTGAAGTAAATTCCATATACGTTATCCCACCTAATAAAGAAATGGGCATCCTAAACGGCATATTGCATACGTTTGATATGCCACTACCACATGGGTTAAATCGCCCCATCGACAGCTTTTTTCGTTCTTTGGCACAAGATCAGGGAAATAATGCGATTGCGATGGTTCTTTCCGGTACCGGCACCGATGGCTCGCTAGGATTACGTGACATTAAAGGCGAGGCCGGAATAATTATTGCGCAAGACCCGCAATCGGCTAAATATGATGGCATGCCGCGCAATGCCATTGCCACTGGATTGGTTGACTATGTCTTGGCTCCTGAAAAAATGCCGGAAAAATTGATGCAATATGTTAAACATTGGGGGGAGCAATCTGAGACGGGTTTTAATCATGATAATGACAATGTCATTAATGCGCTTCAGAAAATATACTTCCTACTGCGAACCAAAACGACTCATGATTTTTCGCTGTACAAAAAAAACACCATTTTTCGTCGTATAGAACGGAGAATACTGGTCCATCAACTTGAGGATATCAATAGTTATGTACGTTATCTTCAAGAAAGTGAAACGGAAATCAGCGTCCTCTTTAAAGAATTATTGATTGGTGTGACCAGTTTTTTCAGAGATAAAGAAGCCTTTGAATCCCTGAAAAATGATTACTTACCCAAGCTATTGCAGGATAAGCCCGATGATTATCAAATCAGGGTATGGGTACCGGGCTGTAGCAGCGGTGAAGAGGCCTATTCTATTGCGATAACGTTGTATGAATGTATGGCTGAATTAAAGCGACGTTTTAGCATTCAAATTTTTGCCACCGACATCGACGAAGCGGCAATCGAAAAAGCACGACATGGCAGGTATCCGGAATCCATCGCAATGGATGTCAGTGCAGAGCAATTGAAGACGTTCTTCAGTAAAGATGAAGATCACTACCAGGTTAAAAAGCTTATTCGAGAGATGGTGGTCTTTGCTCCGCAAAATATTATCAAAGATCCACCGTTTACCAAGCTTGATCTCTTATGTTGTCGTAATCTATTGATTTATTTTGGTCCTGAACTACAAAAAAAGTTATTACCCATTTTTCACTATAGTTTAAAGGCCGAAAGTTTGCTTTTTTTAGGGTCATCAGAAAGCATTGGAACAGCCACGGATCTTTTTTCATTTGTTGATAAAAAGTGGAAAATTTTCAAGTCCGTATCCAGCCATATATTCACCAATCCCAGTATCAATTTAGCCCCCTCTACGTTGCCAACAACCATGTCCGAAAAGAAAATAGCGGTGCCCCAACCCGTGAACGTTGATAATCAGTCCACAAAACTACTCAGAACGTTATTATCAGAAAGTGACCTATCGCCTCGTATCGTCATCGACAATGAGGCAAATATTCTCTATATTCACGGTAGGACGGGAAAATATTTGGAACCAGCACAAGGAGCCACAAGTACCAATATCATAGATATGGCACGTACGGGTTTAAAACCCGGATTGAGCAATGGCATTCGTCAAGTCTCTTCAAAAGGAGAAACGGTTGAAGTCAAACATTTACAGATTAAAAATAATGATGATTATGTTACGGTAAATTTGCTCATCAAACCGTTTGCTGCTTTTCAGCTTGAGAAACGAGGTTTGATGCTAGTGATTTTTGAGGAAATAAACTTAGAACAGGTAGCGACTCCTCAAACTCATTCAGCCGAAAAAAAACAAATGATTAATGATGAAGTAAAATCACTAAAAGATGAACTCCAATATACCAAAGAAAATCTGCAGAGTACGATTGAGGAATTGGAGACCTCCAATGAAGAGTTGAAATCGGCTAATGAAGAATTACAGAGTACCAACGAAGAATTACAGAGTAGCAATGAAGAACTTGAAACCTCTAAAGAAGAGTTACAATCTTTAAATGAAGAGTCATCGACGGTCAATTCGGAACTGCAAAGCCGCATCGATCAATTGGTGAATGCCAGAGACGATATTAAAAACTTGCTGGATGCGACTGAGATAGCCTCGGTATTTCTGGATATTGACCTGAAGATTAGACGCTTCACACCAAGAGCCGTTGCTATCTTCCCCTTAACCGAAGCAGATATTGGCCGGCCGATAGAACACTTTGCCTCGACACTAAAAGATGTCGATCTTCATCGCTATACCCAGCAGGTATTGAGCGATTTAGCCATGAAGGAAGAGGAAGTTTTAGATAGGGATGATAAAGTGTTTCGTATGCGGATCAGACCTTATCGCACCATCAATAACGTTATCGATGGCATTGTAATCACTTTTGAGGACATCACCAACATTAAAAAAATTGAATCAGAACTGAGCCAAATTTCGAATAACTACGAAGAAAATTTACTCATGATGTCTAAGGTTTTTATGGACGGTGCTGATCCGATGATTATTGAAGACTTAGACGGCATCATTCTAAATGCCAATGATGAAACCAGTCGGTGTTATGGATGGAGTCACAATGAACTGGTTGGAAAAGACATTAAGGTATTAATCCCGAGCGAATTCCGTGATACATCAAAGCATCTTTTAAAGCAATGTATCAGCAATAAAAAACCGGTACGAAATCTAGAAGGCCTGCGTCAACATAAATCGGGACAAGTGATTAAAGTGCTTTTAACCTATTCCCTACTCACGAATACTCAAGGAGAAATCTGTGCCATCGCAACGATTGCTAAAAATTACCCGATTCAAACTCCTGACAATATGCCTTAAAAAGGATTAAGCAGATGAAAAGGGGGGATATAGCATCGGATAAGTTCGTACTTCTTCGAGAACAAGCGGAACAATTGTTGGCCCTAGAGTCAGACGATTTACCAACGCGTTTACCGAATGAGATAAACGCGCTATTACTTGAACTTCAAACTCATCAAATCGAATTGGAATTGCAGAATGATGACCTGCGTCAAACTCAAGAAGCGCTGAACATATCCCGAAAAAAATTTTCTGATTTATATGACTTTGCACCCATAGGCTATTTAACCATTAGTGCCAGTGGTTTAATCCTTGAAGCCAACCTGACCTCGGCGGAATTGTTGGGAATTGAACGAGGGAGGTTAATTAAACAACGCTTTTCTGCTTTTATTGCTGATGAAGATCAGGATATTTTCTTCATCTTTCGAAAACATCTATTGCAAAGAAAAGAGTCTCAACGTTGTGAATTGCGGCTGCGCAAAAATAATGGCGAACTTTTTCATAGCCAATTGAAAAGTACCTTAAATGCAGAGGTGGATGGAGATTCTGATCAGTTTAGAATCGTAATCATTGATATTAGCGAGCAAACCAAAGCCGAGCAGCTAATAAAAACACTCTCGCAAGTAGTGGAACAAAGTCCTGTTTCGGTGGTGATTACCGATACCGATGCGAATATCGAATATGTGAATAATGCGTTTCAACAAGTTTCCGGTTATAGCGCGAATGAAGTGATCGGCCGCAATCCCCGCTTCCTGCAATCGGGCAATACGCCTCCTCATCACTTTAGCGAGTTATGGAAAAACCTGAATCGCGGTGATGCCTGGCAAGGGGTGTTTCATAATCGAAAAAAAAATGGTGAATTGTATTGGGAGCACGTTCATATTGCACCGGTGTTGGATAGTGCTGGGGTAATTCGACACTATCTAGCCGTGAAGCAGGATATTACCCAACATCATGAACAAGAAATGAAAATTCTGCACCAAGCTCATTATGATCATTTAACCAATTTACCGAATCGTTTTTTAGCTCTTGACCGACTCTCACAACTGATTATTGAAGCTGAGAGGAATAAGGATAAGGTTGCTTTATTGTTTTTAGACCTGGATGATTTTAAAAAAGTCAATGATACCCTGGGGCACCAAATCGGCGATCAGCTACTGATTGCCGTCGCATCACGATTTCGCGGTACTATCCGTAATAGTGATACCCTTGGCCGATTTGGGGGGGATGAATTTATTATCCTGATTGGCGGCCTGGAAACAGCGACTGACGTTCTTCCTGTTTTAGAAAATCTTCTTAGTGAGTCTCGAAAGCCCTATTCTATCGACGGTCGGGAACTACTTATCACCGCTAGTATGGGTATTGCCATCTTTCCGGACGATGGTGATAGTTCACATAAATTGCTACGAAAAGTTGATATTGCGATGTATCATTCCAAAGCGCAGGGGCGCAATACGTATTCATTTTTTACCGCAGCGATGAATCGTGATGTGGAGCGACGATTGTCCTTGGAAGAGCAGATGCATGGCGCACTGCGTCGCAAAGAATTTGACGTTTTTTACCAGCCTATCATTGAAATTGCCAGTGGCCAGACCATTGGTGCAGAAGCCTTATTGCGCTGGCATAACCCCAAATTAGGGAATATCTCTCCGGAAGAATTTATTCCGGTAGCTGAGCAAACTGGGATGATAATAGATATTGGCCAGTTTGTATTACAACAAGCTTTAACCGAAACCGCTAACTGGCAACGAGATATTTTCCCTCAGTTCAGAATTGCCGTTAACCTCTCTCCTCGACAATTTCGTGATAAAAACCTAATTGCCATGGTAGAAAAAGCCATCACTCAGTCTCAAATCACCTTCGGATCGTTAGAGTTGGAAGTAACCGAAGGAGTCATGCTGGATGATTACACGGATGTCGCAGGAATATTGCCTGCTTTGCGTCAATTAGGCGTCAGTATTTCAATGGACGATTTTGGTACCGGGTTTTCATCCCTGAGTTATTTGCGAACCTACCCTTTTGATATTTTAAAAATAGACCGTAGCTTCATCCGTGATATTGGCAGTGATAAAAAAGACCGTGATTTAATTAGTGCAGCAGTGCTAATGGGAAAAAGTCTGGGAATGAAACTGATTGCTGAGGGAGTGGAAACTGCGGAGCAACTTAAGTATTTAAAAGGTATCGATTGCGATTATGCCCAAGGCTATTTTTTCCATAAACCCATGACGGCCCAAGACATGTTGAATTGGCTTAAAAATTGCGAAGGTTAAAACGACATTAATCGTTTGGGGTGCGATACAATCTGTGGCATTTTTTAACCCTAAAAACGTGTGTTAAATCTTATTGATAAATTATGAGCTATTATGATTAGTAGGGACATCTACATAATTGATACCTAATCTGGAAGAAAAAAATAAATCGTTAATGATAACAGTTTAAAAAAATGACCTTGGACCAGCAAAAACAACCATCATCTGTTCAGTTTCGTGCACTTAAAAAAAGAGCTGAGGCTTTACTCACAGCTGAACCAGCGAGTAGCAGCGATGCAGCCCTATCCAATAATGTAAAAGATTTACTGCATGAACTTCAAACTCATCAAATCGAGTTGGAATTGCAAAATGAAGACCTTCGCCAGGCTCAGCAAGAACTGAATATCAGCCGTCAAAAATTTTCCGATCTCTATGATTATGCTCCTGTGGGATACCTGACCATTAGTGAAAAGGGATTAATACTTGACGCCAATCTGATGGCTGCAGAACTTTTAGGCATAGAAAGAGCCTATCTCATTAAACAACCGCTATCCGCTTTTATTGTTAAAGAAGAACAAGACCGATATTATTTATACAGAAAACAACTGTTAGATGTTATGCACAGCCAGAGCTTTGAAATACAGATGGTTAAAAAGGATGCTAGTCTGTTTTATGCTCAGCTTCAATTGACTATCAATACCGATATCGATGATAGAACTGGCCAATTTCGCATCATTATGTCAGATATTACCAATCAAAAACAATTATCCATGAAGTTAGAGCATCACCAACACCATCTGGAAGAACTGGTTAAACAAAGAACGGTGCAATTGGAAGAAGCCCGTCAACAAGCCGAAAGAGCCAATCTTGCCAAATCTAGATTTCTTGCCAATATGAGCCATGAAATACGCACCCCAATGAATGGGATTATTGGTATGATGCAGCTGGCTCTACAATCTGACCTGACTGACAAACAAAAAAATTATATCCAGAAGGCGCATCTCTCAGCGGAAAAGTTACTCGCTATTATCAATGACATTCTCGACTTTTCGAAAATTGAAGCCGGCAAGATGGAAATAGATTCTGTTAGTTTTTGTCTCCAAGATATAATCCGTGATGTCTTAAACCTGCAACAGCCTGAGGCAACGGAAAGTAACATTTCTCTGCGTATTAAATTTCTGCCTAATATTCCCAAAATATTGATTGGTGATCCCTTGCGTCTTAGCCAAGTTTTGCTCAATCTGCTTAACAATGCCATAAAATTTAGTGAAAGAGGAAGTTCGGTAACCTTGAAAATTGCGTTACAGGAGGAGAATGCGGAAGACGTCGTTTTACATTTTTCAATTCAAGATACCGGTATTGGTATTTCATCAGAGCAACAGGAAAAACTGTTTCAATCATTTAGTCAGGTAGATAGCTCAACCACCCGTAAATATGGAGGAACTGGATTAGGGCTGGTCATCTCGCGGAATTTAATCCAGATGATGGGCGGTGATTTTAGCGTTGAAAGCCAGCTCAACGTCGGTACTACAATGAACTTTACCGTTTGTCTAAACAAACAACAGGGTGAACCTTGGTCGTCTTCAGAAGGGGTCAATCAAACAGAGGTTCAGCAGGCTATTGAAAAATTACACGGCGTTAAACTTCTTGTCGTAGAAGACAATGAGATTAATAGCGAAGTGATAACTGATTATCTGACCAATTATGATTTGAGGATTAAAGTTGCACATGATGGCCAAGAGGCTTTGGAACGATTGTCCAGGGAAAAATTTGATGCCGTTCTAATGGATTGTATGATGCCAGTCATGGATGGTTACCAATGCACTCGTGAAATACGAAAAAAGGCTCAATTTAAAAACCTACCTGTGATAGCAATGACGGCCAATGCAATGCAAGGCGATAAGGAAAAAGTGCTGGAAGCGGGTATGAATGATTACCTGACTAAGCCTGTCAATTGGGAAACAATGTTTAAGGTGATGGCTAAATGGATAAACGTATCCAACTAATTTCCTTAAGTTGTTTAAAAAGAAAGAAGTTGTTTAAAAGAAAGAAGTTGTTGTAATAGCAAGTTTATTCGGAGCTGTTTTTGGTAATATGAGCGTGGAAAATAGAAGATAACGCAATGCCCGCTAATGCCAATAGAGTGCATATTAAAAATACCAAATTAAAACTTGATGTGGAATCAAAAATATAGCCGGCGGCAATCGGTCCCAACATCTGGCCGATAGCAAAAATTACCGTCACCATTGAAAAAACCTGAGCTGTTTTTTCTTTCCCATATTCTAAGGAAGTCAGCAAGGTTACCAGAGATGGTATAACCCAAGCGGCCAGACCAAACAAGGTAACGGAAACCAGTAACATGACGCTAGGCACCTGCATAACCAAAATCAAATAGGCAATGCTCAGTAAACTAAAAATTAGGATTAAGGTTTTATAAGCACCAATCTTATCCGCCAAAGATCCGAAAAAAGGTCCTGATAACAAAGACATAAAACCCAACCATAGCCAGAAATAACCGGATTGCTGTATCGATAATTGATATTTATCGATTGCAGCTGAAACGAAGAAAGTCAGATAAATGACGTAAGTGAGTCCAAAAATAAAATAGATGGATGATATTTTCCAGAACGCCGAATGTGATAGGATTTCAGATAATTTAAGTTTTTCCTTATCAACTTTATTGTCGTGTTGGCGTAATCCCGGTTTGATCAATATGGCGATAATGATGGTCAGCAAAGCAAAAATTCCCCAGCTTACCCGCCAGGCATTTTCACTAAACAATGCTTCAATTTGCGGTACAAAAATGCCGGAAAAAATAATCCCTAAACCATTGCCGATAATAATGATCCCTAATGCCTTGCCACGTAAATGTTGAGGTATTACATGTGCCACATACACCATAATCGAAACATTGGCCGTGGCAGAACAGAAACCGGCCATAGCATAAAACCAGGATGCGATTAAATAGTGATTGCTCATGGCCATTAAAAACATGCTAATGGCTTGCAGGATTAAAGCACTGGAAATCAGTTTATCGGCCGCAAATTTTTGGTAGAGATGGCCAACCAGAAAGATACCAACCAAATAACCAATAAAATTGGCAGTACCGATAAAGCCTGCAGCGGTGGTCGAAATAGCCAGGTTTTCCTGCATATTGGGTAAAATAATGCCGAATCCGAAGCGGCCTAATCCCAGGCAAGCAAATAACACCAATAAGGCTGCGATTAAAACTCGTCGATATTCAGTCATTGGCTGAATATGATTTTTTTATCCATTGCAGGATAGTACTCCAGTTTTCAATATCACTACGAGCCCGGTAGTTGGGCAGATCGATGACGCCCATACCTTGCGAAGCCGGAAGCGTGTAGTTTTGGGTATCTCTTAAAGTACCAATTAAGGGGATTTTTAATTTTTCAATTTTGCTCAAGATATCACTATGTAAACGAGTATAAGACTTGCTTCGATTAGCAATTAAGGCAATGGGTTTAGAATTGAGAATATCTCCATCGATTGCTGCCAGTTTAAAAACAAATCGGGTTAAGGCTCCTAGGTCAACCGGACTGGGATTAACTGGGATTAGAAATATATCACTAATATTCAATAGCTTGGAGATTTGTTGCTGATCCATAGCGGCCGGACAATCAATTAAATAAGTGATATTTTCGTCCCCAGCGGCAAAATCGTCAATACTAAACTTGTTACAATTGCTTTTAATACATTTAATTTGCGGTAAGGTCTTGGGTCGCCTACTCAACCAATCGGAAAGAGAATTGAGAGGATCGAGATCGACAAAGACAACCGTTTGCGATTGTGCCGCTAAAAATAAACCCAAATTTAGAGTCAGTGTGGTTTTCCCGACTCCTCCCTTAGGATTAATTATGGTTATAATTGTCATCTGGAATTATAAGTTTATAAAATCGCATAAGCTTTATTGATGTAATGAGTATATCGGTAATATTCAAGTATACTTTAAAAATTAAAAATTATAATTTTTCCGCGCCAGATTATCGAAAATAATCACCTCCGAGACATCAGCCCGATAGGCCAGCTGATACACTAACTCTGTTTTAAATATCCGGATCCGGTATCGATAAAATAGACCGGAATATCTTTGCTAATGGAACGAACAATATGTAATAACGGAATGCTATGAGTTTGAAATGAAGAGCCTACAAAGATCTTTTTCTGTTGTTGTAAAAACGCTTCAACAGTGTCCCTTATTTCTACCGTTTTCTGTTCAAAAAACACCTGGTCCATAATCACTTCTTAGGCAACAGCCGCCGGTTTTGAAAAATGTTCAATGACACTATGCTCAAACAACTGATTAATCACCCGATCAGCCTGAAAAGGAGAGATAATGGCCGGTAAACCACAGCACCGCACCTTTATGTTTATTTTGTTTCTCCCGCAAATCACGGGTTATGGTAGCATTGTGCCAAACAATGTTGGTGCTTTTATCCACTGATGTTATAGTCATTTTCTAAAGTCCTAAATAAGATGAATTTCTACGATGTAGCGAATTCTAGCACCGGGATTTTTTTAGGGGAAAGTACTTGTAGCTATATGCTTATAGTAAAAATGTATAAGAGTGGGCCTTTCTATTTTCGTGCAAAATATTAAAATGGTCACAAGGTAAACATTAATTTTGAACCTAAAAAACTCAGTTGACTTCGTAGCGAGGTTCAGCCTGGGCGGCCCCCATAAGTGCTGAAGATTAAGGATTTTATGGGTTATTTTGGTGGGGCCGCCTAGGTTTTTCTTGTAGTCACCCTACTGGTGAAGCCTTGGCGGCCCCACCAAAATGTTCCAGAAAATCCTTAAGACATAGTGCTTAAGGGAACCACAGTAGATGGCAACTGAGTTTTTTAGGTTGAATAACCAAGCTGAAGCAGCTTGTTTGTAGTAGTGCTTAAAACTACACTAATAATATCTTTATAGCTCGGCTGCTATAATGGATTGGATGACAATCTGAAAGCTTTCTGTCAATTGGAATAAACCTTGTATATTAAAAATAAGGGATTTGCATGTCCGGCACCATACTGCTAACAGAGAGTGCTAACTTTCACGCCATGTTTGTCATGGCTTTGGTGCTGTTTGCACTATTTATCTTTGCCAGTGAGCGTATTCCTCTCGCCTCCTCCAGTTTGTTGATCTTGGTTATTTTGATCCTGTTTTTTGAGATGTTTCCCTATTATGTGGGGGATAATCGACTGCAAGCCAGGGATTTCTTTTCCGGTTTTGGACATGAAGCCTTAGTAACCGTTTGTGCTTTAATGATAGCCGGTCAGGGGCTGGTGGTGACGGGCGCACTGGAACCCATCGGTCGATTTCTGGCTAAACAGTGGGCTTCTCGACCTTATCTTACTCTTTTACAAACCCTTTTGGTTGGAGCCGTATTAAGTGCTTTTGTGAATAACACTCCAATCGTCATTCTGCTCTTACCAATATTGGTCAGTGTCTCCTTACGAACCAATACCCATGCTTCCAAAATCTTAATGCCAATGGGATTCGCCACTTTAATTGGAGGAATGGCAACAACGATTGGAACCTCTACCAATTTGCTCGTCGTGTCGGTAGCTGCTGATTTAGGACTAAAAGCATTTTCCATGTTTGATTTTGTGCTCCCAGCCGCTATCGCAGGAGGATGGGGTATTGCTTACTTATGGTTAATTGCTCCGCGAATTACAAAAATTCGTGATCCCCGATTGAAAAACACCTCTCCACGACTTTTTTCGGCCCAATTGCGGATTCCTGAAGAAAGTTTATCGGAAGGAAAAACACTAAGCGAAGCCATAGCACTCACCGGTGGACAGATGGATGTCCAGCAAATTTTGCGTGGTAAAGATAAAGCAAATTTAATTCCTTTACCGGATGTCATCTTACGTCAAGATGATCGCTTGACGGTAAGAGATACTCCGGAACGCCTAAAAGAATTTGAACAATCCCTTCAAGCCAATTTGTATGCGGGAGATGTTCCGGTAGACGAAGAGCATCCACTCAATGACAAAAACCAACAGATTGCCGAAGTGGTCGTAGTTCCAGGCTCGACACTGGATGGTCGTACGTTAAATACGGTACGCTTTACCAATCGCTATCACCTATTGGTGCTAGCATTACACCGGGCCAATATTTGGAAATCGCTTCCCAGTAGCAAACATCCGGGTGACGAGACTTTACGCCCTGGTGACGTTATTCTAGTACAAGGACCTAAAGAGCGAGTCATCAATCTGAAAATGAGTCGTAACCTATTGGTATTGGATGCCCGTCTTAGTCTGCCGCGATCGGATAAAGCTATCTATTCGCTCATCATCATGGCGCTGATTATTTTGCCGGCGGCATTCGGTATTTTACCCATTTCAGTATCAGCCATAAGTGGCGTATTAATTATGTTGTTATGTGGTTGTCTAACATGGAAAGACGCTACTCGGGCATTAAGTGCTCCGGTCATTTTAATCGTGGTGACCAGTTTGGCAATGGGAGCTGCATTGGTACAGACCGGTGGAGCCGATTATCTGGCGCATTTATATGTTCGCTCTACCGAAGGTCTGTCTGCACAAATGATTATGAGTGGATTGCTGTTTTTAATGATGTTGTTAACCAATGTCGTCTCCAATAACGCAGCGGCAGTTATTGGAACCCCCATCGCCATTAGTGTTGCCAAACAAATGGGACTGCCGCCGGAACCTTTCGTTTTAGCCGTGTTATTTGGCGCCAATATGAGTTTTATTACTCCCATGGCTTATCAGACCAATTTATTGGTTATGAATGCCGGTAATTACACTTTTTGGGACTTTGTTCGCATCGGTGCACCACTGGCAATTAGCATGTGGTTGATTTTAAGCTTCCTATTGCCTTGGTTGTATGGTATCTAAGATTTAAGATATTATACAGATAGAAATAATAAGTACCGGATTTTTAATGACCAAAAAAGACTCATATAGCGAAAATTTTGACCAAGCCTCACAACATTTGCGTCAGGCTATCGCTATTCTCTCCAAATACAAAATACCTCCCTCACCGCATAACTTTCAAGTGTTCTATGAATTTGTAGCCGGTAAAAATCAAGCCTTAAACAAGCAATTACAAGCCTTAATTAACGATCAAAAAAATATTGACTCTGATATTCTTGACAGCTTGTATGAAGAATTCTTTGCTCCCGATCGTGAAACCATTGAAATCATTCGGCAAGAATTAAAGCAAATCATCAACAAGTTACAGGACGAGTTTGGCATATCAGTAGATAACTTATCCAATTATGCCAAAAGTCTTGATCACTTTGTTGAAATTCTAGATAACGCTGAACCTTTTCAGGAAACGCTTCATGAGACAGAAAAAGTATTAGCTGAAACCAACCAAATGGAAATTGCTAATCAGCAAATGGAAGTTCAATTAGCCCGTGTAGTTGACGAGGTCAACTCCTTACGTGACGAATTGGATCAAGTAAAAGAAGAAGCGATGACCGATACCTTAACACGAATCGCCAATCGGAAAGCGTTTGATTTAAGTCTGGAACAGATTATTTTCGATGCTCGTGAATCCCGAAAAACATTTAGCCTGCTAATGGCCGATATCGATCATTTTAAACAATTTAACGACACTTATGGTCATTTAGTAGGAGATAAGGTTTTAAGGTTTGTCGCAAATATTATCAAATGCCACATTAAGGGTAACGATACGGTTTCACGCTACGGAGGGGAGGAATTTGCCTTAATTCTACCCAATACCAATTCAAATGGTGCTGTGGCCATTGCCAATCAATTACGTGAAGCTGTGGCACAGGGAGAATTAAAAGATAAAGCCAATGGTGGTAACTATGGACGCGTGACCATGTCTGTAGGCGTGGCCCAGTTTAGAGCCAGTGACCTTGCTAATGCCCTTCTGCAAAGAGCCGATAAGGCCTTATATTTAGCCAAAGAGCGCGGTAGGAATCGAGTTGAAAGACTATAAAAATTTACCCGCCAATTATTAAAAAATTAAATGCCAATATTGTTTTAATTCATTGAAAACAAATGATAATATAACAGTTCAAAACTTATTGGTTAGTATCATAACATATCAATTGGGCGGGGATAATTAGACAGTTCGTATCATTATTGAAACGTATGTTTAATAACGAAATTCCCTAAACCTGGAAGAAAAAACTTAGGGAACCAATGAAGCTGTCCATTATACGTCTTATCATCCTTTCAGCTTTATTGTATCTGTTTTTAACATCTATTCCCGTTTATCTATCTTACAACGAATTAATCAACGCAATTCATCAACAAACTGAAAACAGTTCGCAACGCCAATTAAATCAAGCGGCTCTACAAATTGGAAATTATATTAAGCGAGTACAGAGACAGACTTCTGAATTAGCTAATAAACAGGAAATTAAAGATATTGCAGCTGTTTGGGATGACATTGAAATCCAGAATTGGGCGATTAAAACACGTAATCTATTACCTGACACCATCGGTTTGGCTATTGTTAATCCAAATGGAGCAATTATCGGACAACCAGAAAAACAAAGAATTGGCCCACAATGTCTTATCGATGTTAAAAAACAATTCGCTCAGACCTTAAATGAACATCCTCCCTATCATCGTTTTTTGCATGGTCTTCGTCATTTTGATCTTTATGCAAATATCCTTAGCGATGACAGCGAAAAGTACCTATTATTACATTCAATCAGTTTAAAAACCGTAGAAGAAATACTTATGGAATATTTTAAACAAGGTATTTATCTTTCCATTTCCAATACGCAACAAGTGCTCTTAGAAATAGGAACCTCTACGAGTAATGGCATGAATTTTCAAGCAAAAATACCTGACACGACCTGGCATTTAAATATGATCCAGCTTTCCGAACAGGAATTATCAATTATTCAATTTGCCCGACAATCCATAGTGAAAGCGGCATTTGTTATTGCAACCATTTTTACGTTAATTACGGCATTACTCTATAATTTACTTCGCCATGACACCAACAAACTGCAGCAGTTGTTATCGCAGATCGGTGAAAAACCAAACAACAAAATTCCCAATAGTTCTCTTTACCTAAACGATTTTAGAGTGTTAAAAAAGGGAATCCTAAAACAAAACAAACACTTAATTTGTGCGCAAAATCAGATTGAAAAACTCGCTCTGGAAGATAACTTAACCGGTCTGGGAAATCGTCATCGTTTTGAATTAGATAAGTCCGGACATTTTAACCGGGCAAAAAGAGGGATTTCCATATCCATCATCAGCCTCGATTTGGATAATTTTAAATCCATTAACGACAATTTAGGACATGCCGCAGGTGACCAAGTTTTATTACAATTGGGAAAGACTCTAAGCAACCATATTAGGAAATCTGATTCAGCCTATCGATTTGGCGGTGATGAATTTGTTGTCGTGCTTTATTCAATTGAAATGGATGAATTAAATCGATGGTTCCAGAATATTGTCTTTACCTTTCAAGATAAATGTCCACATCTTTCAAATCTTCCCCAATATAATTGTGGCATCAGTGGAGGTGCTTCGATAATTAAACAACAGGACAAGAGTATTTCTGAATCATTAGAACGTTCAGACAACGCCCTATACCAATCAAAAAAGCAAGGTAAAGGAATATTAACGCTGATAAATTAAAAAATATCACCGAAACCGTTAAATATTTAATTTTAAATATTAGCTATAGAATATAACGCTTTAACATTATTTATCGTTATGGTTTGGTTTTTTACCTTTAAAATCCCTTTTTGTTTGAATTCATAAATGAGTTGTTCAAGAGTTTCTTCTGATATTTCCAAATAAGATGCCATGTCATGAATTGGAATATTTAGTTCAAAATTTAAAGTAATATTATCAATAACAGCTTTTTTTTCGTAGCAGTCGATAAGAAATGAAGCATAGCGGACTTTTAACGGATTGTTGAAATTAAGATTAAAACTATTGCGTTTTTTTATTTCATGAGCGAACAATTTCATCAAATTATTCTGTAAATCAGGAAGCTCCATACACAATGATTGAAACTCAGTAAAAGAAATCAAGAACAGACTGCTTTTTCTAACAGCGACATAATCAAACGGGTGAAAACCGCTATGCAGTGAATCCAAACCGATTAACTCTTCGGGAAAATAAAACATATCGATATTTTCGATACCATCCCCATTCAGCAATGAATTTTTTATCAGTCCGTTTTCCAACCAGTAAAGGTATTTGAGTGGCTCACCTTGCTGGTACAAGTATTGTCCTGCTTCTATTAAAACTTTCCCGGAAATGCATTTTTCAAATTGATTAAAGCTTTGCTTATCAAGTCCACTCAGTAAACAAAGTTTATCAAGATGACAATCCATACATAAGTCGTATTGATCAAATACAACACTTTGTTTAGATTTACGAGCAATATAAAACGGTGAAGACATATTCATAATAGTTAAGATTATTATTGTATTTGTTAAATAGATTTTTAAAGCAGAGTCTCTAATTAAATGTAATTCAAGTTTAGAAATACACCAAATTACTATATTATTCATTTCTTATATTTATAATTTTGCTAATACTATAGATGATTAAATTCGGTGGCTTTGATTTAAGGCAAATCTATTACGAATTCTTTAAAGAAAAAAATAGGAGTCACATACGTTACTCTATATAAAATAGATGTCGAAAACGGCTTAAGCTAAGAATTATTGATACATCTGCTCAAAACGTTCTCTATATTTTAATAGTAAATCAATTAATTGGGGATCAAATTGGCTACCGGCTCCTGCTTGCATATAATCAAATACCGTATCTAACTGCCAGGATTCTTTATAACAACGTTTACTGGACAAGGCATCAAAAACATCAGCAATCGCGACAATTCTCGCTTCAATACTTATTTCATCTCCTTTTTTTCCGTCCGGATAACCTTTACCATCCCATCGTTCATGGTGTTCTAAAGCAATACTGCCCCCTAATTTAAAAATCTTTTTATTCGATTCGCTTAACATTTGAAAACCGATTTCGGAGTGGGTTTTCATTAACTCCCACTCAACCACATCAAGTTTAGCAGGCTTGTTTAAAATGGAGTCTGGAATACCAATTTTACCTAAATCATGTAATGGTGAGGCTTGGTGAATAAGATCGGCCCGTTTCCAACTCATACCGGATAATAAAGCCAATTGTTGTGATATTAGTGCGACTCTTTTTAGGTGTTGGCCGGTCTCACTGGAGCGCGTTTCCACTGCTCCTCCCAAAAGGTATACAATCTCCCTTTGCGCTTCTTCACTACTAACCTTTAGATACATATTTTCAAAGGCTACTAATACATTTCTACTATATATGTCTAATAGTTTACCTTGCAGGCTATCACGCTCATTCAGGCCATTTATATATAAAATATTTTTAGGCTGCTCTTCGCTGTGATAGCAGGCTAAGTATGAATCCTGTTGGTGATAGGAAATAAAATTTCCATTTGTACCGGCTATCTCGTTAATGACAATTTCCGGTAAAACTTCACGTATATCTTTTCCCACATCATTAACAAAACGTCCGATTCCTGAAACTACACGAATGATGTCTTCTTCCTCATCCTGATGTGCGGTTAACCCCTCAGAAACCCCATATAAAGCGTCTTCATCAAAATTTAATACCGAAGTCACCTGACTTAATATACCCTGAGCAAATTGTTCGATAAACTTTATCCCAAATACCTGCGAAGATGCGTCAATGACCTGCTCCAAACCTTTACGCGCATGATCCAAAGAAATGATATCTCGATAGGCTCTTAAACAAGAGTAGATGACGGTTCTTAGCTTGTCGCTGGTTAGTTCGGTCTTCTCCTTATAATCATTAATGTCATAGTTGGCAATTACAGTTTCTTCAGGTGCCTGCCCCGGTTGGCCGGTTCGTAATACTATTCGGGTAAAATGATTACCCATATCATTGCGGATCTGTTTGACTAACTTCAAACCCGCATTGTCACTTTCCATCACCACATCCAAGAGACAAATTGCAATATTATGGTGATTTTTAAAAAGATCAAATCCTTCCTGAGCAGAATATGCACTGATAAATTTTATGGGACGACTATCAAAGGAAAACGATTTTAAAACCATTTTAGTAATGGTATGGACTTGTTCGTCATCATCGACAATCGCCACAATCCATGGGTTATCGATTCGAATTGGTATGCTATTACCATCATTTTCTTCGCTGAACATCAGCTCCGATTCCTTCATATATTATTCCTTATTACTGAAGTATGCTAAATAAACCGGCTTTACATTTTTTTAATCGAAGCATTTTTTAGTTTGAATAATCACCTTCCCATTTTTTATTGTCAGGTCAGAAATTTAAATGTTAGTCAATAAAATGAGAATGTTTGGATTTGGAGATTCATGAATTCAAAATAATCCGTTTCTGTTACTAAGTTATAGTCAATTTCATACAAAATTCCAGTTCGGCAAAGATTATTATCAGGGATGTTAATTTGATGCTAACTTAAAGCAGATGAATACTATTTCTTGGAGGGTGATATTTTTTTGAAAGGGATTATTGTTGCCGATTTTAATTTTTTTTGTTCAGATTCTTCGTTTCTTAAATGACTAATAGTGGGGCAAAATTCCAAATAAAAATGTTCGCTCATCATCTTCGATATACGTACGCAGGCATCCAATGGATTTTTTGCCCGTTGTCGCTCCATATTGATTCGAAACTGTAAACCATTTAATACACGCTTATTACATCCCGACTCGATAAATCGATTTATAATTTTCAATCTCTCGATTTCGAATGCTTCGATATCTTCTTCAGCCAATTTAAACCATTCGTCGATATCAAATTTGGTGTTCATGCCTATCACCCATCAGTTAGCTATAATCCTAGAAAACTCGGTTGCTATCTACTGCGATCCCCTTAAGCACTAAATCTTAAAGATTTTCTGGAACATTTTGATTGGGGACGCCTAGTCTCACCAGTAGGGTGACTACAAGTAAAGCCTAGGCGGCCCCACCAAAATAACCCATAAAACCCTTAATCTTCATCACTTAAGTGAATCTCGCTACGAAGTCAACTGAGTTTTCTAGGATAATCTAAGCGCTTAACATTATCGTTGAGTATAGACGAAATGATTTTTTTTAAAAGATTATGGATTCAGGGAAAAGACATCCTCTTCTATACGATGCAAAGATTGTTCTTCCAACATTAACTCTCCAACAGCATTATTATGAATCAAGTTACATTCGACTGAGCCTTCGACATCCAGAAACTGTAAATTCTTGTAATTATAATATTGCGCCAGTTTTAATACCGACGCCATAGTAACGTCTTCAGCTGACAATTCTTTGCGATAAGTGGCATAAAGATGATGATGCAGATAAATGGCATTACATACCGTGTTCGCAAGCCCCCATTTTTTGGCCAATAATACCCCTATCGCAGTATGGGAGACTTGGTATTTCTCCCGTTCCAATAAAGGAAAGGTAATGGGATGTAAGGTAAACTGCTCATACATTTCTTTATAATCGGAATAGTGCAGAGCCATAACCAATGCTCCTACATCGTGGAATAAACCGGCCAGATAAAAAATGCCGTGCATATTATTTTCTACTTCATTGCCGATTAACTCGGCGATCAAGCCAACACTATGTGAATTTTCAGAAATATCTTCGAATCCTTCAATAGTATCATCAAGTGCTTTTCGATAAGCCGGCTGAACAATAATATCCTTTAGTTTTTGCATGCCAAACATACTAATGGCATGCTCTATGGAAGTTATTTCGATCTTCAGGCCATACAATGGGGAATTTAACGCTTTAATAACTTGTGCGGATAGACCGATATCTTTAGCAACTAAACTGCTAACCGTTTTAATATCGGGATTTTCTAAAGCTAATTGTTTTCTTAAGTCGAGAAGCAATTGCGGTGGCGAAGGAATTTTTGAGCGATTAATTAAATCTACGGCGACACGTAATTCATTATCATTAATTAAGTTTCGAATTCCCACAACATTACCTCGCTAAAACAAAACCAGGACATTTAATCACAAAATCGTAGGAAAGTCTTGTTTTTTAAGATAAAAGAGAGGGTTTTAACATTGCTAATTAACACCAAGAATTAATTACTAAATGTTTCACCTTTGTCACTACAACAAATAAATTTTGCTCCCGATGACTTAAGCCAGTCCAGTCCCTGTCTGCCATTTAACATTGCTATGGTACAGATGCTTCCTGCTACCACACAATGTTCCGCGACAACGCTAACCGAAGCTAGCCCGGTTACCGGCCAACCGGTTTTAGGGTGTAATAAATGCCCATAACGTTTTCCATCTATCTCTATAAAACGTTGATAATCCCCACTACTGGCAACAGCTCCCTGTTTTAATGAGAGTTGGGCCATTTTTCGTTGTGGATTGAAAGGGTCTTGAATGGCAATAGGCCACCCGCTACCATCGGGCAATGACCCTAAAATCCGGATATCACCGCCCATATTGATATAGCCACTTTACATGGTAAGACTGCATGAGAAGATTTGGCTTACATTGTGAGTATGGCAATAAAATCACAGCAAAATAAAAATTGCGGTTTATGAGCCGGTTTTTGCCTTTCCCCAAATTTCTGCTATATATACATTTAAGTAATTTACGAGCATTCAGCTGCCTTAAGGTTTTCTTAAGGAAGTCGATGCTATACTCAATAAATTCATAAGCCCTGTCATCTCTTATAAAAAAACATATTGAGAAAAAAGTGTTCGGCCAAAAAAAAATCATAAAAAGCATCTTAATCGCTAGTCTTTTTCTCACTATGTTAGTAGCTGCATATGTGCAGGGAAATGAGGTAATTGACAACTCAGATAAGCCTCCCTTAATTTCCTATACAGAAAAGGGAGCAGACACCTGTATAAAATGCCACGATGAAGACAATACATACCCCGTATTTCCAATCTTTAAGACAAAACATGCTCAACAGGCAGATTTGCGAACGCCTTTTGCTGATCTTCAATGCGAGGCTTGTCATGGAGCGGGAAAGGAGCATGCAAAGAAAACTAAGCAAGGAGAGCCTCAAGCTCCTATTTTAAATTTTGCTAAGCATTCTACCAATAGCCCTGTAGAACAAAATAAATCATGCCTGAATTGTCATGAAAATTATCAAAGAATTAGTTGGAAAGGCAGCATACATGAACGTAACGATTTGCGTTGTGTAGATTGTCACACTGTTCATACTGAAAATGACGATGTTTTAAGTCGAGACAAACAATCAAAAGTCTGTTTTCAATGTCACAGCAAGGAACGTGCGGAAACTTATAAACCATCTGCTCACCCCATCAGATACGGACAAATGAATTGCAGTGATTGCCATAATACCCATGGAAGTTTTACTCCAGAACAATTAATAAAGAACACAATAAATGAAACCTGCTATACCTGTCATGCTGAAAAACGAGGGCCGGTGTTATGGCAACATGCACCTGTTGCCGAGGACTGTTCGATTTGTCATGTGGCACATGGCTCTAACCATCCTGCGTTGTTAAAGAAGAGAACATTCCTCCTATGTAAGGAATGCCATTCACAGGCAGGGCATCCAAGCCTTACCCCAAATGGTAATGCTTTACCCGGCAATTCTGATAAATTCTTTAACCGTTTTTCACTCGTTAACGGGTGTCTTAATTGCCACTCTCTTGTTCATGGTTCAAATCATCCATCAGGCATGAAATTTATGAGGTAGAAACTTGTAGCTTGCGCACTTTATTTACCTTTGTATCTTTCAATGCGAGACAGAAAAATGAAATTGGCAAAATACACTTTTTTTATAATAGCAATCTTGTCTTACCCACTTATGGCAGTGGCATCAGAAGTGAATGATGTCAGCGCGAACTGGAAATGCAAGTGGTGCCCATTTGAAGAAGGACTTCGAGGCAATGTTGAAATAGGTGCGAGTTACCTTTCTGAAGATTCTTTTAAGTTCGGCAATTATAGCGGTTTAAACAACAAGGGACTTTACTTTATAGGCAATTCAGATGTCCACTACCAAGATGAAAATGCAAACTATTTTAACGCTGATATCCTAGACTTAGGGCTGGGCTCACGTTTTATCAGCTTGGAGGCTGGGAAGCAGGGAACTTATACGGTTTTTTTGAGCTATGATGAATTACCAAGATTATGGTATGACACGTCAATGACACCTTTCATTGGAGCTGGTCACGACACCTTGAGTTTACCTCTTGACTGGGACTATGCTTCCAATACCAGTGATATGACTACCCTTTCGGACAGTCTTAAAAGTGTAGATATTAAGTACGAAAGAAAAAAAGTTAACATGGGCATCTCCTATATCCCCACCCCAAATCGGGAGGAGTACCGCATAAAATTCACACGAGAAACAAAACAAGGAGTGAAAATGCTCGGCGGGGCTTTTGGCGCCAGTGGCTTTTCTGCCCAATCTTCTATACTGCCAGAGCCCATAGATTATGTTACTGATCAACTCGAACTGACGGCTGCTTATAGCACCAAGAAATGGCAAACCAAACTAGGCTATTATGGTTCATTTTTTAAAGATAAAAATACCTCGCTAAACTGGCAAAATCCTTTTGCTGATGCATCGTTTAAGCCAGCTTTCGGTCAAGTAGGACTTCCTCCAGACAATGAATTCCATCAGTTATTTTTCTCTGGCGCTTATCAGGTCTTTGAGCATAGTCGTGCTACGACTCACATTAGCGCTGGTCGGATGTTTCAAAATGAAGCCTTTTTAGGCTATACCGTAAACCCTTCATTAACAACATCATCCTTACCTAGAAACTCCCTAAATGGGAGAGTGAATACCTGGTCTTGGAAACTAGGGATAGTCTCAAATCCAATGCCTAAACTTCGCTTAAGTGCTAGCTACAACCATAATGAGCAAGACAACAAAACACCGCAACGCAGCTATAGCTATATTGTTGCAGACACATCCACATCTTCAAGCCCGAAAACAAATTCCCCCTATTCATTTAGAAGAAAAACACTAAAGATAAATGGAAGTTACCATATTTTCAGGCGCACTAAACTTTCTGCAGGGTTTGACTATGATATTTATAACCGGACTTTTCAGGAGGTAGATAAAACCAGGGAGAATAGTGTCTGGGCCAAACTGAAATTTCACCCCCATGATATGATTGAAACAACACTAAACTATTCACAAGCAAACCGTGAGGTATCAAACTTTAACCCCGATAATGAAGTGTCTCCCCCAGAAAACCCACTCATGAGAAAGTTCAATATGGCAGACAGGGAAAGAGAGCAAATCGGCGTTTATTTTTCCATTACGCCTATCGACATCTTAAGTGTCGGCCTTAATGCGGACTATTCGTTTGATGATTATTCAAACTCATTGGTCGGCCTTACCGATAGTAAGGAAGCAAGCTATACCTTAGATGTTTCATTCATGCCTAGAAATGACGTTAATATCTATGCTTTCTTTTCAAGAGAGAATCTTAAATCAAAACAAACCGGAAGCCAGTCTTATTCCTCGGCAGATTGGTTGGTAAAAAATAATGACAGAATAAATACGGCAGGTATTGGCATCAAATTAGCTGTGCTAGAAAACAAACTCGATATTGGGTTGGATTACGCCTATTCAAGATCAAAAGGTCGCATCGATAGTGAGAGTGATGTCAATTCATCGATTTTGCCATTCCCGGATCTTGAGACAAAATTACATAGCAGCAAGCTATATGCCACCTATAAGGTCAATGATACCTTATCGATAAAGTTTAATTATATTTATGAAAAGTACCAGGAAAAGGATTGGACTATAGACAATGTAGAACCTGACACAATCTCCAGTGTTTTGGCTCTTGGTCAACAGAACCTTCCTTATAAAGCTCATATGCTTTCAGCATCTTTACGATATCAGTTTTAGAAATCAAGTAGCTGGGTTAGGTATATAAATATTTTGCTTACTTTTTTGTACAAGCAATTATAGGAAAGCAATTACAGCGTTTTGGTTAAAACCTAAACATTTAGAACAGTAACACAATAAATTATTTTAGATTTTCCAATTTCAATAAAGGGGTATTTAGTAATGCAAACAAATAAAATGAAACCATTTATAATAGGCTCTGTGTTTTTGCTATTGTCACCGGCACTATGTGCAGAGAATCAAACGCCTTCATACGATCCTGCCACTACCATCTTAACGCTTCCAATGGTTAATGTGACTAGTGGTAGCAACTCTGCAACTTCGTATGTTCAGACTCAAGTGCGCTTAAACTCGATTGATGTTCTCGCAGCCGTCCCGGTTGAACAAACGTTTTCCAGTGAGATCGCCATGGGTGCTATAGCATATAGCGCGTACTATGTAACTGAAGCAGGTGGTGATGGTAACAAACCTGAACACGCCGACTATACCCGTTGTAAAGCTTGTCATGGATGGGATGCCTTGGCAACCGCTGGTGGATATGTCAGAAGAAGTGATGGAGGTGGAAGTCGTTCAGCAGCAGTAAATATTCGCTTGGATCGGACCGATTATACGGCTGATCAAATTCTAAATGGTAGTTGGACACCTGGTGTTGACACTCCAACCGGATCCCATCCAGATTACAGTAGCATACTAACAACCCAACAGGCCAGTGCACTGGTTGCCTATTTGAATTCTCCAGGTGCAAAATTCAGCGCTATAGCAGACGTGTACAACGCGCCTAACCCGGCCCAGTATACTATTGCCTACGGTGATGCCACCAGAGGTCAATCTTTTTACAGTGCGAATTGTCAAAGTTGTCATGGTACTCCAACGGATGATGGTGCTAACCAAGCGGCAGGCGGACCGTCTGGAAGCCTTTCTGCATATTTTAAAAAAGATGGAAAACCTAGTGAGTTTGCCCATAAATCAATGTGGGGAGATGCCGGAAAAATTATGACCCGAGCTTCAATCGGCAATCCAACGACACAAAATATTGCCGATTTGATGAAGTACTTTCAAACGCTTGAGTAAAAAAACGAATAATTAACCGGACTACAGGTTTCTAGCTAAAATCCCAGGATTATTCAATAAGGAGGAAGTTGAAGGATAAAGTTGAGGCACCCTTAATGGTTTTAAAAAACCGGGAGGGTGTCTGCGATTTTTTTGATCGATTTTCTCTTGCAGCTTTAGCAATACGCATTTGGAGTCGAAATACGTCAGACTCAATTTTCTTCCAATTACTGAATGTCCAATTAACCGACGCTGAGGATGCACCACATTGTTTTGAAACAAGTGTCATTTGCCTTTCCTCATGTTAATGATTCTCCCAATTATCTTGCTATTGAAGACCCGCCAGACGTGGGCCCTATGGAAGTGGAATTAAATCCATATACCAGGCATTACAGATGGTCATTAGCTTTTTTCTGGCATCCTCTTCCCATCGTATACCCTCACGGATTTACTACCTTGCGGAGTAAGATGGGCTTTCCACGTTCCATTTCTATGACTCACTAGGTTAGGTCTCTTGTTTATACCGGCGATGCAACACTCACGATACCCCATTTGAGAAAGAATATACCTGATCGCTTACCATTTTTGGTTAGAGCTTATCAGCCGATTTAGCTCATCACTCGTTACGATACTTGCCAAGATTTGCATTTTCTGACCATACAACTATCCCTAGCGCCATCACCACTTTGCGGCTAGCAGTTTCGGGTAAAGCTTCACAGGTTAACCCTACGGTTTCCCGTGGCTACATTGTCCTCAGCGCTTTGAACCTTTATGTTGCCACAAACGCACAGCTGAGTAGGGAACTACTGGTGAGACAATAGGTTTCTTAACCAAGATACATTGGCTGAAACAATTATAAAAATAACTTCGTGTCGCACCTCAACGATGAGTATATGATCAAAATACCAGATCCGTGTCAAGTTTTATGAGAAAAATCCGTTGTTTTTTTAATTTTAATTATGAGACTCAGGGTGACGAAAGACGGATATAGACTGATTAATCTGTATTTACCTGTAAATCACTAAAAACCAGTTCAAAATAATTTTCCCATGATTGATATTCATCATTTACCATCCCTTTAATTTCCCCTTTAATTTGGCCACCGTTTTTAATTATAACTTTAGTTTTTACTATTAATGCCGATATAAAACCTATTCGGTACAGAACCCGAATCCAAGTATTTAGCCATAATAAAAAAACTAGCTTAACGCCAGCTTAAGAATGAAAAATAAAATAACGCCAAATAATACCGAACGTAAAATGCGCGATAACGACTTTATCGTGTCTAAAACTGATACTAAAGGTAAAATCACCTATGCCAATAGTATTTTCTGTGAATTTTCCCTATACAGCGAGCAACAATTACTCGGCAAACAACACAATATCTTACGTCATCCGGATATGCCGCGCGGAGTTTTTAAAATGCTCTGGGAGCATATTCAATCCGGCAACGAGTTTAACGGTTATGTTAAAAATCTCTGTGCCGACGGTAGCTTTTATTGGGTATTTGCTAATGTCACCCCCAGTTATGATCACCAACATAATATCATCGGTTACTTTTCCGTGCGTCGAAAGCCGTCCGAGCAGGCTTTGAAAATAGTTATTCCACTCTATCAGGAAATGCTTGCTGAGGAGAAAAAGACCGATACCCAAAATGCCATTGAAGCCAGTCTAAATCTATTAAATCAGAAACTTGAACAAGGAGTCGATTATGATCGATTTGTTTTGTCGCTGTAATGCGAAGACAAATATTCTTATCAATTTTCTATTTTTTTTTGCATTAGCCACATATTACAGTTTTTTCCATGGTGTAGATTATCTCTTTATCATCATATGCCTATTTGGCATTTTCTGGCAGTATGGCTTTTTGTTAAAAATAAAACAGGAAGAAAAACTCTCTGAATCAATATTTACCCTTTCCGAATCCATTTCCAAAGGAGAGCTGGAGTATCGTATTGCCGATATTAATAGCAATTTACGTAATGCTGCGGTCAGTTTTCAATTAAACGAAGCCATGGATCAAATGGAAACGTTTATGCGCGAAGTGGAAACCATTTTTTCCAAAGCCGAACAAGGTATTTACTATCGTCGAGCCTTTTATACCGGACTACGAGGTTCCTTTGCTACATCCCTGAAACGTATCGATAAATCAGTCGGAGCCATGGAACAAAACTTTTGGTCAACAGCCAAAGATGAGATGAATACCCAGCTCAATAGCCTTAAAACCCAAAATTTGACCGATAATTTAGCTACGACACAAGCGGACTTGTTAGTGATTTCGGAAGAGATGAAAGAGTTGGAAATGGTAGCTTCCCAAGGTGCCAATAATGCTATGGCCAGCAAACAATCGGTGCAAATGGTGATGGATAATATCCATGAATTAAATACTATGTTGCAGGAATTGGGCAAGTCATCCATCGATTTAGATAACAATAGTACTGAAATCGTTGATGTCGTAAAGTTTATAGCCGATATTGCCGATCAAACCAATCTGTTGGCCTTAAATGCCGCCATTGAAGCGGCTCGAGCCGGTGAACATGGGCGGGGCTTTGCGGTGGTTGCCGATGAAGTTAGAAATCTTTCTGAAAATACCAAAACCGCCACCGAGAATATCGGTAAAATCATTAATCGGATTGTCGAGTCTTCCAAATCCATTAAACATAATGCCGAAGATATGTTAGTAAAAGCTGAAACCTCTGAATCGGTTGTCCAGGACTTCGAGAAAAACTTTAATGAGTTTGCCCATATCGCTCAGCAAACCAGTGAAACGGTCAACCATTCCAAACTGGTCAGTTTCTGTTCCCTGGCTAAAGTGGATCACATTATGTATATGCAAAATGCCTATCGTTCACTTGAAACAGGATCACAATCAGCAGAAGCACAAAAAGTTTCTGTTAATCACGAAAATTGTCGTTTTGGCAAATGGCTACAAGACCCAGAAGGTGGTGGAGCCTATAACTATTTGCCCGTATTTGCACAGATTCATCAGCCACATCAACTGGTTCATTCCAATGTCCATAAAATTATTGAATTAGTCGCACAAGATTGGAAACACGATTTAAAAATACAGGAGGAAATTCTGGCTCTATTTCAACAAACCGAAAGTAATAGTAGAGAAGTGGTACAACTGGTTGATCGCCTGGTCGACGAGAAAAAACGCTATGAATCCACTTCCGATGCCGATACGGAGATTGAATTATTCTAACACCCGATTTGACACTCTGGCCCTGGATGCCGAACAGTTGGGCGATCCACAACACACCTTGAGCCAGCTCAGTGAGTTGATGCAAAATTGCGTGGGGTGTCATGCTGCTTATCGGATTAATTAACCATTACTAAAAGCGCTTAAATTATATAGTGAAGCAGGATAAAATAGATTGATTATTATTTCGAGGAATTAATCGACTTACTAACCAAATTCTTCACATTTGCTCCATATTTATTATTTATACTTAATTAATCATTTTTTAAACAATCAAAGGTTTATTCATTTTTATTAAATGGAAATTTTTCTTATGTTAAAACAGAGAAAGTGGGTATTTTTTATCCCGGTGGTGATTGCTATCGCAGTCTTTATTGCTTTAAAACAAAATAAGTCAGCACCACAACGAATTCAACCTCAGGAAAAGGCGACACACGTTCGAGTAATTAAAGTCCCTAGTCTATCGGTTATCCCAAAAGCAACCGGTTATGGTAATGTACAACCGGCTAAAATATGGAACGCTGTAAGCCAGGTAAAAGGGAAAATTACCTATAAAAATACCAAATTGGAAAAAGGCGAAATCATTCAAGCTGACACTGTTTTATTAGAGATTGATCCAACCGATTACCAACTTAGTATTGCCCAAACCGAAGCCGATATTGCTGCTACCACAGCGCAGCTGGAAGAACTGCAAATCAAGGAAAAAAACACTCATCGCTCTCTAAATATTGAACAAAATTCATTAGCGCTCACAGAAAAAGAGCTGCAACGACAAAAAAAATTGGTGACACAGGGAAGCATCAGTTTTTCTGACGTAGAGAAGCAGGAAAGAACCCGTCTCGCCCAGCAACAGAGTGTTCAAAATCAACGTAATAGCCTTAATCTGATTCCCAGTCAACGCGCTTTATTGGAGGCACAATTAACCCGTCAGGAAGCCCAATTAAAATCATTGCAAAGGGATCTGGAAAACACCAAAATATCGCTCCCATTTACCGGGCGTGTCGCTGAAGTGAATGTTGAACAGGATCAATATGTTCGTGAGGGAGAAGTTCTAATGATTGCAGATTCGTTAGACAAAGCGGAAATTGAAGTACAATTGCCTATCAATAGTTTACGTTCCATTATTCATTCCGGCAAAACCGTCAATGCGGAACAAGCGTCCACAGAACAATTGCGTCGACAATTGGCTTTAAAAGCCAGAGTCTTTCTTAAGGAAGGTGATCTCAGTATATCTTGGCCTGCGAAATTCTCTCGACTTAGTGACACCCTGGATCCTAAAACCCGCACTGTCGGTGTTATCGTTGAAGTCGAACACCCCTATGCCAATGTACAACCCGGGCTGCGTCCGCCTTTGGTAAAAGGACTGTTTGTCGAAGTCCAGGTAACTGGCAGCATTCACGACAATAGCATCGTGGTTCCCAATTCAGCTCTGCATTTAAATAGCGATACTCAACAACAGCAAGTTTACCTGGTCAATCAGGATAACCGCCTGGAAATTCGCCCGGTCAAGATTAAAATTACCCAGGATCATTTCAGTATTATCGAATCAGGATTAGCAATTGACGAAACGTTGGTAATCTCAGACTTATTGCCTGCCATCAAGAATATGTTATTGCAGCCGCATACCGATAAAGCAGCTAATCAGAGACTCTTTCAACAGGCGGCCAATAACCCCAATATGAGTGAACATTAAAATGATTGAATATTTTAGTCGGCATCCTACGGCTGCCAATTTATTCATGTTTTTACTCATGATTATTGGTTTTATGGCCCTACCGCAATTACAACGCGAAACCTTTCCTGATTTTGCCGCCAAGGAGCTGGAAATCACTATCCCCTACCCCGGCGCTAGTACCGCCGATGTTGAGGAAGCCGTGTGTCAGCGCGTAGAAGATGCTTTGGATATTATTAATGATGTCGCCGAAGTTCGTTGCGTCGCTCAGGAAAATATCAGTAAAACCGTGGTGGAGTTGGTTGAGGGTGGTGACATCGTTCGCTTTATGGATGACGTCAAAACGGAAATAGAAGCCATCGATAATTTTCCTGAAGACGTTGAATTGCCCATAATCAAAGAATTGGGTAGGACCGCTAAAGTTGTTTCTATTGCCATAACCGGCCCAATGACCAGTAGCGACTTAAAACTGTATGCCGAACAAGTTAAGAGTCGCATGCAACAATTAAGTGAAATCAAACAATTGAATGTTTTGGGGTTTTCTGAACATCAGCTACGCATTGCAATACCGGAAGTGATGTTACGAAAATATCAGCTCAGTATGAATGATATTAGTAATACAATAAGTCGCCAAAGCGTTGATCTTCCGTCAGGGAGCCTAAAAACCAAGGATCAGGAATTATTGATTCGTTTTACCGATTTAAGACGTAATATTAAAGAGTTACAAGACTTGCGAGTGGTGAGTTCAGTGTCTGGAGCTGAAATTCGTCTGGGAGACATTGCCCAAATCAGTGACCGTTTTGAACTGGATGAAGAAAAAATTCTTTTTAATGGTCAACGGGCTGCGGTTTTGGAAATTATTAAAACCAAGCAACAAGATACCCTAACGGTAATGGAAAGCGTCAATAATTTCGTCGACAAAGAACAGGCAACAGCCTCACCGGATGTTAAATTCTCCATTACAGAAGATCGTTCTTCAATTGTTAAAGATCGCCTTAGCCTATTGTCAAAAAATGGTATGCAAGGGTTGTTTCTGGTGTTCTTAGTCATGTGGCTGTTTTTCCCCGGACGATTTGCATTTTGGGTCGCTATGGGTTTACCCGTTTCTTTTCTGGGAGCCTTATTTATGATGCATGTGCTGGGATTAACCATAAATATGATAACCATGGTGGCTCTGTTAATTGCCATCGGTTTGTTAATGGATGACGCTATCGTCATTGCAGAAAACATCGCCAGTCACTTACGCCAGGGTAAAAATGCCATGCAAGCCGCTATCGATGGAACCAAACAGGTCTCACCTGGTGTGCTCTCTTCTTTCCTGACCACGGTCTCGGTATTTACACCACTGGCATTTCTTTCCGGAAAAATGGGCCAAGTTCTACAGTTTGTACCGATGGTATTGATCCTGGTACTGGCAGTCAGTCTAATCGAAGCCTTTTTGATCCTTCCCCATCACCTGGCTCATTCCTTAAAACATCATGAAAACAATAACAGCGCCTTTCGTCAACGCTTTGAACAAGGCTTGGACAATTTTCGGGAAAAAACGCTGGATAAGGTAATCCATTTTGCCATTTATCAGCGCTTTTGGTTCTTAGGTCTGGTAATAGGTTTTTTTATCATCAGTATTGCCATGGTTGCCGGTGGAAAGTTAAAGTTTCAGCCATTCCCTGATATTGAAGGAGATATTATTGAGGCCAGATTATTACTGCCCCAGGGAACTCCATTGTGGCGTACTGAAGCAATTGTCAAACAGATTACCGATGCATTGGAAAAAGTGGATGCACACTATAGTCCAATGCAAAAAACTGCTGAGAAAGAGCTGATTAAAAATATCAAGGTACGTTATAACAATAATCTTGATGCCAACGAGTCCGGTGCTCATCTGGCAACTATCAGCGTGGATTTAATCACCGCCGAACAACGTAGTGGAAGTCTGGACGAAATTATTGCCATGTGGCGTAAAGAAGTAGGACAAATTCCCGATATCGAAGCACTTAACTTTAAAGAACCGGTTATCGGTCCCGGTGGCCTGGCCTTGGAAATCCGTTTATTTGGAGCCCAATTAGATCAACTCAAACAAGCCTCCATAGACTTAAAACAATGGTTGGCCGATTATCAGGGAGTACTTGATCTTTCCGATAACTTACGACCGGGTAAAAATGAATTACGCCTTAAACTACGTCCCGGAACCCTGAGTTTGGGAATCGATGCCAATACCATTGCGACCCAGTTGCGGAGTGCTTTTTACGGTAGCACGGCACAAGAGATCCAGCTTGGGCGAGAGAGCTATGAAATCGATGTTCGTTTGGCTGATGAAGATAAATCAACCCTTCTTGACCTATATAATTTTCACATTATCGGTAATAGTGGTGAACAAATTCCTCTCAATACTTTAGTAGCGATTCAACAGGATAGAGGCTTCTCACGTATTGAACGGGTGAATGGTCAACGCAGTGTTACCATAAGCGGCGATATCGATTCCCGAATAGCCAATTCAAAAGAAATTATCGATCATACTAAACAGGTTTTCCTACCCAAACTATTAGAAAAATATCCCGGTTTACATGCCGGCATTGAAGGAGAATCAAAGGAATCAGGCAAAACTGCTGCATCCATGCTGCGCGGTTTTAGTTTAGGTTTGATTGGTATTTTTATCTTGTTGAGTTTTCAGTTTAAAAGCTATTTGGAACCTATTGTGGTAATGGCTATTATTCCTTTAGCTCTAATGGGAGTGATCTGGGGACATCTATTAATGGGACTTAACCTGACCATGCCTGGAGTTATCGGTTTTGCTTCGCTGGCCGGTATTGTAGTAAACGACTCTATTCTCTTGGTTGAGTTTTTAAAACTAAAAATCAAACAGGGGATGAGTGTTGACGAGGCTGCCATCAGTGCCAGTAAGGCCCGTTTTCGGGCGGTATTGATTACCTCGGTAACCACGATTGCCGGGCTGATTCCACTATTACTGGAAAAAAGCATGCAGGCCCAAATCTTGATTCCTCTGGCCACCAGTATTATTTTTGGTTTATTGGCAACTACCTTCCTGGTATTACTAGTTGTACCGGCCTTATATCACGTATTTGAGGCAAAAAGTAACAACAGCTAGTCAAAGTCAGGGTTTTTCCAGTTGATTGGAGCCATTAATTCTTTTGGTGGCTTCAATCTCGATTCATAATCCAGAACTGCTTCCGTTTCTTGTCGGGAAAAATGTTGAATCTGTTTTACCATATCCGGATTGGCATTGCGACGCTTTCCCAGACGAATCCAATCAAATTGACGGATATCAGCCAACTGTTTTATTAATACCGTACGACACTGTCCGGAAATTTGCGGAGCGGAATTCTAAACTCTTTTTCTATATCAAAGAGGAATTCTGTTTGTTCTTGTGTAAAAGACGAAGCCTCTTGATGGCTTCGGTAAAATAATATCGGGAAGCCTTATTCTGCACCCTACTCCTGGGAAGGATCTGAGGGACCCCCTTATTGTAATCGACTCTTAATTTTTCCTCTTGCATAACGAATCAAACATCAAAGGATTACGAAAACTGCTTCCTTACTGATTTTACTGACACCCTAGCAGAATATCGTAAGCAAATGTTTAATTCATTAATATTGATCAAAAAAGAGTGCTGAAAAATATTCTTTTTTAACTATCGTTTTTAGCATAAAATCAGGAGCTTAGCTTATAGACTATGGACTTTATTACGTCCATGTTCCTTAGCATCCAATAAAGCCATGTCAGCCCTCTGAATCATAGCAACTGCGGTATCGGCCGGTTGATAAGTACTGGTTCCAAAACTGGAGGTATGCTTTTCCATAGTTGGAAAACGATGACTTTCAACCTGTTGTCGGAGATGTTCGGCCAATTGCGACACCCCTTCTTTATCGGTCTCAGGACAGATGATTAAAAATTCATCGCCCCCCCAACGTCCGACAAAGTCTGAATCACGGATATTACCGTCTAATATAAAAGCCAGTTCAATCAATGCCTTATCACCAATATCATGACCATGGTTATCATTTATATGCTTAAACTTATCAATATCCAATAATATAACGGAAAACGCTAGCTTATATCGTGCTGCTCTGGATATTTCTTGTTCAAAAAGTTCATCAAGCCTTAAGCGATTACTCAGTCCAGTCAACCAGTCGGTACGAGATAATCGGGTTAGCTCTGTATTTTTTTCTGCAATTTCCTGAGTTCTAGTTTCGACTAATTGTTCTAAATTGTGGCGATAGTCGGACAACTCTTGATCACGGCTTTGAATATGTTCCAACATATTATTAAAACCATCGGCTAAAGAACCTAATTCATCATTACTGATCCGTTCTGCCCGTTGACTGAAATCCTGATTATCAGCCACATTCTTCATTGTTAACAGAATTCGATTTATAGGTTTAGAAACAATTTTTTGCATGCGGTGAGAGAGCAAGGTGGCAAAAACCATAGCAATGATAAGAATTGTCAAACTCACTATCCCTTGTTTCGCCAATGTTTTGCGAACACCGCTCATATCAGCCTCAATAAGAATAGTACCGATCTTTTCCCCCTGCAGATCAATTTCCTCTTTAACTACGATCCGTTGACTAAATAATCCACTATTATGGTTTTTCGAGTGCAAAGACGATTGATAGTCAGAAAAAATTTCACCATTGGGTTTAATCAATTGTGCCAGTAGGACATCTGTTTGAGTGCTCAACGTAGCTAGGACCTCTTGCGCCGCCTTTTTGTCCAGGAAGGTCATGGCGGCACTACTATTGGCTCCCAACACTTTAGCCAGAGCACGTAGTCGAGTTTTAGATTCGTCTTGAGCGGAATCGATTTCCATAACCATAAGCATGGAAAAACTGAGGAGTAAGACTATTCCGGCTGTGATAAGAATAATCCCCTGCAATTTTCGTCGTAAAGAAATTGATTGGAAACGACTCATTGTCTATTTTCCCATTTAACTTTACGAGCTAGTTTAAGCAGGCTTGAGCTGATTTCTAAGCCTTTGTGACGAGCTGCATCGTTGTTAATATCGAAACGAATCTTATTTCCCTCATAAATAAGTTCAATGATTCCTCCGGCTTCAACAAAACCGGGTAATTCGCTAATGGTCAGAATTGCCTTTCTTTGACTAATAACGTCCAGACTTCGAAAACTTCCATGCTCTGAACTTGCAATATAGAGGATATGGCAATTATTGATGCCAATTTTGGCTTGTACCGATTGAACAATGACTTTTTTATTAGGAATGATATCGGCGTCCAACCCATTGATCACCTCGATCAGCTTATCCTCACCAAGAGTACATAATATCAACGGATTAGGTTTTACATTATTCGACCAATAAACAAATTTGGAAAATTGATAAATAAAAGCGGCTTTTAATAACGAATCGTCTTCTTGCGCATAGGCGCTACTTGCACTCCCCCCCCACAAGCCAAAAAAAAGTGACATCCATATAAGCCAACGCATCATTGATTAATTCACTTTAAAAACGGTATTTTAATGCCAATTTGACCCAACGTGGATCTTGCGGCACTTGATCTAATCCCGAGCCACCACCACTGGAACCGTCACCTGATTCATAGTAGCGACTGTCAAAGAGATTATTAATGCTTAGCTGTACATCCAGTCCTTTAACAAACACATTTTTTATTTGTCCATGCAGGTAAACTACGGCATGAGACGATGCATCAACACCTTCCGTATCAACTCCCCCATTGGTTGGTCCTAACCAATGCATTCGAGTGGTCAAAGTATATTTTTCATTCCATTTGAGGGTCACCCCTCCTTTAAACTTAGCATTGGTTGTATAAGGAAGATCTTTAGTCGAGCCAAATTCATCCAACTCGCCGTCTACTATGGCAATACTTCCCCAGAACTTTGCTTCTGCCCCAAACATTTGGCTGGTATACGAGGAGGTCAATTCCAAACCTGTTGATTCCAATTCTCCGACATTCTGGCTCTGTGTAGTAAAAAATATTTCTCCACCGGGTACAAAATCGGATTGAATCACAGGACTTTCCGTAGCGGTAATAATTCCCTTAACTTTTTGGTGATAAAGTACGGCACCAACACTTAACCAAGGAGTCGGTCGGTGATTAACGGATATTTCGATGGCTTTTAACTCTTCAGCATCTAAGTCTGAATTGGGCACATGCATAAACCAGCTTTCATAGACGCCGTCGGAATCGAAATCCCCGGCAAAACTGCCATAGTTTTCGTAGCGATGAAAAGGTGATGGGGCCAAAAAGGATTCTGCATAAGAAAGCTCCCAACTGGTGTTTTTACTTTGCGCATAGGTCACACTGGCACGCGGCGTGAAACTATCGCCATAGGTGGAATGGCTATCATAACGCGCACCCAAGGTGGTGGTCCATTGGCTATCCCAGTAACTGGTAAATTGTAAATATCCTCCGATATTGTGCTCATCGACATTAAAAATCTCGATAGGTAAGCTGTTATTAGTGTTGGGATAATATTGTGCATCGCCGTCATAAGGTCGCGGCAGATTTGCTGTCTTCGGCTTAGCTTTCAGTTTAGCCGCACTAACACCGGCAACCACCCGTTGTTTACCCACTGTCCAAATAAAACGAGGTTCAATTTCGGCACGACTACCTTCCGCATATTTATAACCGAGATGTTGTAGGTCGGTAAATAAATTAACAAATTCCGATTCCGGCTCTACTTCGTAGTCAGAATAGTTAAGATTCAGCTCGAATTTCAGATCCGAGTTAACATCATAATTCAACTTAGCATAGGCAGTCTGAATTAAGGTACGATAATCGGCATCAGCACTATAGTCAACAAAACTGGTGTGCGCTCCGGCACTGGTTGGATTACGCATATAACTGCGTGTATAGCCGAGTTTAAGATATTTGTCCCAGTTTACAATCATATTCAGGCTGTGGCTGCTTGTGGGTTGCTCAAATCCACCAAGTCCATTGTCGGGCAGATCATCGGAATAATAGTGATCCAAATCGGGATTATCTGACTTATGTATATGCCCTCCTATTTGCAACCCAGCTTTATCTCCGAGTCGTTGTTGGACATTAAAATAGCCGTTGGCATAGTCAAAATCCCCTCCTTCCAACAATATTTCACCATTGTTCTGACCCTGAAAGTCCTTGGTAATGAGGTTGATTACACCGGAAAAAGCATCTGCTCCATATAAAGCTGAACCCGGTCCATTTATGACCTCAACCTGTTTTAAATGATAGAGAGGAAAGTTATTGGAAACAGGAATGGGATCGCCTGAGGGTGAATTAACTCGAATTCCGTCTTGTAATATTAATATTTTATTGTTACCGGCAATTCCACGAAAACTCAGCATATCCAAAGCTATCGCATCGGCATAATGATTAACGTCAACCCCCGGAAGGTCTGAAAGTAATTCTCCCAGGTGGCGATAACCTCGTTCCTGAATTTGCTCTGCCGTGATCACCGTCACGCTGCCAGGTGCTGTCATAATGGGTTCAGGAAACAGCGAGGCACTAAAAACCTCCACGTCTAATAATTCCGTCAGCTCCATCTGCATAAAACTTTGTAGTCGTTCCGTCGCTGCTTGGCTAGATATGGGCAAACATGAAGCAAGCAAAGAACAAAACAATAATCGATGTTTTTTTAATCTACTCTTAGATAACATTTTAATCCTATCGGTGTTCATAGGGTGGGTCCTGACAGTCTTTGTTATTCTTATTGAGACCTATTTGGGGTCAAATTGGAATTTATATCTTGATTTTAATTTATTTTGTATGGCTAATCTATAAGCAAAGTTTTAATTATTTGAAATTGAAAGAACTCTTATAGATTATTTGATATTTATCATACTGAAGGTTAGTTATTAGCCATAATGTAGATAGATTTTTAATGAGTGAATCACTTAAAGTAACCAATAAACGGATATATTCCCAAACGGGAATATATCCGTAACGGGTACATAAGTTAGGCTTCTAGAAGGATTCGCAACATGCGACGTAAGGGCTCTGCAGCTCCCCACAACAATTGATCACCTACCGTGAATGCCGACAAGAATTCATCACCCATTGTCAATTTACGCATCCGACCGACTGGAACAGTTAAAGTTCCGGTAACTGCCGCCGGAGTCAGGTTATGGATGGTATCTTCGGGATTATTATCAACCACTTTAACCCAATCATTATGTTGAGCGATAATGTCACTGATCTCATCCAAAGGCACATTTTGCTTCATCTTAATCGTCAATGCTTGTGAATGACAACGCATAGCACCGATACGGACACATAAGCCATCGATAGGAATCGGCTGATCAGAACGACCAAGTATCTTGTTGGTTTCCACTTCAGCTTTCCACTCTTCCTTACTCTGTCCACTTTCCAAAGGAACATCAATCCAAGGTAATAGACTCGCTGCAAGAGGAGCCGGCCATTGTTCGGTCGGATAAGCATCACTGCGTATAAAGTCGGTAACAGCCTTATCGATCTCCAAAATAGCGGTCGCCGGATCATCATTTATTGCTTTTACATGATCATTTACCGCGCCCATCTGACGGATCAGTTCACGCATATTTTTGGCACCGGCTCCTGAAGCAGCCTGGTAGGTCATAGGGGTAATCCATTCCACCAAATCTTTTTCAAATAAGCCACCGATACCCATCATCATTAAGCTCACAGTACAGTTACCACCAACGAAGGTTTTAATTCCGTTAGTCAAACCATCCTTAATTACCTGACGGTTAACCGGATCTAAGACAATAATACTTTCGTCCACCATACGTAAAGCAGAGGCCGCATCGATCCAATAACCGTTCCATCCGGCTTGACGAAGATCGGCATAAATCTCTTTAGTATAAGATCCACCCTGACAAGTCACGATTACGTCCATGTTTTTCAACTCGTCGATCGATTTGGCATCTTTCAAACTGGGTACGTCTTTACCCACGTTTGGTCCTGGTTGTCCGGCTTGCGATGTGGTAAAAAACACCGGGTCAATATCAGCAAAATCATTTTCATCACGCATCCGCTGAATAAGTACCGAACCCACCATGCCACGCCAGCCTACAAAACCAACCTTTTTCATATTTTTAATCCTATTAACTATTAATGACCAGGCCATAATTATCAATCAATTACGGCTGGACTATTATACCTCAGCTGGGATAAATTCATCTATGCTAATTTCGTTAATTCATTGAAAAATATCTAAGCAATCCCACATTGAACAATATCTGCTATAAATATTTTTCTACGCGGTAATTAAAGGATGAGCTCTTGAAAATTGGAATTTTACTTTGCGACGATTTTTATCCTGAAGCGATAGAAAAATTTGGGCAACATGACGATGCTTTCAAAAACCTGTTGAACACCCTAGCAGATGCACAATTTCAAACCTGGCGTTGCCATCTAGGGGATTTCCCAAAATCTCCTGAACAATGTGACTTGTGGGTTGTTAGTGGAAGCAAATGGTCTGCTTACGAAGAATATGAGTGGATCCGACAACTTATGCTTTTTATCGGTAACATTGAAGCGTCTAAAAAACGATTACTCGGCATCTGTTTTGGTCACCAAATTATTCATCAAGCTTTAGGTGGCAATGTTAATCGTTCTTCTAAGGGATGGGGATTAGGATTATACCCTGTCCACATTCACGAGAATTTCCAAAACTTGAAATCCGGAAATAAAATAAGCGTGATAGCCATGCATCAGGATCAGGTTGAGATTACAGCTCCTGACTTTACTACCATCGCCGGTTCCGAGTTTTGTCCCAATGCCATTACCTCCAGAGATGGTCAAATTCTCACTATTCAGGCCCATCCTGAATTCGAACCTGATTTTTTTATTCAATTATGTGAGCATGTTAGGGAAAACGCCGGAGATGAACACGTTGAATTTGCTCAGCATCAGGTTTCAAGCCAAAGAGATGGTGATCGGAAAAAATTAAAAACGACTATTTCAGAGTTTTTCAGTAAATAATGTGCTAATCATTAATCCCTTGCAATAATCAAGTTAGTACCTTTGCAGCTCATCTTTTAAATATCTCTTTTTCCGTTCTGAGATTTTCTTCACATTTAAAATAAGACTAGACTTGTCTCCATAAAAAAAATAGAAGTAGTCACCATTGATATCGGCGGTTGGGACACCCATAGCAATCAAGATGGAGGTCAGTCCTCAAATCGTATGTCACAACGCCTAAATGAATTTTCCAGCGGTATTAACGCCCTCTATACCGACTTAGGGATGCATATGAACAATGTCATTATCCTAACGATGACCGAGTTTGGACGTACTGCCAAAGAAAACGGTAGTGCCGGTACCGACCATGGAGAGGTATCATCCTGGTTTGTCATTGGTAATAGTATCAACGGAGGGATTTATGGTGATTGGCCTGGATTGCAGGAGGATCAATTAGTCAGGGGACGTTATCTACAATATAGTATCGACTATCGCGATATTTTTTAGTGATATTTTAGTCAATCACCTTGGTCATAGTAGTACTCAGCTGGGACAACTCTTACCCGGCCACAGCTATCAGTCAATTAACTTGATTTAACCCAGAATTGAATTAAGGAAGCATTCAGCCAGGAATTGCTCATTGCAATTCCTGGCCTGAAATGGAAGTCTAATTTATTGAAAATATGACTAAGCGGATTAAATTGCGTACTTCTTAATTCGATATAACAAAGTATCTCGGGTCAAACCCAATAGTCTTGCTGCTTTACTGCGATTACCAGCCGCTTTTTCAATCGCTTGACGGATCAAGTGAATTTCAACAGCCTCGATGGAAATACCACTATCGGGTATTTCAATGGATAGTCCCTTGGCTACAGGTTTGCTGGTGTTAAAAAACTCTCTAGGCAAGTTTTCAACCTTAATCTCTTGACCGGCATTTAATATTAACATCCGTTCGCAGAAATTCCTTAACTCTCTTACATTACCGGGCCAGGAATAGGACCTTAATATTTTTAAAGCCGCCCTATCAATTGCCGGAGCAGGCATACTATGTTTCTCTGCCAGCTGACTAAGGAAGTGGTTTAATAACAAAGCGACATCGCCGGTTCGTTTTCTAAGAGGCGGTAGTTCGAGAGGAATAATATTGATTCGATAGTAAAGATCTTCACGAAACTTGCCCTCTTCTACCTGTTGTCTTAAATCACGATTAGTAGCTACGATTACCCTGACATCAATTTTTTCTGCTACAGAGGAACCTACGGCTAAGCATTCTCCTGATTCAAGAAAACGCAATAACTTGGCTTGAATTGCCAAAGGCAGTTCACCAATTTCATCCAGAAATAAAATCCCACCCTGAGCCGAACGAACATATCCTTTTTGGTCGCTTACAGCTCCGGTAAAAGCACCTTTTACATGACCAAATAATAGTGATTCCGCTAAATTTTCCGGAATGGCGGCGCAATTAACTTCGATAATCGGGCAATCTCTTCTCTCACTCTGCTGATGAATGGTTCGTGCTAATAATTCTTTACCGCTACCATTTTCGCCTTGTATCAATACCGTAACATCGGAACTGGCAGTAATTTTTGCAGCAAATAACACACCATTAAGTTCTGGTGAGTTACCAACTATAAGATTTTGCGCTTCAGTATATTTATCAGTCATATCATACATCCAGTGAGTGAAATGCCTTAATTTATTTGCAACAATAATAACAATATTGGCTTTTATATTAAAGATTTATCAGAAAATAAATGACACATTTAAGGGAATTTTTTGACTTAAATCATGTCTTATCAGTTCCTTCAATTATCTATAAAATCCCATGAAATTTAAATTAGTGAGCAGTGCCGAGCATAAACAGTAGTTATTTGTTGAAGGATCGTTGATAAAGTTGATAGATGTGTCGAATCTGTTTTACATAAAAAGCGGCTTCAGAACCTCTAACATAGCCGTAACGGGCTTTTTTAGCATATTTGGGTTTGGCCAATAGCAACATCGCTTTTTCGGTATGCCCAAACCATTTATCGGCATCTAGGCCAAGCTTAGTAGCCAACGCTCGGGCATCTTGAAGATGGCCAATTCCAGCGTTATAAGCAGCCAGACTAAACCACACTTGCACATCTGCGGTAAGATTTTTATCCATTTGCTTGCGTATCCAATACATATATTTAACCCCCGCTGATATACCGTTTTTGGGGATATGCAGCTCAGAGATTCCCAACTTTTTAGCCGTTTTTGGCATTACCTGCATTAATCCGCGGGCTCCAGCCCATGACTTTGCCTTAGGGTTAAATTGACTTTCTTGATTTATCTGTGCAGCAATGAGTAACCAGTTAAAACCATATTGTTTACTGAATTTTTTTATCAAATCATCATACGGGGACAATTTTTTATTTTTGACATCGTCTTGTATATGGCTACCAAAAAGATTCCTGGAATTTTTAAAATATTTATTATAGGTAACGTTATAAAAAGTATTTTTATGGTTGGCTTGAATAAACTTATTGAGCGCGTCTAACAACTTCGGATTACTTTCTCTAACTAACCAGTGATGAGATTTAGATTCAGTTAATTTTAATGTACCAATAATATCTTTACGCCATGATTGTTCGATAGCCAAAGCATGATTATCGACAATGGTTAAATCAAACTCCTTATCCGCTACCTTCGCTATCAAATCTTCAACCTCAAGGTTTTCTGCCGCATCAAGCAAGTCAAAAGCTAAATGTTTGCTTTTTATTCGATTAGCGGTATTCCAGTAGGAACTACTACGAGCAACGACAATACTGCGTCCCGCCAATTTAGTAATGTTGTCAATGGGTTCTTCTTTAGTTCTTTGTACCACAATTTCATTACTATGATTATAAGGCGTTGAAAAAAGTATCGGCAATTGGCTATTTTCCTCTGTGCGACTAATACCTGCCGCTACGATATCTCCCCGCCCTTCTAATAACCATTGCATCATCTGGTTAAAATCGTTAGCGACCAACACCTTAAGAGTCAAGTCATGCTGCAACGCAAATTTTCGGATTAACTCATATTCAAACCCCATTAATTTATTCTTCCATAAGAAATAACTACTAGAGTTGTTGCGAGTAATCAAACGCAATTGCTTGTTTTTAAGGATATGATCAAAATCCTGTAATGATTGTGCCGGTAGATCCGTGGAAAGCTTATGTTCTTCAATAAAATAATTAATGGATGCCAGAAGACTAGGGTTATTTTTTCTTATTCCCCAGGCGATAATTTTTTTTTCGGGAAAAGTATGGCTTATTTTAAAATCTTCGCGATAGCTCAAGGCCATTTCCATCATATGGCTATCGGTAAAAGTGCTATCGTACTTACCTTCAATCATGTCATCAATAACTTGGTCCGGAGAATGTTTCTTGGGGATATCAACCCGAATTAATCCAGGATGCTGTTGTTGTAGACCGGTCAGGGTGTCGGCAAAAATATCTTCAGGTTTGACTCCAACTCTTAAATTTTCAGTTACCGGAGTATCCAATTCAATTTTTTTAAGTCGCCCGTTAGTCGGCACTATCATATGTTGTTGGGTATAAGTAATTGGCGAGGAAAAACTTAGCTTTTCGATACGTGCCGGACTTTTAATTAAATTTGAAGCGATAATATCACCATAGCCCTTATTTAAGGCCGGTATTAAATCCACTTCTTTGGCATAGACAATAATTGGTTCTAAATTTGAGTTTTGAGCATATTGAATTGCCAAATTCGGACCATAATCGGGTGATAAGCTTTCTCGCGGCAAGGCGGAATGATTTTCAGTAAATTCGGAAACCAAAATCCGAATCTGTCCTTTTTCTTTAATAGTATTTAAATCACTTTTGTCGGGTCGATTGATGATTTTCGAATTAAATTCGATTACCGATTTTTTAGGTTTTCTTTTAACTTCCTGTTTTTCTCCACATGCGGTGATGAACAACAAGGAAATACACAGTAAAAGGAATGCAATTCGAAAGTAAAGCCTTTTCATTTATTATTATTTTAAGCATTATAACGAATGCCTTTATACCATATGCTGTACTGAAAATAAAAAATTGGATTAGCGAGAGAAAAAACCGGGCAGCCCCTTATTAAGGATATCTGTAGAATTACGATTATTATAAAACGGCATGGAATTAAAGCCGCCGGAAAACGGACTCCATGGTGAGGAACCATAATTACCTCCCGGAAACAGACCGTCAAAGGGCATCGTCATATAATTGTACGGTTCATAATAAGTATTACGTTTATAACCACGACGATGAGAGTTATATGTTTTCTTTTTATATGCTTTACGGGGATATTTACCGGGCTTCTTATTTACTGAAGGTGAATAACCTTCTCGGTAACCTTCGTCATAAGAATATGCGTAAGGGTCATATTCTTCTTTATTTTGTTCCCGCGGAGGAAACATGGGCTGTTGTGAGAAAGTATTGCTTTGAGGGTCCGTTTCCAGAGGCGGAAATCTATATGCGGGTTTTTGATAATAACTATCGGAGCTGGGGTATTCTTTTCCCTTTTCCAGAGGTATATATTGAGGAGACTTGCTATCCAAACCCAATGCCTCTGCCTCATCCAATGGAGGAAAAACATATTCTTGGGCAATCGCCTTGAAGTTACATATTAACAACACTATGCAAATTAATAGTATTCTGCTATTTACCATGTTAGCAAATTCTCCAATATATTTTGGCCTTAGCTGTATTCTAGATTTACTCTGGCAGTCACACCACAAAGCAATTCGTAAGCTATAGTATCGGCACAGGAAGCTACTCTTTCAATTGCCAAATTATCACCCCAGAGGATGACCTCATTACCAACTTTAACCGAAATCCCTTGATTCATCAATGGGCGTAAATCGATGCTTATCATATCCATTGATACCCGGCCAATAAGCTGTGTTTCTACACCATTCAGTAAAACCGGTGTTCCGGAAACAGCATGGCGAGGATAGCCGTCTCCATAACCGATAGCGACGATAGCCATCTGCATATCCTGTGGGCATTCCCAGGTACTACCATAGCCAATTTTTTCACCTTTGGCTAACTCTTTAATAGCAACAATATTCGCTTTTAAAGTCATTACCGGTTTTAAACCTAAGTCTACACCCGATTGTTCCGGAAAAGGATTTACGCCATAAATCATTATCCCAGCACGAACAATATCATAATGACTATCAGGCATATTGATTATAGCGGCAGAATTAGCCATTGAAGTTAGAGAGGGTTGTAATTTATTGACGACCTCAGCAAACAATTCCAATTGTCTGCTATTAAAATTATTATGTCGTTCGTCGGCGCAGGCAAAATGTGACATAAGACCTATCTTAGGATCAATCGCTGTTAGCGCTTTTACCTTCAAATAGGCTGATTCTATTTCGTGCAGAGGAAAGCCCAAACGATGCATTCCAGTATCCACTTTCAACCATACCGATAATTTATTGCTCAGTAGTCCTACTCGAGTTGCAACAAAATCCGATAAAACCTGTAACTGACTACTATTGTTAATCACTGGAGTTAAATGATATTGGTACGCTGCCTGTAATTCCATCCCGTCATTAAATCCTCCTAAGACAACTATGGGAGTATGAATACTGTTTTTCCTTAGTTGTAGAGCTTCGTCAACACTCGCGACCGCAAAGGAATCTACCGTTTCCAAACTTTTCGCCACAGCAACTAAACCATGGCCATAAGCATTAGCTTTGATTACTGCCATAACTCGACTTTGGGGGGCATATTCCCGCACCTTACTTAAATTGTCTTTAAGCGCCTGGGTATTGATAATCGCTCGGGTAGAACGAAAAGGTTGTAAAGAGTCTGTCATGGTAATTAATGAAATTCACCATACTCGGTCGAGGCATGATTTTCAAAGCGAGTATATTTACCCATAAAGGTTAAACGCGCAGTACCAAGGGGACCATTCCGCTGTTTACCAATAATAATTTCAGCGACGCCTTTATCGGGGCTATCTTCGTTGTATACTTCGTCACGATAAATAAATACGATCAAGTCGGCGTCCTGCTCAATGGCTCCGGATTCCCTCAAATCTGACATAACGGGGCGTTTATTGGGACGTTGCTCCAAACCACGATTGAGCTGAGACAAAGCAATTACCGGGACATTCATCTCTTTAGCAAGCGCTTTTAATCCCCGTGAAATCTCAGAAATCTCATTCACCCGGTTATCTCCTTTTCCGGGGATCTGCATAAGTTGTAAGTAATCCACCACGATTAAATCAATTTTATGCTCTCTTTTTAGGCGTCTCACCCGAGATTTCATATCGGTTGGTGATAAGGCCGGTGAATCGTCGATATAAATATTGGCTTGGTTTAATATTGCCATCGCCGAAGTTAACCTAGCCCAATCATCATCATCTAGCTTCCCGGATCTCACTTTCGTTTGATCGATTCGTCCTAACGAAGATAACATTCTTAGGGTCAAGGATTCCGCCGGCATTTCCATACTAAATACTGCCACTCCCGCTTTGGCTGCAATTGCCGCATTTTCGGCAATATTCATGGCAAAAGTGGTTTTACCCATGGAAGGTCTTCCGGCTAAAATAATTAAATCAGCGGGTTGAAGGCCGGAGGTCATTTTATCAAAATCGGTAAAGGTAGTCGGAGTTCCGGTAAATGCATCGCCATCGTGATAGAGTTTATCGATTCTATCCACATTCATTTTTAGCAGCTCTTTCATGCCTTTAAAACCTTTACCGGCATTGGCACCTTTATCGGCAATATCAAAAACACTTTTTTCAGCAGCCTCTAGGATATCATCACTTTTTCTCCCTTCTGGATTAAAGGCATTATCGGTAATTTCTGTGCCTATACGGATCAATTGACGTAAAACTGAACGCTCCCGAACAATGTCAGCATATGCTCTTATATTGGAAGCACTGGGAGTATTATTAGCCAGTTCACCTAAATAGGTAAAACCACCGACTTCTTCAAGAATAGCATGGGTACTCATGTATTCCGATAGGGTCACCACATCACATGGTTCATTTTCTTCCATCAACTCTTTAATCGAGCGAAATATTACCCGATGATCGTGACGATAAAAATCCGCTTCATTAACTACGTCTGCAACTTCAGTCCAGGCTTCATTATCAATAAGCAGTCCACCCAAAATGGATTGTTCCGCATCGATGGAATGAGGTGGTAGTTTGAGAGATTCTGTTAAGGCTGCATCCATGATATTGATTAGGTTAATTTAAAAGAAATTAGAAAGAATAGTTCTGCTCTATTATACACCAGCTAACTGCATCATTTTTTAAAATAATAATAAATTTTAACCTATACCTCAGATTTTTCTGACATAAAATTGTCCATAAATTCCTACAAAAATTTCCGAAACGACTGACAGACGAAACGTTTAACAAAAGAGATAATAATTCCCACGCAGTATCGATAAATAATCAAAGAGAGGAAATTATTATGAAATCAGTAACTTTATTTGCCGTATCAATATTATTATTTTTCAGTTCTTTTTCAATCTACGCCGCACCAGTAAATATTAATAAAGCCGATGCGCAAAGTATTTCTGACAATCTAAAAGGAATTGGTTTAAAAAAAGCTCAAGCTATTATCGATTACCGAAGCAAGCATGGTTCTTTTAAAACAGCCGAAGATTTATCCTTAGTCAAAGGAATCGGCTTAAAAACGGTGGAGAAAAATAAACAAGATATTCAATTATAAAAAACCGAACTGCATAAATGAAAAAGGGAAAGTAGATGACCTACTTTCCCTTTTTCATGCATTACAGATGTTAATTAGTTCTTAGACTTATCAACAATCTTCTGGATCCAAGGCATCATGCCACGTAATTTAGCACCCGTTACTTCAATTGGATGTGCAGCATTATTACGTCTCCATGCTGTCATCTCAGGATAGTTTGACTGCCCTTCCAAAATAAAGCGCTTGGCATATTCACCGTTTTGAATATTGTTCAGAGCTTCCTTCATTGCCCAACGACTTTCTTCATTGATAACCTGAGGACCAGTAACGTATTCACCATATTCAGCGTTATTTGAAATAGAGTAGTTCATATTCGCGATACCACCCTCGTACATTAAGTCAACAATCAATTTCAACTCATGTAAACATTCAAAATAAGCCATTTCAGGAGCATAACCTGCTTCAGTCAAAGTTTCGAAACCAGCTTTAACCAACTCAACAGCACCACCACATAATACAGCCTGCTCACCGAATAAATCAGTTTCAGTTTCATCTTTGAAAGTAGTTTCAATAATACCGGTACGACCACCGCCCACACCACTGGCATAAGACAATGCGACGTCTTTAGCTTTACCGGTTGCGTCCTGGTAGATAGCAATCAAATCAGGAATACCACCGCCTTTCACAAACTCGTTGCGGACTGTATGGCCTGGTGCCTTAGGGGCTATCATAATAACGTCTAAATCAGAACGTGGTACGATTTGGTTATAATGAATACTAAATCCGTGAGCAAAGGCTAAAGTAGCTCCTTGCTTTATATTTGGTTCAATATCATTTTTATATAATTGAGACTGGAACTCATCAGGAGTTAAAATCATAACCAGATCAGCTTCTTTTACAGCTTCTGCATTTCCTTTAACAGTCAAGCCTACAGCTTCGGCTTTTGCTGCGGAAGCAGAACCTTCACGTAAAGCAATGGTTACATCAACACCGGAATCCTTTAAGTTAAGTGCATGGGCATGACCTTGAGAACCAAAACCAACAATTGCAACCTTCATTCCTTGAATAATTGATAAATCACAGTCTTTATCGTAATAAATATTCATTTATCTACCTTATTAATTTTTAAAATTTGTTAACTTGCGACTTTTTAGCACTACCTGCAGCATTGATTTTACTGGTTTGGTTGTGATAAAAAGCAAAAAGGCTCAAATCCTATTACGGTTAGGATTTGCGCCATAGCATAACTTAAAGTTGACTCTTGTGAATCAAGATGAAATTAGCCTAATTTTAGAGCACTAGCTCCGCGACTTATTCCCATAACACCTGAGCGCACAGTTTCCAGTATTAACTCACTATCCACAGCTTTAATAAAGGCGTCTAGTTTATCACTAGTACCAGTTAATTCAACCGTATATGATGAATCACCCACATCTATAATACAACCACGGAAGATTTTTACCAATCGAGTAATCTCTTCGCGCATATTCATAGGCGCTTTTACCTTAATCAACATCATTTCACGTTCGATATGATTGTCGGCGGCATCATGTAGATCATTCAACTTGACCACATCAACCAATTTATTTAACTGCTTGGTGATCTGTTCGATGATATCATCTGAACCGCTAGTGACCAACGTCATCCGCGATAATGAGGAATCCTCGGTGGGTGCTACGGTTAATGATTCAATATTATAACCTCTAGCCGAAAATAGCCCTGCCACACGAGACAAGGCCCCTGCTTCATTTTCCATTAAGATCGATATTATATGGCGCATAATTAAATAAACTCACTATCTGGTGCTAATTCCATTTGATGATGCCCTTTACCGGCAGCAATCATCGGATAAACATTTTCTTCCCGATCAGTAATAAAATCCAAAAATACCAATTTATCTTTCATAGCTAAGGCTTCTTTTAAAGCGCCTTCGACATCTTCAGGTTTTTCAATCTTCATCCCGACATGACCATAACTTTCAGCCAATTTTACAAAATCTGGAATAGAGTCCATATAAGACATAGCATAACGGCCTTCATAGAAGAATTCCTGCCATTGTCTTACCATACCCAAATAGCGATTATTCAGATTCACGATCTTAATCGGCAATCCATATTGCATACAAGTAGCCAATTCCTGAATATTCATTTGGATACTGCCTTCGCCGGTAATACAGGTAATCAATTGACCGGGATGTGCTAATTGTGCTCCCATAGCAGCCGGAAGACCAAATCCCATGGTTCCCAAACCACCGGAATTAATCCACTGACGAGGCTCATCAAACTTATAGTATTGGGCAGCAAACATTTGATGCTGTCCTACATCGGAAGTAACGATAGCCTTACCTTCAGTAACTTCATAAAGTTTTTCAACCACAAACTGAGGTTTGATAGTCTTGGCTTTTTTCTTATAGCGCAGGCAGTCTTTCTTTTTCCATTTAGCAATGGTTTTCCACCAATCTGCAAACTTTTCCGGATCGGGAGTAGGATCGACTTCTTTTAAAACTTCCAGCAGATCGCTTAGGACATCATCCACATCGCCAACGATGGGAATATCAACCCGAACGTTTTTAGAAATGGAGGAAGGATCGATATCAATATGAATAATTTTGGCATTAGGACAAAATTGTTTTAAATCTCCGGTTACACGGTCATCAAAACGAGCACCTATGGCTATTAGCATATCAGTGTCATGCATAGCCATATTTGCTTCATAAGTACCGTGCATCCCCAACATGCCTAGGAATTTTTCACTGGAACCAGGATATGCACCGAGTCCCATCAAAGTACTGGTAATGGGAATATTTAATCGTTCTACCAGTGAAGTTAAAGCCTTATGGGCTCCAGACAACACGACTCCGCCACCAGAATAAATAACCGGTTTTTCAGAGTTTAGAATTAAATTGATAGCCTTCTTAATCTGTCCAGGATGTCCCTTTGTCACCGGATTATAGGAACGCATTTGAATATTATGCGGATAGGTATATGGGACCTTAACATTAGGATCGGTAATATCTTTTGGAATATCCACTAATACCGGTCCTGGACGACCCGTAGAAGCAACATAAAAAGCTTTTTTCAGGGTATCTGCCAAATCATTAACATCTTTAACCAGGAAATTATGCTTTACACAAGGTCGGGAAATGCCAACTGAATCAACTTCCTGGAATGCATCACTACCAATTACTGCCGTTGGTACCTGACCACTCAGAACGACTAATGGAATAGAATCAAGATAGGCAGTAGCAATACCGGTTACAGCATTGGTCATACCTGGGCCGGAAGTCACCAGCACCACGCCAGGCTTTCCAGTTGAACGAGCATAACCGTCTGCAGCATGACCTGCCGCTTGTTCATGTCTTACTAATATATGCTTCACCGAATCCTTTTTGAACAAGGCATCATATATATGTAAAACGGCCCCACCGGGATAACCAAAAATATATTCAACGCCTTCGTCTTCGAGGAATTGAGCAATAATTTCAGCGCCTGATAATTCCACAATAGCACTCCTAATCTTTAAGCCAACATTACTTTGAGTAACTATCAAACCCCAATAACCATGCGGTATACAAGTTTAATAGCCGCGTACCCGAGGATCTGGGTACTATGAAAAAAATAGCTGTATATTATGCTAAATTAGCATTATAAAAGCCAGCCCTTTTAATACCCAAGGCAAGGATTAAAATAGATATTTTGGGATATACAAGAAAAAAACGCATAAAGAATAAAACAAAATTAAGATTAGCTATAAATTTTCTCGATTTCCTTTTCAAAAGCCTTAATAACCACAGGTCTTTTTACCTTTAAAGTTGGTGTCAACATTTCGTTTTCAACGGTCCACGGTTCCACCGACAAGATCACCTTACGGATTTTGGCATAACCTGGAAAATCATGTAACACCTGTTTTAAGTGGTTTATCACCTGCTGATGTATTTTCTTATTATTTAAATTACCCATATCAAAGGGATCGAGTTGATTTTGCTTGGCCAGTTTTGTCCAATATTCGGCATTAAAAACTAAAACTGCACTTAGGTAAGCCTGTCCTTCCCCCAATAATAATGCCTGCTCAAACCATTCGTCCAAAACGATAGCATTTTCGATATCCAAAGGCGGAATTTTTTCACCATTGGACATAATCAGGATATCTTTTATTCGTCCGGTGATATAAATATGTTGAGTTTCCGGATCGATATGAGCTTGATCACCACTATGGAACCAACCATCCGCATCAATCACTGCAGCGGTAGCAGCATGGTTATTCCAATAGCCCATCATCACTCCCGGGCCTTTAATCAGTAGTTCATTTTCCTCGCCAAGCTTAACGGAAACAGAATTTAAGGCCTGACCGATAGAACGGGGATCATTATCTTCCATTTTATTAAAGGAGACCACAGGGCTTGTTTCAGTTAAACCGTATCCTTGTAAAACATTAATACCGAGTGACAAAAATGTTTTAGCAACATCAAATGGAATCGCAGCTCCACCGGTTGCCGCAATTCGAATCTGTCCGCCAAATTTATCCTTAACTTTATTTCCAACCAATTTTTTAAAAATTGGCCAGAAAAAGCAGGACAGACAAAAAGTTTTTCTACCCTGTTCTAATAAGAAACGATTCCATCCAATTCGGATCGCTAACCTAAAAAGTAATCGTTTATATATTGGAACTGTTTTAAGGCCGTTTTCAATTTTGCTGTATATTTGTTCGAAAATCCGCGGAACAGAGATCAGAATGGTTGGTTTATGAAGCACCAACTCATTGGCAAGTTGCTGAATGGAATGGGAAAAGGTAACCGTACAACCAGCCATTACTGGTAGGTAATAACCAACTGTTCGCTCAAAAGTGTGTGACAAGGGTAAAAAGGATAATAAGGTATCACTGTCCAAAACCCGAATATTTTCGGCAGTACCATGCGCAATGGCCAGAATATTAGCATGGCTTAGCATAACTCCCTTGGGACGCCCGGTGGTTCCTGAAGTATAGACAATTGAGGCCAAGTCACCACTATTTGCCTCTCTTTTATGTAATACATGTTCTTGTTCCGGCAACCAATCCGATAATGTGGTTAAGCGCTCATCATCCAGTTCCAGACTGGCTTCTATCACATCCAATAAAACAATACGTTGTAGCGATTTTATTTTTTGACAGTTGTCTTTAATTTTTTTCCAGATTCGTTGTTCTTGCACCACCAATAATTTAACAGCCGCTTCCTCTAAAATATAAGCGATATTGTCGGGCCGATCATCCAGATACAATGGTACAGTAACTAAACCCAGTCCCAGGGCTGCCTGATCAAAAATAACCCACTCTTTGCTATTTTTTAATAAAATAGCCACGCGATCACCAGCATCCATATTTTCCTGGCGCATGGCAGTTTGCCAGTGTGCAATAAGATGGCTCATTTCATTCCAAGAAGTTTTCAGCCATTGCTGTTTTTTGCGATCATACTGGACATAGGCTACCTTATCCGGCGTCATTGCAGCACGTTCATAAAACAGACCATCGAGGGTTTGAGCTTTTTCCGGACTAATAATATTTTCAGCTATAAATGTCATGCAGTGATTTTAGCTCTTTCCCATTTCCGATTGCAATTTTGGTATTCCAATTTCACCTAACTAATTGTCAAAAATTTATAGATAATGGATAAAGTCCATCTGGATATTTCCGAGTCTTTTACTATGATAAACAATGATAGGTTAACTTCTATCCTTAGATAAAATCAGCAACAAGACGGAGATTTAAAAATGGCGGTCAATAAATCCCTAATTTGGTTCATATCTAGTATTATCTTGTTAGTATTACTATTAATGCTTCCACAACTGACCTGGTCAGATAAAAAGATCGAATCATTACCTTCAATTGATATAAAAGAGATGAAGGAGACGACAGCAGAGCAGTTCCTCGAAGAAGATTTTAATCTGTATTTACAGAATAATTTACCTAGTAGTCATAATAAAAAGTTTTCACAAGATTCTGATTTCAAAAAATATTATGGATTTTTACTGAGCGATATCGTATCAGCAAAATCACCCAATTGGTGTAATCAACACTTTGACGATAATTAATATCTGTACAACTGGGGACTGTATATAATCTCCAATATTGCAAGGCTCAGTTTTGACCCTGAGCCTTATTGAATTACCTTTGAGTAAAAATCAACTCATTTTGCTCTACGGATACAGTAATGGTATCACCAGGCATAAATTTACCGGATAATATTTCCTGAGCTAGAGGATTTTCCAGTAATTGTTGAATTGCTCGTTTTAGTGGTCGGGCACCGTATACCGGATCATATCCGGCTTCGGCAAGATAGTCTAAAGCTTGCTCACTCATTTCTATAGCAATCTCCCGTTCCTGCAGACGTTGTGCTAAACTTTGCAACTGGATCGTCGCAATCGAATGAATAGCTGAACGTCCCAGCGGATGGAATACCACCACATCATCAACCCGGTTTATAAACTCCGGCCTGAAATGTTGTCCGACTACTTCCATCACTTCGGTTTTCATTCGTTGATAATCCGCTTCCACTTGTTGTTCCGAATGATTACCGGATTTGGTCGCCAATTCCTGGATACGCTGTGAACCTAAATTTGAGGTCATAATAATAACTGTGTTGCGAAAATCCACCGTACGACCTTGCCCGTCTGTCAAACGACCATCATCCAAAACCTGAAGCAGAACGTTAAAAACGTCCGGATGAGCTTTTTCGACTTCATCCAATAAGATCACCGAATAGGGTTTGCGACGAACCGCTTCAGTTAAATATCCACCTTCTTCATAGCCAACATAACCGGGAGGTGCTCCGATCAGCCTTGCTACTGCATGTTTTTCCATAAACTCGGACATATCCAGACGTACCATGGCAGTTTCGGTATCGAAAAGAAATTTTGCCAATGACTTGGTTAGTTCTGTTTTCCCGACCCCAGTAGGACCAAGAAATAGAAATGAACCATTAGGACGATTAGGATCAGACAAACCGGCCCGCGAACGACGGATAGCATTGGATACCGATTGTACCGCTTCAGCCTGGCCAACTACCGATTTATGTAACTCCTCTTCCAATCGGAGTAATTTTTCATTTTCTCCTTCCAACATTTTTGAGACAGGAATACCAGTCCATTTTGCAACCACTTCGGCAACTTCTTCGTCGGTCACGGAGTTTCTTAACAAACGCGGTTGACCGTCATCAATCATCTCCAATTGCGAGGCCATATCCAACTGTTTTTCCAACTCTGGGATACGGCCATATTGTAATTCCGACATACGTGCCAAATCGCCTGCCCGTTGTGCCGTTTCCAGATCGGTCCGAGCCTGATCGAGACTCTCTTTAATATGCTGAGTCCCCTGTACGGCAGCCTTTTCAGATTTCCAAATCTCTTCTAATTCAGAATACTCCAACTCCAATTCACGGATATCGTCTTTTAGCAATTCCAGACGTTTTTGAGAAGCGGCATCAGACTCTTTATTTAAAGCTTCCCGTTCTATCTTTAATTGGATAATCCGGCGTTCCAATTTATCCATTAGCTCTGGTTTGGAATCAATTTCCATGCGGATACGACTGGCCGCTTCATCAATCAAATCGATGGCCTTATCCGGTAATTGTCGACCGGAAATATAACGATGCGATAAAGATGCTGCAGCAACAATGGCCGGATCACTAATATCAACACCGTGATGTAACTCATATTTTTCTTTTAAGCCTCTTAAAATAGCAATGGTATCTTCAACGCTGGGTTCGTCTACTTGAACTTTCTGAAAACGTCGCTCCAAAGCAGCATCTTTTTCAATATAGCCTCGATATTCATCCAAAGTAGTTGCACCGACACAATGAAGTTCACCGCGCGCCAATGCTGGTTTTAACATATTCCCGGCATCCATGGCACCATCAGCCTTTCCAGCCCCTACCATAGTATGCAATTCATCGATAAATAGAATAATGGAACCTTCCTGTTTAGACAGATCATTTAATACTGCCTTTAAACGTTCTTCAAATTCACCACGAAACTTTGCACCGGCAATTAAGGCCCCCATATCTAGCGCAAGAATCCGTTTGTGCTTTAATCCTTCGGGAACTTCGCCATTTAAGATACGTTGTGCCAAACCTTCTACAATAGCTGTTTTACCAACCCCCGGCTCACCAATAATTACCGGATTATTTTTAGTACGACGTTGCAATACCTGTATGGTTCGACGGATCTCATCATCACGGCCGATAACCGGATCAAGCTTGCCTTGTTCGGCTTGTTCGGTGAGATCGACAGTATATTTTTCCAAAGCCTGACGTTGTTCTTCAGCATTGGGATCGTTGACAGCCTGACCACCACGTAATTGCTCGATAGCTTTTTCTAATTGATTTTTATCGGCATTCAATTCTCGCAATAAACTTCCCAATCGACCATTGTCACCCACTGCAGCGAGAATAAACAGTTCACTGGAAATGTATTGATCCTTGCGCTGCTGAGCTAGTTTATCGGTGAGGTTAAGCAACCGGCCTAAATTATTAGAAACCTGGACGTCACCCTGGTTATTACCGATTTTAGCCATTTGTTCCAGAGCCTGTCCCAACTTTGATCGTAAGACGTTTATGTTAACTCCGCTTTGGGTTAGCAAATGCCTGGCTGTTCCACCATTTTGATCCAGTAGAGCCAGCATTAAATGAATAGATTCTATAAACTGATGATCACGCCCAACAGCTATGCTTTGAGCGTCTGCCAAAGCCTGCTGGAATTTACTGGTCAGCTTATCCATTCTCATGGTTTTATTCTCCTAAAAGTTTTATCAGCGCCATTAATTAACACTGTTTAATTAATTATACACTGCTTATATTTGGGTCAATTCTTAAAATTCAACTACAAATTTTCTGGGTTTAAGTTAGACCCCAAGTTCTATCATCCTAATTTCGTGGTTTTCTCAATTTCATAGATTGCCTCGCTAATACTATAGATTCTCTGCTGAAACACAGCCTGGGCATCATATCAACCTTTATTATAAAAATAAGGTCCTACTTTTTCAGCAAAAAAGTCTAGTAAGAACTCGGCATCAAACTCACCAATATCTTGCTCTAGTTCATCATTAAAATAGGCTTGAATACTTCCAATTATTTTCTCTTTCTGATTTTTATCCAGTTCAATTTTTGTCACAAGATGAATGGCCTGAGCCATTATCTCTAACATTGACTTTTGCACTGAATACCATATGCTGCAAAAAAAACCAAGTTTTATTTGAAAATTGGCATGTGATTTAATATAGTCATCTAATGTAGCTTACATTCTGCACCTAAAATAGGAAGAATTATGGACTGGATATTAATTGGCAAACTTTTCTTGATTCTGATTCTTATTATAGGCAACGCTTTTTTTGTAGGATCTGAAATCGCACTAACTTCTGCTCGTCGTAGTCGCATTAAGCAGTTGGCTACTACCGGTAATAAATCGGCTAAGATCGTTCAGTTACTCCACAACGAGCCGGAACGCTTCTATTCTGTTACCCAGATTGGTATTACACTGGTCTCTCTGGCTCTTGGAGCCATTGGCATGGTCACTCTCACCCAAATTATGGACCCAAGTATTGTGCGTGCATTTATGTACTTGGGTGATAGTGAGAAGATAATAAACTGGGCACATACCTTCTCCTATATTGTGGCATTCATTATCATCTCCTTTTTACATGTAGTGGTAGGAGAGTTGGCACCCAAAGTATTGGCCTTTCACAAAGCCGAGGCCTTGAGTCTTGCAGTAGCATGGATTATCAATGGGCTCCACACCATGTTACGTCCCCTAATCTGGGTTATGAATCACTCCTCTAACGGCCTGCTACGATTATTTGGGCAGGGTGATTTAGCGGCGCAAGGAGAAGGACACTTTTCTATGACCGGGGAAGAAATTCGCACTATCCTCAGTGCTAGCGAGCAGGAAGGTGCCCTGGACCCCCAATTGACTATGATGCTACGAGGTGTTTTTGACCTGGATGATCACACTGCGCGAGATGCTATGATACCTCGCACTGAGGTAGATGGTGTGGAAAATACTGCCGTTGTAGGTGATGTGCTTAAGCTTTTTAAAGAGGAACTACGCGAGCGTTATCCGGTCTATGAGACGTCCCTTGACAATATCATCGGTGTTGTCTCTATGAAGCAGCTACTCAATCAAATGGCAATGGCAGAGACTCCGGAATCATCCGCCAATGTTATCAATCTTCCGGTCAGTGAGGTGATGATGCCGGCTTATTTTGTCCCCGATACCATGCCTTTGAGTACCCTGCTAAAGGATTTTACCAGTAACCGTCGGCAGATTGCTATTGTACTGGATGAATACGGCGGTACCGAAGGATTGATTACCCTGGAAGATATCCTTGAAGAGATCGTTGGTGACTATGAAGATGAATTCACCCCCAGGCACCGACACATAAAAATGGAAGACAAACAGCACTTTATCATAAATGGCGGGGTTAGGGTAACTGAGCTGGAACCGAAGCTTAACTTTCCGTTTCCTTCTGGTGACTATGTGACTCTTGGGGGATTAATAAACCACAGGCTTGGCCGAATTTCTAAAATTGATGATCAAGTGCAGCTTGAGGGAGCCCTATTAAAGGTTTTGGAAATGGATAATCATCGAATAACAAAAGTATTATTTAAATACGATGATATCGTGGAAAAGGAGCCAAATAAAGAGGAGAATGATGAGGTTGATAGCTCAAATAGCAAGTCAGACGAAAAGAATAGGAAGGGAAAAACGGAGAAATCCGAGCCGCAATCAGATAAAGAAGTGACAGGAAAGGAAAACAATTACGAAGTGCCCGAAGCTTCAGCCCAAAAGTAACTTCATTGATGCAAAACAAAGACTTAACTTATAGAAGTTCTGATGAAACCTTATAGTTCCACTTGAAATAGAGTGAATTATCAATTTAGTATGGTTGTGCTAACAAATCATAAATAAAAAGGTAATTCACCATGAACCATATTAATAAAAACCAATCATTACACAGAAATATTTAACCCCTCACCGAAAACAATACTCACATTGCTTTTTTGGATCATGCTTGTTTGGATTCATCACTTAACGGAAAAGAATCGACTTTTCCATCATCATCACGGCATCGATGTGCAAAAATACAAGAAATTATCTATAACATATGCGCTAAATTGCAATAAGCCAAATGCTGCTGTTTATCATTACTAAGTTCGGCAAATCCTACCTTTGGGCTAGGATTAGTTTGTTTATCTTGAATTTAAAATCTCAACAACAACTTTCCGGGTTATTATTGTGTGTTTTGCTTTTTTTAGTTTGTGCCAATGTCTGACTTTCGGCTTTGATTTTTCCCAATAAGGTTTTGCTTAGGCTTTTACAACTACTGGCTAAATCCATATCAATAGAAAAGCCTTGATAATTAAGGTAGAATTAATTATTCGAAATACTTTAAGAGTTTGAGTCTAATTCTCGGTATTTTCTACAATAAGAAGGATTCATTAATCATGAAAAACGTCACTATTTGTTTACTTATCTTATTGTTTATTAATTTTGTCATAAGCTGCAGCGAAAATGGTGACAAAAACTTTGCTCAGACGGCAGCTAAAAAATATACAGGACAAACTATCCATGTGATAGTTCCTAAACTACACGCACGTCTTATCAGTGGCCCCATTCTAGATGAAGTTGAAGCCTTTCAAAAACAAACAGGTGCTAAAGTTAGAGTCGTCACGCCAGGTTGGAACGAAACCATAAAAAAAATTAACCAATCACTGGTTGACCCTGAGCTAAGCTACGATATTTTCGTGGTGATCGCTATGTGGAATGGAACCTTATTGGGTAATAATCACATAGAAGCAATTCCCGAGTCCATAAAACAAAAAATTGACTGGGAAGATGTCTTGCCTATATACCGTGACAGCATATTGTCCTGGAATAATACAGCCTATGGATTACCTTATGATGGTGACTGTATTAACCTTTATTATAGGAAAGATTTGTTCGCAAATAGTGTGTACCAAGAAAGGTTTAAACAACGCTATGCTTACCCGCTTGATGTACCTGAAACGTGGGACGAATTTAAAGATGTGGCTGAATTTTTTCATGGATGGGATTGGGATAATGATGGCGAAATTGAGTATGGACTAGCCGGTAACAGAGTTAAAGGTGACATATCTATGCTGCAGTTTTTTGCCCAGGCAGGAGCATTTGCAAAACATCCCGAAGACAAGGCCTATTATTTTGATGCTGATACGCTCAAACCTCGTATTAATAATCCAGGATTTGTAAAAGCACTGCAGAACTATATTGATTTGACATCACTTGGACCACCTGGGATGGCAAATTTTGCCGGACACGATGTACGCAACAGTTTTGTCTCAGGTGAGGTTGCCCTAGCCATTGATTGGGCTGATATGGGAATCTATGCCGTGGATTCTCCGATATCAATAGTAGCGGACAAAGTTGGCTATGCTCAAATTCCGGCCAGCAAAGATGTTTATAATAGCCAATCTGATAAATGGGATGAACGCTTCAATCAAGTAGCTTCTATCAGTGGAAACTGGATGTTTCTTATTAATCAATCTTCAAAAAATAAACAGCTCGCCTTTGAGTTTGCGGCCCATATGACATCAAAGGAGTTAACGAATAAGCTCACAGCCATCAGTGGCAATGCGGTAAACCCATCTCGGTATTCCCACTTTGATAATCCGTCTTCTTGGCAACAGTCAGGATTTTCGACTCAATCTGCTAAAGCATATCTTGATGAAATCAAAGTTTCGCTCTCCAATAAAAATGTAACCTATGATATTACTATTCCTGGTGCAGCAGAATATTATCAAGTGGCAGATAAATATGTCTATAAAGCGCTACTGAAAGAAATGAGTCCTCAAGAAGCAATGGATAAAGCCGCACTAGAATGGGAAAACATTACTGAAAAACTGGGCAGAAAGAAACAGATTTCCTTCTACCGTTCATCGCTAAATATATAAAAATTGCCTGTGGTAACACTTAGTATCAAAAAAATATCACTCTACGGATTCGCTCTTCTTTGCTCCGGAGCACTCATTAGCGGAGTGATTCTTATCTCGTTGGTCTTAAAATATGAATCCATTCAGATTGAACAAAAAATAATCAATGATGCCCATGATGCTATATTTTCTCTGCGGTACAACACGGAAAAACTTCTCACAACCCATAAGCTTACGACTCAAAAAAAAATATGGCAAGCCTCTGCTAAAAAACTGGAGAGCAAACTCGATACGCTTAACCTGGCAATACCCGATCAATCAATTGCTATAAACGAATTATGGCGTGTTATCCAAAAAGAAATGAACGATATTGCCCGTCAACTTAGTAATCCTCTTTTTAACGAACGTAATATTATGGAAAAGTCCCTTTTAAGGCGTTTAGGTGAAGGGTTCAATGCCAATGAAAGTAGCGCTTATTATGTTGATGTTCGTACCTTAGTTAATGCTATCGATTATCTTCAGCAATATGAAGCGTTTCTATTAGATGATATAACCACTTTAATAAAAATATACTCATCTAATAGCGTGAAAGAACTACAAAAAACCAAAAACTTATTGGTAATGGTCCCTATTCTGGCTTTTATAGTTCTTTCTGGTTTTGCTGTTGTTTTATTTCTTCTCAGTAGAAATGCCGAAACAAAACTCCTCACCATTCAATCCAATTTAAGCAGCACATTAAGTGAACTTGAACAAGAACAAAACAAATTAAAGGAACATCGGGATATTTTGGACCATATGGCGCACCACGATTCACTAACGGGCTACCCTAATCGCTTGCTCTTTTTAGAGCAGTTAAAACAAGCGATAAAAAGTGCCAAACGTAACAATCAAAAGTTAGCCATTCTGTTCATTGATTTGGATCGATTTAAAGAGGTCAATGATTCCTTGGGACATAGTGCCGGAGATGAGGTACTTAAGGTAGCTGCAACTCGTTTTGGTACCGCTACTAAAAAAGAAGACAATTTTGCCCGGTTGGGAGGAGATGAGTTCACGATTTTGATCGAATCAGTTAAATCAAAAAACAATCTCAAAAATATTGCACAGCGAATCATTGGACTTATGAAAGAGCCAATTAGTATTGATGAGCATGAACTCTATATGACTTGTAGTCTAGGTCTAAGCATCTTTCCAGATGACGGAGATAGTGCCGAAACACTATTACGCAATGCAGATTCGGCTATGTATAAAGCAAAGGCGGAAGGTAAAAATACTTATCAGTTTTATAATCGCGAAATGACCCGCAATGCTTACGAAAGAGTCAAGCTCGAATCCAATATGAGCAAAGCTTTGGAAAAAAATCAGTTTGAACTTTTTTATCAACCTCAAATCGATCCCAGAACTAATGAAATAAGTTTTGAGGCCTTAATTCGCTGGCGTCATACGGATTTCGGCATCATCTCGCCAGCTAGTTTTATACCGATAGCCGAGGAATCCGGATTAATTATTAGTCTCGGTGAATGGGTATTAGATACAGCATGTAAACAGATTGTGTTATGGCGCGATGAAGACCTAAACATCGGTCGCATTGCTGTCAATGTAGCTGGTAAACAACTACACGATAAAAAATTCTACAAAACCGTACTTCGAATACTTGAAAATAACAACTGTAAACCTGATTGGTTAGCTTTGGAAGTGACCGAGGGAATGATAATGAGAAACCCTACTCTGGTGATCCAAGTTCTGAAAAAACTTAATGAGCAAGGAATTAAAATAGCAATTGATGATTTTGGAACCGGTTATTCATCACTATCCTATCTGAAAAGTTTACCCATTGATCAACTAAAAATTGATCAATCATTTGTTCGCAATACACCACATAATAGCGATGATTCAGAAATTATTAAGGCCGTTATTAGTCTTGCCAAAGGTTTGCAAATGAGCGTCACTGCAGAAGGTGTTGAGAATGAAGAGCAAAAGGACTTCCTTGTTAATGCGGGTTGCAATAAACTTCAAGGTTATCTTTATAGCAAACCAATACCGGTCACAGAAGTCCTGCCATTCCTACAGAAATATTACCAGACAAGTTCAATTGAAGTTAATGAAATAAGCCAACTAAAAAGATAAAACAAAACCTCCACCTCCTGTTATCTACACTCATCTTTTGGTCTGTCAGAACTGTTTAAAAGGCATAAAAAAAACAGGAGCCTAAACTTGCGTAGACTATGCAGTTATAAAGACAAAAAAGATTAATGGCTTGAGTTGTTACGACTCAATTTTTCCGCACATTCTATACAATGCGTCGAGGTGGGATCGATTTTTAATCGACGAACGTCAATGGCTTCATCGCATTCCAGACAATAACCATAATCATCGCTATCGATGCGCCGTAAAGCAGCGTCAACTTTAACCAACTGATGTTGTCGTCTGCGTGAAGTTTCCAAGGCCATTTGTTGGATTTGCATCGCGTCCATACGGGAAAGTCTGCCAACCATGGACTGATCCAGTTCAACCGGTTTTTCATCCGCTTTGGTTTGCAGTTCCTGTTGTTTTAATTCTACTTTTAAATCCAGTAATTGTTGCTTAAATTCTGCCAGCTGCTGATTATTCATGAAATATGTGCCAAAAAAGAAGTTTATTTTAGTCTTTTTTCTTTTCCGACATATCATACCATAGATAATTGGTCGTAAATTCTTCCTCCTCCCCTTCATACGACGAGCATGCCAGGTGTCGACTGGCCATAATGGGAAATTCTTTAAGTAACGGCAGATAATTAAAGACCAATAAGGTGATTACGTTATAAATCAGGTGAGCCAGACCAATTGCCAAAGCCAGTTCACTATTTAGCATTAGAGCTAAGAATATGGTGGTAAAGCAAGTACCAACGTTAACTCCTAAAATAAGCGGATAAATATCCCGACTACTACAATTCATTTTCTTGGCAAGCGGTAGCAATAAATACAAAGTACTACTGGAACTCTGCAATAAGGTTGATGTCCATATTCCGGTTGATAACACTCTATTATTGCATTGATTGGGGGATTCAACCTGTTTCGTCAACTTACCAATAATAAACGGGTCGAAAATAAGATGGAGTACAATAAAAAATAATCGCATTAATAGCACGATAATTAGAAATAAAACTAAATAAATACTAATGGGAAAATCGGAAAGATTAATAAAAGCGGTGATGGGATCTAAAAAAGCAAAAGTAACGTCACCATTGAGCGGTGGCAAAAAATTATGTTGATATCCTAACCACTCCACGATTGCACGACTGCTTTTACCCAAATAATCTAAACTAAGCTGTAAAGGAAAAAAAATACCAAAGGCTAGCATGCTATTAAAATAGTGCATGGATGAAATACTCATCATGCGGCAATGATCATTCACATCACAACTGGGAAAAGCGGACACCATGGTATTGGGGATGGTGGTTCCCACATTCGCACCCATCAGCATAAAAATCCCGGCCTCGAAAGGAAATCCGGCAGCGACCATGATGGCAATCACCGTTATAACAATACTCGATGACCGAACTAATATGGTTAAAAGAACGCCAAACAATATGGCTGCAAAGGGATTGCTGAGAATGGAAAAAAACCATTCCGAAGATGGATTCTCAATAATAAGGTGTTCAAAGCCTTTTATCTGAAGGTGCAATAGTGTGACAAGCAAAGCAACAATTGCCAGTAAAAAAAGGATTAAACCGATATTTCGAAGAGCTGCTGGTACTGGTAGATTATTCACGATCAATCGACTATATGCTAAGTGGGATTATTCTGTCATACTGCGACGCAACATAAGGTCTATATTACTCCTTTTGTATTACAACTTCGATAGTTTTGTAACAAATAGACTGAGTTCTCTATTTAGTGGTTTCTCGTAATTTCAAAACTTGTTCGAGTAATTGGTCAGAATCCCATTCCCGACCAGCAATTACCCGGTATAAAGCATTGATTCCGCAATCCCATTCTTCAATACTAACCATTTTTTCCTCCAAAGCCCGATCTTTGACACCTTCTACCATGGCAATAAAGGTGTTCTTACTAAATCCTTCCACCAATTCGGGTTTACTATCGTCGACATAAATCATTAGTGGATAAACCTTAATCTGGTTAAATAAGGCTGAATCCAGTAAAGGATATAATCGTCTGCCAATCAATGAATCTCCCCCGCTTTGTGCTTGCAAATCGACCAAACACCGAACAACTTTCTTAATCGCCGGAATATCCGGAAAGTCTAAATCAAAAATATCCATGTGTCGGAATTTAACATTGTCCAGTTTATTTTGTCTGGTCCGCTGCTCTGCAGGCTGTATGGATGAAGGAGATTGGTCAATGCAGATAAAGTTACTTCGCGGGCTATTTTTAGCCAAATAAACTGTTTGAGCACCAACGCCACAACCTGCTTCTAGAATTAGTTCTCCGGGCTGATAAACAATTTCGTTATGAATAATTTCAGCCAGGGTATTGGCCTGATCGGATAAACGTTGTGATTCCGGTTGACTATAACCATGAACATATTGTCGCATTCTTTTTTTCCTTTTGATTTATATAAGGAAAGTATATGCCGTTAAAATTCAAACTTATTGGATAGAATTGCGCAAATGCCCAGGGGTATAGCCAAAGACACGTTTAAAGTAACGATTCAAATGACTTTGATCGCTAAAACCAGTCTGAATGGCAACTTCTATCAGGCTTTTCTTGGTCGATAAAAGGTTTCGGGCTCGATTTACTCTGATTTGCATTAAATAAGCATGGGGAGGCATTCCGATTGCCTGGTTAAACACTCGAATAAAATGATAAGGGCTTAAACAAGCTAGCTCCGCTAACTCTTTGATTGAAATATTATCTGAATAATGCCTTTGCATATATCGATCTTAGTTTAAACGAGACTAAGTTGCTATACTCTGTCCTTATGCAATTCAAGATAAGCCCTGTCCAATCGATCACGTTCAACAATCATCACTTTTATATTAAACGAGATGATCTCCTGCATCCTGAATTTTCCGGGAACAAAGCCCGTAAGTTTTATTACTATCTTGACAATGATTTTCCAGAAATTACTAAAATTATCTCTTATGGCTCACCACAAGCCAACTCTCTATACTCTTTTTCCGCTTTAGCCAAACTCAAAAATTGGCAATTGGATTTTTATGTCGACCATATCCCTGAATACTTGCGCCAGAATCCAATAGGCAATTATGCTGCCGCAATTAAAAACAATGCTCATATCATTTCCATTGGAAGAGTTCGCGGAGACAATTCAATGGAAGAATTTATTCTTAAAAAAATCCTACCACGAGAAACGAAATCCCTATTTGTTCCCGAGGGAGGGCGTTGTCAGTATGCAGAAAGCGGTGTTACAGGGTTGGCAGAAGAAATTCTATGCTGGTCAGAGCAACATCAAATCAAATCACTTAAAGTTTTCCTTCCATCTGGTACCGGCACCACAGCATTATTTTTGCAAAAACACTTACCTTTTTCGGTGTTAAGCTGTTCTTGTGTCGGTGGGGATGACTATCTCAAAAAACAGTTTTATCAGCTAAATGGCAATAAAAGCGAACATCCCATTATTATCAACAACAATAAAAAATACCATTTCGGCAAACTATACCCGGAGTTTTACCAAATTTGGAACGAGCTTGTTCAACAAACCGATATTACCTTCGAACTACTCTATGATCCATTAGGATGGCTGACACTTTTAAATTACCTAGACCATTCGAAGGACAAAACACCTTTCTTATATATCCATCAAGGTGGTTTATTGGGTAACGAATCCATGTTACCTCGTTATCAAAGAAAGTTTGGTTGTTATTCAGGATAGGTTCAGGTTTCAGTTGAGATAATACTTCTAAACAGACAGTTGTAATTCAAAAGGAGTAGTATCATGAACAACTATTTAATCAAAGCCACCCTATTACTTATTTTAAGTATTTTCTGTTTACCCGCCAATGCCGGTTACTACAATCGTCTGGTTGATGTTTCGGTCATTAGTGATCACAACGGCACCCTGGACAAATTTCCGGTTTCTTCCGGATATAAAAAAGAAAAAGCCTATATTATGGCAAAAAAAGGTCATTCCTATGGGATTAAAATTCGAAATAAAACAGCCAATCGCATCGGTGTTGTAGTTGCCGTTGATGGTCGTAATATTATCTCCGGGAAAAAATCCCATTTAAATAAACATGAACGCATGTATGTGTTAGATCCTTTTGAAACCGCAACTTATAAAGGCTGGCGAAGTGGTCGTAACCAAGTTAACCGTTTTTACTTTACCAAAGCCAAACATTCTTATGCTGCCGCGTTTGGCGATCATTCCGCCATGGGAGTTATCGCGGTGGCGGCTTTTGAAGAAAAACATCAGCATATCCGCAAACATAAAAACAAAGAATCTATCAATAAACCACGTAGTCGTCGACACTCTCGTCAGCCCGGCACTGGCTTCGGTGAGGAAGAATATTCACCCGTGGTTAAGGTTCACTTTAAACCCAAGCATAAGGCTTCTTTTAAGAGTTTTTTAAAGTATGAATGGAAACATGTGCTATGTAAAAAAGGCTTAATCGATTGTCATAAAGATCATTATGCCGACAATGATCACAATCGCTTTTGGGATGAAGATGATGATGATGATTACGTCCCCTATCCACCACATTGGAAACGGTGGAAAAAAAGTTCTCTTTTTTCCCACCGAAAACACGACTAATTACCTTGAAAAATTGTCATTCTTAGTCAAAGCTTATCAATAAAAGGGGGACCAGCACCTCTGATATGGCTAGAAGGAGAAACAAAATGCAACTGCATAAGCAGCGAGATATGATTCATGAAATTAAAGATGAAGTTCGCCTTACTAGCAGATATTTACAAAAAGATCAGCTAAGTACTCAAGTGATGCAAGCTCTAGAAAAAGTACCCAGACATCGTTTTGTACCAGCAGATTTACAGGCCGAAGCTTATGACAATAACCCTCTCCCAATCGGTCATGGTCAAACTATCAGTCAACCTTATATTGTTGCCATCATGACCGATCTACTTAATCTCACTCCTCATGACAAGATTTTGGAAGTTGGTACAGGCTCAGGTTATCAAACCGCAATCTTGGCTGAATTGGTAGAGCAAGTATACAGTCTGGAAATTATCGATGATTTGACACATCATGCTAAAGAAATTTTAATCCAGTTGAATTATAAAAATATCGAACTAAAAACCGGGGACGGTTATTACGGCTGGCCTGAACATGGCCCTTATGACGCCATTACTGTGGCTGCTGCTGCAACACATATTCCGGTCGCCTTAACAGAACAACTCAAACCAGGAGGAATAATGATGATCCCAATCGGGACACAACATATTACACAAAAATTGATGTTGGTAAAGAAAGAATTGGATAATCAAATAAAAACTCAGGAAGTATTACCGGTTAGTTTCGTACCGTTAACAGGGAAACATTAATACGCTCAAGCTAATTCTATCGCACAGCTTTTTATCAGCTGTGCAAAAACTAATGCTCTCATACTTCAAATTTAAACCAAAAAAATTTCAGCCATTCAAAATCACCCATATGTATCACACCTGAAAACAAATTCTTTGAATTTTTAATTGTAACTTTATCGTTTATAGTTTACTTTTTATTAATCAAACTCTATCAGTCTACTCAGCTTAGACTCATTAATAATAACAATCTTATCCGCTAGGGAGAAACGTGTGAAACTCGAAACAATTGCCTTACATTCCGGTTATGAATCTGACCCAACGACTAAATCAGCGGCAGTTCCCATTTATCAAACTACCTCATATACCTTTGATGATACCCAGCATGGTGCTGACCTTTTTGATTTAAAAGTACCAGGAAATATTTATACCCGAATTATGAATCCTACCACTGCTGTTTTGGAACAACGCATGGCAGAAATGGAAGGTGGTATTGCCAGTCTAGCAGTTGCTTCGGGTATGGCAGCAATTACTTATACCATTCAATGTATTACTCAAGCAGGGGAAAATATTGTTAGCACCAGTCAATTATACGGTGGAACTTATAATCTTTTTGCCCATAGCCTTCCACGTCAAGGCATAGATGTTCGCATGGCTTCTGCCGATGATTATGAAGGATTGGAAGCATTAATTGATGATAAGACCAAACTGCTGTTTTGTGAAACCATCGGTAACCCGGCAGGTAATATTGTAGATATCCAAAAATTGGCCGATATCGCTCATCGAAATGGTATTCCACTCGTTGTAGATAGTACTGTCGCTACACCTTGTTTATGTCGTCCTATTGAATTTGGTGCCGATATTATCATCCATGCTTTAACCAAATATATCGGTGGGCATGGTACCACTATCGGAGGAATCATTATTGATTCCGGTAAATTCGATTGGGCAGCCCATAAAGAACGTTTTCCAGTCTTAAATGAGCCTGATCCTTCTTATCATGGCGTGGTATACACTGAAGCCTTGGGTCCCGCCGCGTTTATAGGTCGATGTCGAGTAGCGCCATTGCGCAACACTGGTTCTGCCCTATCGCCACATAGTGCTTTCTTATTATTGCAAGGTTTAGAAACATTAAGCCTGCGTATGGAACGTCATTGTGAAAATAGTGAAGCGGTCGCAGAATACCTATCCAATCATCCCAAAGTATCCTGGGTAAATTATGGCACCCTGGAAAATAGTCCCTATAAGGCTATATCGGAGAAAATTACCGGTGGTAAAGCTTCTGGAATTTTAAGTTTTGGTATTGAAGGTGGTAAAGAAGCCGGGGCAAAATTTATTGATGCCCTGCAAATGATCTTGCGTTTGGTTAATATCGGTGATGCAAAATCCTTGGCCTGTCATCCGGCTACGACTACTCACCGACAACTAAATCCGGAAGAACTTGCTACTGCCGGGGTCAGTGAAGATCTTATCCGTTTGTCTATCGGTATCGAACATATTGACGATATTATTGCCGATATTGATCAAGCTATAGTAGCGGCAACCAGCTAAGTCCATTCACGATTACTTCCTCTGAAATTATTCAGGGGAAGTAATATACTGACTTAAATCCACCTCATCAATCTGTTCCGGTTTTAAATATTTTTCAGCATAACGTTTGTAAACACCACTGCTTAAAAATAATTCAAACAGATCCGAGTCGATATGTTGATCTTTGCGCATAAAACTCATTATACGTATGGATTGACTGAGGGTTTTGGGGGGTTTATAAGGTCTATCCGAGGCAGTTAATGCTTCAAAAATATCGGCAATTGCCATAATTCGGGCCGGAATAGACATATCTTCTTTTTTCAACTTACAGGGATATCCAGTACCGATAAGGGTTTCATGATGTGCTCCGGCAAATTCGGCAACACGTGCCAACTGTTTTGGAAACGGCAAGCGCTTTAACATGGCGATGGTTTGGATGATATGTTCGTTTATCTTAAACCGTTCTTCTGCGGTAAGGGTTCCACGTTCGACGCTTAAATTATAGATTTCACCCTGATTATACATATGCTCAGGAACGTCCATTTTAATCCCGTAATCATTCCCTTCCCCAAATAATTCCTGGTCTTGAGTTCTGGGGAATATATGCTCCGGTCGGTCAGCCAATAAAGATTCTTCTGCTGGCAATTGCGGTTCAGGAATAGCATTCTTTCTTAACAATTCGTCTCGAGAAAGTCCTACTCTATCGCTGAAATATCGCAACCATTTTCGATTGCCGATCTGTTTTAATCGCTCAATTTTTTCCGCTTCCATAAACTCGCCACCGAGATTACATTCCGCTAGGAAATTAAAATCATCTTCAAGTTGTTGAATTTTTTCATCCAAATCTTTTTTACTTGATTCCGGCTCTTTATCATTAGCTAATAACTGATTGAGATAATCAATTTCAAAATCCCGGCGTAACACTTCAAAGCGGGTCCGTATTTCATTAAAACGGTCATAGATGGTTTCCAATTTAGTGGCCTTGTCCACCACATACTCCGGCGTAGTCAACTTTCCACAATCATGCAACCATGCACTTATACTTAATTCACGCCACTGTTCTTCATCTTCAATATTAAAATCACTAAATGGCCCATCATTAGCTTTACAGGCCTCCTCTGTCAACATCATACTAATTTCGGGAACCCGTGAACAATGACCACCGGTATAGGGAGATTTGGCATCAATAGCGCGAGCGATTAATTCGATAATTGAATCCAGCAATATGACCTGGGCTTGCACTAAATTTCGATTTTCCAGTGCCACTGCCGCCTGAGCTGCCAACGCTTCGACCAAATCCTGAGTTTCCGGACTAAAAGAGATTAGATTGCCATCTGTATCTTGAGCATTAATCAGTTGTAAGGCTCCAATAACCTCCCCTCCCCTGGTCCTCAGTGGAACAGTCAGAAACGACTGGGAACGATAACCACTTTTCTCATCAAATGCCCGCGTACCGGAAAAGTCAAATTTTGTGTCCGTATAAGCATTGGAAATATTCACCGTTTTTTCCAAAAGGACCGAGTGACTGACAACATTGTGATGGTTCTCTTCACCACTTTTAGGATCTCGTAAAGGAACGGGGGGTAAACCAATTTCTAAACCTGTAGTGCCGCCAAGGGCAATATCCAGTGAATCATTACGAATAATTTCAAAACGTAATTTATCCTCTTTTTCATCTTCATCACGGATATATAAGGTTCCCCCGTCGGCATTAGATAAATCCTTTGCTGCCAGCAGAATCATTTCCATTAGTTTATTTTCATCACGTTGTGAACTTAGGGCAATCCCTAATTCCACCAACATCTCCAGCTTTTTACTGGTATGCATTAAACTATTGCGATATTCAGCTATCGAACCGGCCATACTGGTAAAAGAATCGGCTAACTGAGCAGTTTCCTTTATTCTACTGCTAATCTTATTGACATGCTGAAACTCAAAGTTTTTAACTTTTTGTGTCTCATTTGCCAGTTCCCTGATCGGTTTAGAAATTCGAGTACTCACATACCAGGCAAGTGGTAAAAAAAGTAAAATCAATAAGGCTGCAGTAATAAATGCCATTCGACCAAACTTATTAAATGGCCTTAGAACCTCTTCTAAAGGCGTAACAATAGCAAGATATTCCTTTTCTGTAGATTCACTATTGAGTGCTTTTATCCAGGTTATCAGTTTACCTTCCGAGCCCTCTAATATTGAAGTTCCACCACCATCAGCAGCCAAGCTATTTAACTTATTTGCAAGTTCAGGTAAAACCTTCTCCACGGTTGGCATTTGTTTGTTTTTTAGTTCGGAATCTTTGTCTGCATTTGTTTGTAAGGAGTCGGGACTTGTAAGTAGTTTTCCATAACTATTAAAGATAAAAGCCTTACTACTTTTGGTCACCTTTTGTTCAGCCATAAAAAGGGACAAAGTTTGCAAAGTTATGTCTGCACCCAACACATTTCCACTAGTTTTTATAGCTTTAACAAATGTTATCCCGGGTTCACCTATACTGGAATATACATAGGGTTGAGTTTTTATAACGCTATTATTTAATTGAGCTAGTTTAAACCAAGGGCGAGTGCGTGAATCATAATCGGTGTCCTCGGTTTTGCTGCCCAGCACTTCAAGTTTTTCATTTAAAAACTCCCAAGTGCGTTGTCTAATCGAATTGTCTCGAGCAATTACTGATATCACAGTCCAGTGGGTATCAGCAGGTGTCTGAAAATACTGCTGAAGCTTTGGTCGGTCAACAATATTAGCGACCATAAAAAGATCGCCATTTTTGTAACCTACATATATACCATATAGGTCGCTATTAGTTTTTAGCGCTTCAACAAATAACTTAGTAACTTGATGGCGATTTCCCGGCTGAGGTGGCTCATTTAATTGTTCTAAGGTATGAAATACAGAAACAAGATCTTGTGCTCGCCGATTGAGACTATCAACTCTTTCTGAAGTTTTTTCTGAAACCTGAACAAAAACCTTATCCATCGCTGTCATCGCCAAATCCTTGGCGAAAAAATATCCCTGCCCGAGTAATAAGATTGCTAAGCCGGCAGCAATCAAGAGTGTTACTGAAGAGATGGTAAACTGGATTGTATAAGTATTTTTGTCCACAGTTAATAAATACCTTGTAAAGCCATTATATGACAAAGTTTTCAGGAAAGAGACAAAAATTTTAGCATGCCATGTCCCCCATATTTTTCGAGCGACAGCCCAATTTCATGACTTTATTCGACACTCGAAATTACTTATGGATACGGATCAATAATAGGATATTCATCAACTTGATTCAATATATCCTTTGCTTAAAGATACAAAAAGGCCTGTGTGCAAATTCCATAAGTCTTTTCTTTATAAAATGATATCCTATGTAACTTCTATCGCAAACCTATCCCTGTCAACATTAATCGCATTTATTTCTAACATTATTGAAGACCATATAAAGCCCCCAGTTTTTCAACCACTTTAGAACACCTGTACTCAAAACACACAGTGATACTTTAAGTGAAAGCCTTTTAACGCTTTTAGGATTTTATATCTCGCAGTTTAATACCACGAATATTCCCAATATTCAGTGAGATGATATAGTTCAAATTGAACAAAACATTCAATTTTTTTACTCCCCATAAAACAAAACATTGCATGCAATGGTAGGATTGGGGTTGAACAACTCGTTCAATTCCGGTCTATTTTATGATTTACTTAGTATCTTATCTTTGTGTTAAAAAACCTGCTAAATTATTCTGTCATACGATACTTCAAGCAATGCCAAAGCCTAAAACACAACACTTTTATAAGGATGGGAGTTTACTTTGTCTTTAGTTAAAGAGCCTTCAGCGTCTAGTAATAAGCAGGGCGAGATCATTTAAAAGTACTTGACATCAATAACTTAAGTTGATCTAATTTTGTATTTCAATTGTTTGGGATACAGATGAACGCAAGTATAGTAAAGCACTTTTCAAATTTACAGGATTACAGAGTAGAAAGAAGAAAAAGACACCAACTGATTGATATCATTGTATTGAGTGTAAGTGCCGTTATCAGTG